>VOFF01000041.1_pt1:5000-316000 | contig 316000 bp, 362 predicted proteins | sample 5384061 | NCBI WGS metagenome assembly VOFF01 (sample SAMN12384725, study PRJNA508395) | human gut metagenome | isolation source: healthy gut E | host: Homo sapiens | reverse complement strand
GCTCGGCTCGAAAATTATTCAAAAAGTTGGGAGCAATCGTAACTGAAATTGATATTTCAACGGAGGCTTATTCAACGATACAGTCTGTTTTTGAAGAAGCAGATGTGATATATTTTACCGGCGGAAATTCTTTCTTTCTTATGGACCAGCTCCGTAAAACGGGAACTGATGGGCTGCTGAAAAAGGAATTGGTAAATGGAAAATTGATGATCGGCGAGTCGGCAGGCGCAATTATATGCGCTCCAAGCATCCAATATATCCAGCAAATGGATAAAAAGCCGGAGGACTACTCACAAGAAGATGATGCAGGGCTTGATTTGATTGATTTCTATGTTCTTCCGCATTATCTTACAGCACCATTTAAGAAAGTTACCGAGAAAATAATGACTGAGTTTTCGGATTTGAATCTATGCCCATTTTGGTGGCATTTGGATTGATTCAGACAAAGAGAAAGATGGATTGTGTTCGACCATTTGAACAGGTATTACAGGAAGAAGCCAATCCTGCGAATCAGACAGCATATATTGATATTATCCAGGTACCGGAGAAACTGGCAGAAAATAAATATGAAGGATATTACCTTGTAACAACGGCAGAGGAAAGCTATATTGTAGGGATGCAACCGGAACAGTTTGCAGATTTGAAGCAGAGAGTTGAAGAGAATGGTACGGCAAGAGTGGAAGGCATGACGAAAGTTGTGACTGACGAGAACGTAAAAAAAATAATAAGTGAGTATATCAATTACAAATTTATTTATATATGTATGACGAAGCTTACCTATGGAAAAATACTCAAGGAAGGATATTTTGTGAATCTGGATATCGGAGGCATCTTAATATTGATTGGAATTTCGATGGTATTAACCCAGGTGCGTGCGATTAAAAAATACAGACATCCATTGGCAGAGCAGATTGACGAAGAATGTAATCAGCCGGAAGCTCTCTGGTTTAATGATTTTAGGATATATTTGACAAAGAACTTTCTTGTATCTGTATATGGTGGAAAGCTGACTGCACTGGATCTGGCAAAGGTACGATTGACAAGACTGTTTGAAACAGTGAAGGGAAGCATGAACGTTATCACTTTGGAGGTAACGACAACAGAACAGGAGAAAATAACTGTCAGCGAGAATGAATGGTCATTTTTTACAATGAATGAAGAAGAGATTACTTATCTGACAGATGTATTCGGTAAAAAGAAATATTGAATTTGTTTGTGAGATTCAACCAGATGAAGAAATCGATGAAGACGAAGAGTTTTGAAACGGAAATATTCAAAGGATGGAATTGGGATATTGCATACAATATAATAAAAAAGGTACAGATTTGAGTGAAGACGATGTGGCTTTACATTTAAATGGGATGATTATAAAGAATTTAAGAAACTTTTAGATAAAGAATATAAAGATTATTTAAGTGTATAACCAGTATTATGAGCAAATTATATGAAGGGACAGATTTGATATATGGGTTTATTTAATAAAATGAAAAATTTTTTTTTTCGGGCTTTAAGTATAAGCTGGACAGAGAGATTTTAAGGGAATATCTCCAGCATACAATTGATTTTGCTGTCGAGAATAAGTTGCCATTTTGTGATGAATTTTATATTGCCGACAGTCTTGATGCAAAGGATAGATTACATGTCACTATCCTAAATTATGATGTACCGGGAGATGCTGTTTATGAGATTGAGAAGAGTTTTGATGGAATAGTTATTTTTGCAAATCATGAGAAATGTTATGATCCGGAAAATGATCATAAGTATATTGATGCGGAAGATTTTATAAGCCAAGAGCTTTGCACGTTGCCAGAAGAGTTTTTTGTAGCCATGGATATCGCACCGACTATGCTTGAACAGTATATGATAAAATGAGCATTAGAAGACCGATGGTGTGGAGATTGTTTTGTTCACATAAAATGGAAAAGGTAGGATGGATTGTCGTGATTGTTATCGTGACTATCTTATATTAATTGGAGTAAAAAAGAAATTGAGGGGATATAAGTATCATACGGAAAAATAACTATATTATTTTGAAGAAAAGTACATAGTTTATCCCATTTCTAATATGATTTAATTATGTTACACGTTGATAAATCGGAATTTTAAGAATTGTCTAGGAGATATGATTTATGAAAAAAACACATTTAATAATTGTAAATATAATTCTTTTACTGTGGTATTTTCTTTCAATGATAGGATTGAAGATTGGAGACAAATACTTGGTAACAGGTGCATTTGAGGAAGAATGGCTATTTATGCTTATTCCGACAATTACATTCGTTTTAATGTTAGTTACAAAAAATGTTGGAAGGAATATACATTTGATATGGTTGGCAGGGTGGTTTGTCACTCAGTTCTTAAGTCATGAATGGTATACTTTATTTGGAAGAGGATTTATGGGAGAAATGGACAAGAAGATTGCCTATTTTTCAGAATGCATTCAATTAATAAATGTGGATGGAAGATATGTTCCTGATGTATATCATATTGTATTACATATTTTGATAATTATTGCATTTGTTGTGACCTTGCTTTATAGAGAAGAAAAAACATTAGTTGACGAAGTGTGAAAATTCCAGTTTTTGAAACTGAGAAATCGGAATTTGTGAGGGAAAGAAATGAAGAAAAAAATACTCCAAGCGATGATGAAATAAAGAATTATAGCCATAAGAAGATGACATTACCATTGATGGAACATGCTTCTGAAGAAATGAAGGAACCTGTATGGAAGCTTGTTAAAAAGTTAGCGTCTTATGCTCGTGTACCGGGCGCTATGTCAGATTTTAAGAAAATGGCGGTGTTCGCTGAGGATGATGCAATTGTCGATGTAGTTCTGGATACATTACAGGATATGAAATATCCTTTTAAAAACACAGATTTTATACCGGATATCATGGGCTATTATTACTCGATTGCATTGATTTCGCAAAGCATGCATAGAAGGGAAGAAACGATTAAGCTGTTCAATGAGCTTGTTGATTATGCAATCAGTATTAAATCTAACAGCGCATTGCCACTTGCGAGAAATATGGATGTTTTGTCAAAGGAATATCCCGATCTGTCAGATTTATTTGAAAAAAGCAAAGACTATCTATAGATTTGATGCAATAGATAGTATAAAAGAAAGGGTGCCTATACAGGTCAATAAGCTTTATCACGATTATACAAATGCAGATAAAATAGAAGCAGAATACATTAATGTTGAAAATCCTGAGGATGGTAAGGTTTTTGTCGAAGTGGATGAAAATGGATATGTCGTAAGAATAGTAGAAAAGGGGAAAAACATTTATACAAAGATATTTAAACATTATAGCTATGACATGATTAATTATGCGATAGTCAGAGATGTTTTGCTGAGAAAACACATGGAAGAAATGCGAATCAATGATATTGCGGATGCAAGAGTTGTCGAAGCTACGAGAACGGATCTTAAGAAACTGTATAGTGATATTGAGATATCTGTAAATAATAAGGAGTTTGCATATATATTAGATGGGCATGAAAAATTTAATAATACCTGAATCCGTGAACCTTGTTTCAAAATGAAAAGGCACACAGGAAATGTTTGCCATATTTGTTATTGTATACTAAATTTTGAAAATGCTTTGCATAATTTTGCGTTCAAAAAAAAAGACTGCACCATTTGTGTGCAGCTGCCATTGCCATATTCAGCTACCTGTTGTCAGGTGATGAATGCAAAGCTGTCATAAAGACGCTTGAAAGTAAATCTCCAGCGATTACTCCTTCCAATGGACAGCACCAGACGGCCGGCATGTTCTGTCAGATGTCCCGCAAACTGCATAAGATTACTGATCACCGTACGTATTCTTCGGCGATGTATTTTCTTCCGGCCGGGAGCATCCTTCTTTTTCAGCGATTTCTGCCCTATGATTCGAAGGATATTATATGCGATCATTGTCAGCTCCAGCACCAGTTTGTTGCTCTCAAACTTTCCCGACGGGAGTCTTCCAACATCCATGTCCGTCTTGATTTCACTGTGATACTGCTCACTTTCTCCGTGGGCATGGTAAAGATCAATGACTGTATCGTCTGGCAGGGAAGAGTTTGTCCAGTATGTGCCCAGTTCTATATCGGGTACGATAAAATACTGCCCATATCGGTCAATGGTTCTTTCCGTGATCTCATAAATTGTGCGTATTCCGACAGTTTTCTCCTCGTTATCAGAAAGGGAATATGTCACATTCCGGAAGGTCTGTCCGATATAAACAGTTTTCCCATCACGTGGATGCTGGATATTCTGGCAGCATTCCCTGACGGATTCCAGCCATTCTTCTTTACTTTCCTGTCTGGGATTCCGTTTTATGATGAAAGACACATTGTTGTATTTATAGCTTTCTTCCATAAAGATGCCTATGTTTTCAGATGCATCGTTGCCGGAATCCAGCCGGATGAGCAGTGGTTTTTCCGTCAGCTGTCTGCACAGTTCAATGGTCTCTCTCAGGAAATCAGGAGTTTCTTTCTGGCAGTGCTGTTTCCCAATCCGCAGTTCAAGATTGACGAGGTATCCTTCTGTGCCGATATATGCCATAATTGGTGCATATCCGTCAAAACCCTTGTAGGTACGGGATACGCCTTCCTTATTGGATTTCGAATTGTCAAAGGGGTTACATCAATATCGACAGGAACAAAGCCGTTATCCAGGGCTGTCGGCTCTATGTGCATTTCACGCAAAGATGTCGACATTTGCCTGCTGGATGTCTTTGCGCAGGGAATCCCCGATCATGTCAAAACGCTGACGGAGTGTTTCGGCGGAAGGAATCGCATAGGAGATGCCTAATGCGTATTTGTAGTAGTCAGGGTCATCCATCATTTCACGGACAGCCTCATACTGGGGTTTTCCCCTGACAGAGCATACCAATATAGGTGAGGAGCACGTCTCCATTTTTTATCTGTTTCTGCAGATAATCTTTTTTGAAATTGGAGCACGGTTGATTTTTTTAACAAAACTGCTTTTTCCAAGTATTTGCCCTACGAATACCAGACCACTGGGAGTAATGAGCCGCTCATCGCTGAATTCAATGTGTATTTTCTTCATTGCACTGCCTCCGCCTATCTTTTTTGATACTTTCATTATACAGGATAATGCATGATGATACAGTAAAAAAACAAAATTTTGTTTAACCTAGTGGGTGAAATAAAATGTATTGCGAAAATCAGTTTCCAGCAGGTATTATTGCTGAAAAAAAAATGTGTAACACTATGGTAAGTTTCACGGAATAAGGTGGATTTTCATTGACACATATAACACCTTACAATACAATAAAAGCAAATATATAGCTTATAAAGGAGGTTCCTTAATGACGAAAAAAATAACCGCAATATTCTTGGCATTGTGCATGGCAATCTCCGTTTGGCCGATGACCATTCAGGCGGCATCAAAGCCCGATATTAAAGTTGGCGACTATGTTAAAATGGGCGCGTATAACAATGCCTCAATTCTTTGGCGATGTGTAAGCATTGACAATAACGGACCGCTTATGCTTGCAGACAAAATTGTTGACACCCTTGCATATGATGCCAAAACAAATGACAACAGCAATTCAAAATCACACAGCAGAAGCTATAAGCGTGATGATTACGGTTCTAACTATTGGAAAGACAGCAATATGCGTTCTTGGTTAAATTCGACCGCAGCTGAAGGCAAAGTCGATTGGCTTTGCGGCAACCCTCCGAAAGACGGATATGTAAGCGGTGTGGGAGCGTACAACGAAAAAGCGGGTTTTCTCAACGCTTTTTCAAAATCTGAAATTGCGGCAATGAAAACCGTTACCCAGCGTTCTCTCGTTTCTCATCCCGAATACAACAAGGGCATAGTTGATGGAGACGCAAATTCGGATTTGTTATACTACACCGATATTTCGGAAGCGGTGGCAAACTACGACAGTTCATATTTTGAAACTACAACCGAAAAGGTTTTTCTTCTTGATGTAAAGCAGGCTAATGCCGTGTGGAAAAATCTCAAAGGTTATTATGTTGCGTATAATAATGACGGTATGGCTTGGCCTTATTGGCTTCGCACTCCTGTTACCGATTGCAATCACGATATGCGTTATATCAGTTCATCGGGTCAGGTCGGTCGTTATGCTCCGTGGTATTCCGATTTGGGCGTAAGACCTGCATTTTATCTCGATTCCGAATATTTTGTTACAACTTCCGGCAGCGGCTCACAAAGCAGTCCTTATATCGGCTCTGCTCCAAATAAGCAAGAGGATGATTATACAATTTCGGAACCTGCCGAGGACGCAAATCCCGATTGGAATGTCAGCACCGAGCAAAGCATTCAGCTCACCCTCGGCCCGTGGTATTCAAATGACGGAAAATATTCTAATCCGACCATCCCTGTTTATACCATCCAAAAAACACGCAGCGACACGGAAAATATGGTTGTTGTCGTTTGCGGCGAGGGATACACAAAAAGTCAGCAGGGCAAATTCATCAATGATGTCAAACGACTTTGGCAGGACGCTATGAAATATGAACCGTATCGCAGTTATGCCGACAGATTCAATGTTTACGCTCTTTGCACAGCTTCCGAATCGACTTTTGACAATGGTGGAAGCACCTTCTTTGATGTTATAGTCGACAAATATAATTCGCCTGTTATTTCTAATAATCTCCACGGAAGTCAGTGGAAAAATCATATTTTTGAGAGATGTATCGGTCCTGAATTTATCGAGAAAATTCACGATGCTCATATCAAAAAAAAGTGTGATCCAAACACAATTCCGTCCGGTTCGGAATATGAGCCTTATTATTATGTTCACGATTATATTGCTCAGTTCGCTATGGTTGTAAACACAAAATCAGATTTCGGCGGTGCTTATAATAACCGTGAATACGGCTTCCATTATTTCATTTCGCCATCAGACAGTTATCGTGCGTCAACTTTTGCACACGAGTTTGGACACGGTTTGCTCGGTCTCGGTGATGAATACAGTAACGGATATTTGCTTGACGATAAGGAACTTAAATCACTCAATCTTTCCTCGGTTGAAGACCCGGAAAAGATAAAATGGCGACAGCTTTTAGGTTTTAGAAACACATATACCTGCCGCAATGCTTACGGCTCAAAAATGCTTGTTTCAAGTTATGAGTGCATAATGAGAGACACAAACTATCAATTCTGTGAGGTTTGCCGTTTGCAGGGCTTCAAGCGAATGTCTCAGCTTGTTAAGGATGTAGACCTTTATGTTGCAACTCCCGAGGTTAAGGAATATACGGGCGCTTATTCAAAGCCGTCTGATTTTACCGACCTTGAAACAAGTTCATATTATAATTACACATATAATCGCAATGACCGACTTTTGAGCGGCAACAGCAAAAGCAGATTTAATACTAATATGAACGGTAAAAAAATCGAGCTTAGAACTGTTATTCAAAACATTTCAGATAAAAATGCACGACAATTAAAATTCAAAATGTGGATTAAGCACTCCGACGGAAGCGTTGCGACCGATTCATCGGGGAATCCGCTTCAAACAGTACAAACCTTTGACATTCCTGTTTGGAATGATAAGGCAAATTTCTGGCCGCTCGGTGCTTTGGATCACATCAAAAGCGACTTTAATTCAGGCTTAAAGAGTTGCTCGCTTATTTATCAAATTCCGTCTGATGCACAGCTTAAGAGCGGCGATACCGTGGCATTTCAGGTGCTCGATGAAAACGGAAATGTGCTTGCAGACGACAATACGGAAACACAGCGCTACACAACCGTTTCAATTCAGTATAAATTTGAGGACGGCTCTGAAATTCCAAACACTGCCGGCGGAACATTTACCGTGCCATACGGCACAAAGCTTGATTTAACACCGGCAAAAACACTTTATGATTATGAATTTATAAAGGTTGACGGCTTGAATAAGCCTATTGTTTCGGACGGAACGGTTGTTACATATTATTACAAAAATAAAAACGAAGAACACACTCACAATCTGACTTTGGTTGCTGCGAAAGCTGCCACCTGCACAGAGGGCGGTAAGGAAGCATACTACAAGTGCGAAGGTTGTGGCAAGTTCTATGAAGATGTACTCGGTACAAAGGAAATAACCGACCTTGCATCTTGGGGCAATATTGCTAAGATTGCCCACACCACAAAGCAAACCGTAACAAAGGCAACCCCAACAGCAAACGGCAAGATAGTAAATTACTGTTCGGTATGTAAGAAAACTCTTTCAACGACAGTAATTCCAAAGGCATCAAGCATAAAGCTTAAAAGCAACATCATTAACATATAACGGAAAGGTTAGAACACCTAAGGTTATTGTTAAGGACAGAACAGGAAAGACACTTGTTAAGAATACTGACTATACTGTGTCTTATGCAAAAGGCAGAAAGTATGTTGGCAAGTACGCAGTAAAGATTACCTTTAAGGGTAAATACAGCGGAACAAAGACGCTTTATTTCACAATCAAGCCAAAGGCAACAAGTATTTCCTCACTTAAAGCAGGTTCAAAGAAGTTTACAGTAAAGTGGAAGAAGCAGGCTACACAGACAACAGGCTATCAGGTACAGTACAGTGCCTCAAGTAAATTCAGCAAGGCTAAGACCGTAACAGTAGGCAAGAATACAACAGTATCAAAGAAAATTTCAAAGCTTTCGGGCAAGAAAAAGTATTATGTAAGAGTTCGCACCTATAAGACAGTTAAGATTAACGGCAAATCCATAAGGATTTATTCAGGCTGGTCAAAAGCTAAGACTGTTACAACAAAGAAATAAAAACTATACCGTAACCTTTGATTCTGCCGGTGGCTCTGCAGTAACGACTCAGACTATCGAAGAAGGTCAGAAGGCAACCAAACCTGCCGCTCCTACCAAGTCTGACGATACCACCAAGCCTTCGGATGATGTTCAGAATCCGCAGACCGGCGACAACAGTATGAGTGGCTGTGGATCGCTCTGCTGTTCGTCAGCGGCTTCGGAGTTGTGACAACTACTGTTTATACTAAATTAGACGAAGCAATTTCTGATGCTGTTAAAACTGGGAAAATCACTCAAGAAGAAGCGAACGCAGACTTACAAATAAATATACGAGGCTTGTCTTAAAAAAGACGAGCTCAAAATGACAATGAAACTGTCACTCTCTGGAGACACTAGGAGTGACAGTATAATCATCATAAATAAAATGAATCTTCGGCATCAACCCACATCTGCATAGTTCCATCAAGGTATAATCTTGCATATTCAAGTGGTTCATCAATTGCAAGTGCATTTAATGCACAATCTGATCCAGGTGTGGTTTTTAAATTCTTTTCTGCTTCCCAACAGTCAATGCGGAGCATATAGCCAGCACTGGTATATACATCAATGCTGTTTCTGTGTGGATTGTATTCTGCAAATATCGTTCTCATCGTATCAAATCTCCTTATCGTTCAATCAATCATTTGTTAAAAAAATAGAAGCATTTCAATCAGTTCACCATGTCGTTTTAATTTTGTGTTATACTGTTTTAGAGGATTTTCTTTCCCTTGTATTTTTCCTTATCAGGGTTCATAAATCCATATGGGAAGATATAACATAAGGGAAAGTCTAAGGGAAAGATCACCTGCGACAAACTTAGTGTTTTCAAGGGATTCAGAGATATTTGATAATAAAATATAACAATTATTAAATCCCTTGGAATACATGAAATCTCAATTTAAGTTTGATGGACTATACTCGGCGTAGATATCAGAATGAGAGCGAGGGAAAATGCATGGATATGTTACAGTTGATGAAGGAGAGGCACAGTGTGCGGCAATATAAGGATAAGCCAATCGAGCAGGAGAAACGTGCGGAGATCGACAGGCTTATCTCTGAGATAAATTCTGAGAGCGGACTGAGTATGCAGGCGGTCTACGATGAGCCGAACTGTTTTGATTCGTTTATGGCGCATTACGGCAAATTCACAAATGTTTCTAATTATATAGCGATAGTTGGCGCGAAGAACGACCAGGAAAAGGCCGGCTACTACGGTGAAAAGCTGGTGCTTGGATGTCAGGAACTTGGACTTAACACATGCTGGGTTGCAATGTCACATGGTAAGATCAGGGCAGTCATAGGCAAAGGACAGAAACTGTTGATAGTGATTGCCCTTGGGTATGGTGAGAATCAGGGTGTTGCCCACAAGAGCAAAGATATATCAGAAATCAGCAGGGCAGATGTGGAGACAGACTGGTTCACGAAGGGGATGGAGGCGGTGTGTCTGGCACCTACAGCAGTGAACCAGCAGAAGTTCATGTTTGAGCTGAGAGAGGGTGTGGTGACAGCGAAAGCTCCGAGAGGAATATGCACGAAGATAGATCTTGGAATTGCCAAATACCACTTTGAGGCTGGAAGTGGACACAAAATCTTCACAAAATAATTAGCACTCACCTCTTGACAGTGCTAACAATCAGGTGTATAACATAGTCAAAGATAAGGAAAGGGATTAGAAAGAAGAGAAAGAATCCCGAAAGTTTATCTTGATAATTATTTTGAAAGTAACAGTAAACAAAAAGTCTAAGTGCCTTGGGGTTTCATAAGAAACCACAATTTCCGACACTTGTTTGAGATTGAAAGGAGAAATGACTTATGTTACCTAGTATTTTTGGAGAAGATTTATTTGATGATTGGATGAATGACTATTTCCCATTTGGAAGGGATTTTGACAAGGAGTTTAGCAAAGCGTTAGCACCTACCGAGCGTGCGCTGTATGGTAAGCATGCAAAGAACATGATGAAGACCGATGTCCGTGAGACAGATGATTCATATGAAGTAGATATGGATCTCCCAGGATTCAAGAAAGATGAAGTAAAGGTTCAGCTTGCTGATGGTTACCTGACAATTGAGGCTGCAAAGGGTCTGGATAAAGATGAGAAGGACAAGAAGAGCGGCAAATATATCAGACGTGAGCGTTATGCCGGCAGCATGAGCAGAAGTTTCTATGTCGGTGAAGGAGTTACTCAGGAAGACATTCATGCAAAGTATGAACATGGCGTACTGAAACTGTCGATTCCTAAGAAGGAAGAGCAGAAGAAAGTAGAGAAGAGTAATTACATCGCAATCGAATAATGTAAGAAATGCGTAATTACTTAATAACAGATGACTAAAATTCGTAGAGCCCTCCGTGTATCTGCAAGGTGCAGGTATGCGGGGGGCTCTTTTGTTGTCTGTTCTAGGGACAATCCTCATGACAAAAGAAACGTCCCCATTAAAGTAAAAAAAACGTCCCCATTAAAGTATCAGCCATGAGAACAATATGACAGCCAAAGGCATGGTTATGATACAGAACAAAGTAGTAAATACATTTAAAAGACTGGAGTATGTTGCATCTTTGTTATATACCTGAACCATCTGGGTGATTGTTGAAGCTGATGGCGTGATGGAGGCAAGGTATACTATGAGTAGTAAGGTTCTTCCGTCTGGAATAAATTCGTATACATGACTTACACACATTATAAGCAGCAAAATAGTAGGCCAGATAACGAGTCTGATGGCAGAGAAGAGGTATAGTTTTGCATTCTTCAGGCTGGCCAGAATCGGCGAATCAGCCATCAGCATACCAGTTACTATCATGCTTAGAGGTGCAAGCATATTCCCGATGTCATTTATCGGGGCAAGGATGACGGCTGGCAGTTTTATCTTGCAGAAAAATAGCAGGAGACCTGCTATTATGGCTAATACATTTATATTGGATATTATCTTTTTCCATTCCAGGTGTGGCTTTTCGGAGAGCATTGTGCTACAGTTTTTCTTTTGTAAAATCAATCTCAAATGAACCAATTATGGCACAGGGCATCACCAGGTATACCACGATGATAGATAATATCCGGCTGTCAGATGATTTTAATATATTTTTGTTGACAAGAATAAAACCAAGCAGGATCATAATAAAAAAGTTAATAAGCTTTCCGAGCAAAATTATACTTATCTGCATAGCGATTACCTCTTTTCGTTTCTGTATTATAATACTATTCCTCTAAAAAACATCCCTGAATGCTGACTTGTCAAAAATGAATGAATGCGATAAAATATGTGCAATTTGTAGAGAACTTGTAAATAGCATCCAAAATAAGGAGAGATGACATACTATGAATTCGCGTAAAAACCATAACAAAAAGCTTATGTTGCCGGTTCTCATTTTTCTGGTTGGCTGTCTGGTTTTGACAGTAGTTTTATATCATTCATATAGATCAAATTATAAACAGGTACGGAATGTCACAGCGCTTAATGCCACAACATATGCAGAACGACTACAGAATGACATGAACCGTGGAGTTGCAATTACAGATACACTTGAAGAGATAGCAATCAGCGAAAATGGGAAAATTGACAATTTTCAAAAAGTTGCTCGGGATCTGATGGCAGATTTTATTCAGAGTATACAGATTGCGCCTGACGGTGTTGTCACAGATATATACGGAGGCAGGGAATGAAGCTGGAAAGATAGATTTGATGCATGATGAAAGTCGTGGAGAGATATGCCGCTATGGAAGAGATAAAAATATAGTCACGATGCAGGGCCCTTTTGATTTAAAACAGGGGGGCAGGGCATTGCGATTAGAAATCCTGTATATCTGGAGGGGGCAGATGGCTCTCCAGTATTTTGGGGATTTACCATAGTAATTATACGTGTTCCGGAGATATTTACAGAATCAATTCAGGCACTCACAAAATTCGGTTATGATTACTCCCTGACAAAGACAGTTTCCCCTTTGTCTGATGATACAGAGATAGTATCATCATCCGGCAATATTATGAAGAATCCGATTACATTTGAGTTTGAATTTTGCGGCAGTCTATTTGATTTTGAGATAATGCCTGCTGATGGCTGGAGTCATGGGTGGAATGTATTTACGCAGCTGTTTTTGGGAATATGTGTTATTTTGCTCTTAACTGGATTAACGGTGGTCATCCTTGTGATTGAGAGACATCGAGATACATTAAAAAAAATGGCGATAACAGATCCGCTGACTGGACTCTTGAATCGTAAGGGGTTTGACGAACAGCTCAAAAAGGTTATGCAGGGCGATCTTCATATTCATTGCGTGGGTATACAGATGGATATTGATGATTTTAAATTTATAAATGATATGTATGGTCATGTAGTTGGAGATGCCGCACTGAAAAGTCTTGCACAGGACATGCAGAGTTATTTCAATGATAATTCTATTATTTGCAGAAATGGCGGTGATGAGTTCTCCGCCATTCTGGTTGACACAACAGAGGAAGAGGCAAGAAAGAAAATAGAACAATTTACTCTTCAGTCACGGCATATAACATATAATGGTGGGGAGCATCCATTTTACATTTCTCTTGGGTATGCAGAATATCCAAAAGATTGTGAAGATGTTTCGGAGCTTATCAGATGCGCGGATATGGCACTTTACGCGGTAAAACTTCATGGAAAGAATAATTGCAGTCCTTATCGAGGAGCTTATAAGATGCAGCACAGAAGCCAGCTTGGATTTGCACTTCAGGATGTATCAAAGAATCTTCCGGGAGCTTTCCTTATATATATAGCTGATCCTGAAAATGATAATATTTTATTTGCAAATCGTGAACTGATAGAATTTGCTGGCTGCAGGGATTTTGATGATTTTCTGGATTACACAGATCATAGATTCAGAAACCTGATCCATCCAGACGAACGGGATTCTGTTGAGACCAGCATCTGGAAACAGATTTATGCAAAGACCAGTGGAAATAATGACTATGTAAGGTTCCATTTTGCAAAAAAAAGATGGAACATATCTTCCTGTTCTTGATCACGGAAGAATTGTGGAAAACCGTTATTATGGAAATGTATTCTACGTTTTGATCATGGACTGCGCTCTGGTTGAATCTTATTATGATAACAAAACAGGTCTGGAAACTGTGCCGGAATAGCGGATTGGCTATTCCAGGAATAGAACACAAATTCTTCACAAAAAAAATAGCACTCACCTATTGACAGTGCTAACAATCAGGTGTATAACATAGTCAAAGATAAGGAAAGGGATTAGAAAGAAGAGAAAGAATCCCGAAAGCTTATCTTGACAATTATTTTGAAAGTAACAGTAAACAAAAAGTCTAAGTGCCTTGGGGTTTCATAAGAAACCACAATTTCCGACACTTGTTTGAGATTGAAAGGAGAAATGACTTATGTTACCTAGTATTTTTGGAGAAGATTTATTTGATGATTGGATGAATGACTATTTCCCATTTGGAAAGGATTTTGACAAGGAGTTCAGTAAAGCGTTAGCACCTACCGAGCGTGCGCTGTATGGTAAGCATGCAAAGAACCTGATGAAGACCGATGTCCGTGAGACAGACGATTCATATGAAGTAGATATGGATCTCCCAGGATTCAAGAAAGATGAAGTAAAGGTTCAGCTTGCTGATGGTTACCTGACAATTGAGGCTGCAGGGTCTGGATAAGGATGAGAAGGACAAGAAGAGCGGCAAGTATATCAGGCGTGAGCGTTATGCCGGCAGATGAGCAGAAGTTTCTATGTCGGTGAAGGAGTTACGCAGGAAGACATTCATGCAAAGTATGAACATGGCGTACTGAAACTGTCGATTCCTAAGAAGGAAGAGCAGAAGAAAGTAGAGAAGAGTAATTACATCGCAATCGAATAATGTAAGAAATGCGTAATTACTTAATAACAGATGACTAATATTCGTAGAGCCCTCCGTGTATCTGCAAGGTGCAGGTATGCGGGGGGCTCTTTTGCGTTTTGCTATTAGATGTAAATGAGCATTGTTCCAGTGAAAAGTGGAAAATATTATGACTATTTTGGCTGGAATATTGTAAAAAGCTGGTAAAATTTTTCATTGATATTTACACAGAATATCTCTAAAAATGTTGAAATGGCATTTGATTTATTTGATAATAGTGATTGAGACTGGTGATGGAGGACAATCGGTGAAACGTTATTCAATAAAGGGGGATTTATATGTTCGATTTTCAGCAAATGTATAGAGAAAAGCTCGCGTACACCGGAGGCTGCGGTGGAGTGTGTCAAGGATGGAGACTGGGTCGATTACACATCGTCCCTTGGAAAACCTGTACTACTTGACAGAGCACTGGCAAAGCGGAGAGATGAGCTGCACGATGTGAAGATCAGAGGCAATCTGATGGCTGGGCCTATAGAGGTTGCAGAGTGCGATGACAGTCAGGAGCATTTTGTGTATCACAGCTGGCACTGTTCGCAGTACGAGAGAAAGCTGTGCGATGAGGGCAAATGCTATTATATACCGATGGTGTTCCATAATAATGCGGCTTACTATGAGTATTTCCTCCATGTAAATGTGGTCATGGTGTCGGTGGGATCTATGGACAAGCATGGTTATTTTAACTTCTCGGTGAATACCGGTGTGGCTGCCCCTATTGCCAGGAAGGCGGACATCGTTATAGTTGAGGTGAATGAGCACATGCCTAAGATACGCGGTGGATATGATGAGTGTATTCACATATCGGATGTGGATATGATCGTGGAGGGGGAGCATGAACCATTTGCAGATGTGAAAACACAGGCACCGCGGGAGGTTGACCGGAAGATAGCGGAGCTGCTTATTCCGTATATTGTGGACGGTTCAACACTGCAGCTCGGTATCGGAGGAATGCCAAATGCGGTGGGTGAGATGCTGGCTCAGTCGGATCTCAAGGATCTCGCCATGCACACGGAGCTCTGCTCGGATGCATATCTAGCCCTGTACAAGGCGGGCAAGCTGACAAACAAATACAAGAACATAGATCGTGGAAAGGGTGTATTTGGCTGTGCCATCGGTTCAAATGAGCTGTATGAGTGGCTGGACGACAATCCGGGAATCGCCGCATATCCACTTGAGTATGTGAACAGACCGTATGTAATATCACAGATAGATAACATGGTGTCCATAAACAGCTGCGTGGCAGTGGATCTGTACGGACAGGTTGCGGCGGAGAGCAGTGGTTCGCGCCAGATCAGCGGAACCGGCGGACAGCTTGATTTCCTGATCGGAGCATCGGGCTCTCGTGGCGGCAAGGCGTTTATCTGCATGAGTTCCACCCACACCGACAGGAATGGAGTGAAGCATTCCAGGGTAAAGCCACAGTTCAACGGAGATATCATCACCTCGCCGAGAAGCCAGGTGTATTTTCTGGCAACAGAGTACGGCGTGATAAACCTTGAAGGACGATCCACATGGGAGAGAGCGGAGGCGCTGATATCCATAGCCCATCCTGATTTCCGGGACATGCTGATAAAGGAGGCCCAGGAGAGGAAGATCTGGCGGAGGTCGAATAAGAGATGAGAAGATCATGGCATTATAAAAGTGGGGCTGCGAATGAAAGGAAAATCTAAAAAACAAAAAAGTAGAAATACGAAAAAGCAGAAATATATAAAATTGGCAATTACTCTGAGCATAGTTATTGTCATAATATTGTTCTGCAATTTTCAGAACAAACACCTTGAAACCACACATTATACATATGCGGCAGAGCAGCTTGGCGCAGATCTTGAGGGATATCGCATAGTCCAGATATCGGATCTGCACAATGCAAAGTTTGGCAAGAATAACCAGAAACTGGTGGGCAGGATAAGAGAATGTGAACCTGATATGATCGTCCTGACCGGAGATCTTGTGGACTCAAATCACACAAATGTAGACCGTGCAGTCCAATTTGTGGATGAGATCGTGAAAATATGTCCGGTATACTATGTCACAGGCAATCATGAATATTGGCTTGAGAAATCTGAATATGACGAGCTTATGGATGGGCTTATAGGTGCCGGGGTGGTTATTCTGGATGATCAGGTGGTGGAGATATCCAGGGGTGATGCAAAGTTCAGGCTGGTTGGACTAGACGATAAAAGTCTTGCGGATGGGACACTGGAGGCGTTGCTTAGTGATGAAAAGGAGCTCACGGTCGTTCTTGCACATGAGCCACAATACCTTGTCAGGTATGCCAGCATCGGTGTTGATCTCGTGCTTTCCGGACATGCCCACGGCGGACAGTTCAGACTGCCGTTTGTCGGCGGGATAGTGGCTCCGGATCAGGGGATTTCTTCCAGAATATACAGCAGGTGAATACTATATGGACGGCACAGAGATGATAGTCAGCCGAGGCCTTAGCAACAGCGTGATACCTGCGAGGTTGTTTAACTATCCGGAGATCGTGTGCGTGGAGCTGGTGGGGAAGCATTAGTTATTGTGAGAAAGTTAATGTAGATAAGAAAATGATGTACATAAAAGATCGTGGGGAAGATTTTGAGTAGGGATCTTCTCACGATCTTTTAATATATTAGGATTTACTTTTCTCAGCCTTCTAGCTATCGCGCCTTTCATCCACCTCAACCTTGAAAGGAAGCTTGTTCAGAATGTCATGTTCAAGATCAATTCCCGGGTACACTTCTATGAGTTTGAGTCCCTTTTCAGTAAGCTCAAATACGCATCGTTCTGTGACGTATATAACCCTCTGCCTGTTTGCCAGCGCACGTTTTCCTGAGAAACTGATGCTTCTGACATCGTTTACGAACTTAGGAATGCTTCCCTCGTTTTTGATGGTCACGATGCCGTCATTGTCCTCCACGGCAAGCCCCTTCGTATCAAATGTGAGACAGAACACAACGGTTGCTGTCTTGGCGGTGATATTTGCAAATCCGCCTACACCGGCAAATGCGCCAGGACCCTTGTGGGCATTTACATTCCCGAACCTGTCAACCTCGATCCCGCCCATGAAACAGATATCAAGACCGCCATTGTTGTAGAGATCAAACTGGTTTGCCATGTCATAGATGGAGTCCGCGCCAATGACAGCGCCGAACACCTTGCCCGATGCAGGAAATCCGCCTACACCTCCGGATTCTACGGTCAGGGTTATCTTGTCCAGAATACCGTTCTCTCTGGCATACTTGGATACAGTCTCCGGAATTCCAACACCTATGTTGACTATATCGTCCGGTTTTAATTCCAGAGCGGCCCTTCTTCCAATGATCTCTGCGCTTGTATTGACGACATTCTTTGTCTTGGTACGACCGGAAAGCATCTCAGCCCAGTCCTGCCACTGTGAATATGGAATCTCAAAACTTCCTGTCAGGGATTCGTATGATGCGTGTCTTGGCTCCGGCGGTATCTCAACGATAGCGTCAACCAGACATCCCGGAATAATGGTATTGTGAGGTCTTGATGGCCTTGCCACAAGTCTGTCAACCTGCACGATGACCTTTCCGCCATTTGCCTTTACAGCCTGACAGATGGACAGCGCATCTCCTGCGGTAAACAGATCCTCAAATGAGATGTTGCCCTTGCGGTCGGCAGCAGTTCCCTTGATGATAGCCACGTTGATAAGCGGCAGCTTGTAGTAGAGGAATTCCTCACCGTCCAGCTCGACGTATTTAACAAGTGAGTCATCCTTTGATATGTTGTTGATTCCCGGTCCCTCAAGTCTAGGATCGACAAATATATCGAGACCGACCTTGGAGAGTGCTCCCGGAAGTCCGCCGGCCTGTGCACGAATTGCGTGTGAGATACAGCCGAGTGGGAGATTGTATGCCTCAAATCTGTCCTCAAGGACAAGCTTCTTGGTGCTGTACATGGCTCCGAAATGTCCACAGATGATCTTGTCAACTGCGCCGTCTCTTATGTATCCCTCTGCCGCCTTGTTCTCATCCCACGCGCCAAAGCCCGCGCTTGATATAGCGGTGAGGTGCTTCGGCGAACCTGTCCTCTGGTATCTTTTATATAATGCCTCGTGAAGCTCGATTGGAATATCTATGCCGAGAAATGAGTTGAGTGCGATCACATCTCCGTCATTTATAAGATCCATTGCCTCGTCGGCTGTCATTATCTGGTACATTTGTTCTATCCTTTCGTTTATATAAAAAAAAATCAATCAAAATCTGCTATGAATTTATTAGCAGGTTACAATATGATAACATTCTTTGTAAGAGTTCTGTATCCTTGTTCTGACATAAATCAACAAGGGCAAAGAGCTCAGGATTCTTGTTTTTGTCAATTACGATTTGTGTCGCGGCCGGAGAATCCGAAAGACCGGTCAAATATTCAACAGATGTGTTAAAACATTGAGCAATAATTTCCAGCGTTTGCTGAGATGGGACTCTCTCTCCGTACTCATATCTGCAATATCCTATTTTGGAAAGATTGAGTCTCCTGGATGCTTCAGCCATAGTAATTCCCATATTTTCTCTCACAAATTTTAATCGTTCTGGAATTAATTTAGCAGACATTATTATTCCTCCTAGACTAAATATTGACAGTAACCATTGGATAATATAAAAAATATATCCAATGGTTACTATACAACAAATAATAGCCTTATTCAACATTTAATATAGAATAGAGGGAGATATATAATATGCGAAATGAGGACAAGTTAATAAAAGTAGCACATTATAACACTAAACTCAATTCAGTATTAGGTTTTGATTATAGTGCTTTTACAATTTATAGATCTAAGGGATTGTTGACACATCTTATTAAAAGAAAGCATTTTGTTGCTTTGCAAAATACATTGATCGTTTAGATGATATAATTAGTCATCCAGACTATGCAGGATGTTATAATGGAAATATAGAGTTGGTTAAATGTTATAATGACAATATTTTTGTTTCAATCAAATTAGATGAAAAGGAATCAAAATATTATATTGCTACAGTATTTGATGTAAAAAAAGGAAAAATAGATTCATATGTAAAGTCAGGCAGATTGGTGCCGATATGTAGTAATATATTTGGTTAGATAAGATATCTTGACTTTATCGGTAAGCAATGGTATCATCATTGTATACATTTGACAAGCAGGAAAGGCACCCTGCGCTCCCTCGGGAACCTGATATGATGGATACGCCGCCCATCCAAATGTAAACATTAAATACTTAAAAATGTCAGATAAATATGAGCAATGATTTGGAGCTTATATCTATCTGACATTTTTAATTTGCGTCAGCAACGAGCTAAAGCGTGCTGCTCCTTGTTCCCTAATTAGGATATTTGATCAGATCGTACATCTTACCATAAGCGCCCATATAGCGCACGCCCTCAAGCTCCATGCCGAGATGCATGTATTTGTCGCACTTCGACTTGGCATCAGTCTCAAGGATGACTGGAACGTGCAACCTGTTTCCCTCAGAGAAGGCCATGTCAAGAATTTTCCTCATGTATCCCTGTCCCTGGTATTGTTCGCGGACGCAGACCATGCCGACGAATATAAAATCTTTCTTCTCTTTCTTCATTCGATCCTGAAGGGATTTTCCTCCCTTGGACAGAGCTTTTCCCATGCGGATCATTTCTTTAAGGCTCATATTGCGAAACAGAGCTTTGAGGATAGCCATGCCAGCTTTGAGATTCATTTTTTGTCCCGGCAGGGTATAGGCGATATACCCCTCGCCGCGTTCGCTAGTCGCGTAGAGCATTTGTCCCTCAAATGCCATACGAACGTAGCCGGCTATGTAATTTGCCACTGCCTCTTTCTTTGCTGTAGAACACGCCCATACCTGTTTCTTGCCCGTAGTCGTAATATCCAAACGCATGGCCGATATCCTCGGCTGCCTGCGCATCCCATTTTGTTATCTTCATTGTATTTTCTCCGTTCGATAATTATATTGTCGTTTCTAATTTGATTTATATGGTTAGACATTTCTAACTGCAATTATATTATCATATATAGAGTGAAAATGAAACTATGATCTCATTCAGGATGACATGATAGAAATATATGAATATATGAAGATGTGAAGGATGCCGATGGCATAGTGTTTACATATGAAACATCACTACTAAAACAATACATTTGTATTGAATTGGCATAAATTAAGTGTTATAATTTATAAAGAAGCGGTGAAGTTGCATATTATTAATACTAGGAGGTGCATGAGAATGGCAAGCACAATACAGGTAAGGGTAGACAATGATCTTAAGTCAAAATCAGATAAATTATTTCATGATCTTGGAACAGATACTACGACAGCTATAAGAATTTTTCTTACACAGGCAGTTGCAAATAATGGATTTCCATTTGAGATAAAAAGGGTTGTTACAGATCCATATGTGGCAATGACAGAGGAACAGATGATAGACAAACTGGCGAAGTCAAGACAACATGCTGAAAAAGGTGAATGTCGTGATGCTGATGTTGTGATAGATGATATGAGGAAGAAGTATGACTTATGAGGTGGTTTTGACAAAAGATGCAGAGAATGATTTGGATAATTTTATTCAATATCTCTTATTTGAAAAACATAGTAAACAGGCTGCAAAGAAATGTTCTTCAGGACTTTGAGAATACGAAAAGAAGTTTGGAAAAAATTGCTTCAAGTTTGAAACTATGTGATAATCTGCGCTTGAGAAAGCTGGGATATAGAAGAATTAATTTTGAAAGACATAGATATTTTATGTTATATCGAATAGAAGGAGAACGTATTATAGTAGATAATATATTTCACGAATTACAGGATTTTGAGGGGAAAATGATATAGAACAATCCGTAGCGCAATTAACATTAAAGAGTGGGAAGCAATACAATACGCTTCCCACATATTTTTCTTATATGAGTAAGTGTATGATAGTGTATTTCTATTTGAGATAAAAATATTGCTATTGTGCGGACATTTGCATATAATAAAGATATATGGAAACACTACTCACGAAAGGAGATGCTTTATATGGCTACAAAATCAGCAAATTTATATGCAAGGATTGAACCAGATGTCAAAGAAAAAGCAGAAAGTATCCTGTCTACACTTGGTATCCCTGCTTCCAGTGCTATCAATATGTTTTATAAACAGATTATCTTACAGAGAGGACTTCCATTTGAAGTAAAAATACCATATGACAGACCTGTTGACATCAGCACATTATCAGATGCAGAGTTCGATGAAGAATTGGAGAAAGGATATGCTGATATGCAGGCTGGACGGACGAAAAATGCTAAAAAGGTCTTTACTGACATTCGTAAGGATTATGGAATATGATATATGAATTAGAGATATCCGAGCAGGCTGACAATGATCTGAGAGGAATTTTTGAATATATTGCCTTTGAATTACAATCTTCTCAAAACGCAAGCGGACAGCTTGACCGTCTGGAAGAATAGATATTAAGTCTGGATACGATGCCGGAGCGTTATCGAAGATATGAAAAAGAACCGTGGAAAAGCCGTGGACTTCGTGTATTACTAGTAGATAATTATGTGGTATTTTATATTCCTGATAGCGATAAAAAGGTTGTAACAATACTTAGAGTAATGTATGCCGGACGGGACATAGACAATCAGTTAAATCTATACACAAAGCAATAGGGTAAAGCAAATGCCACAGCAGCATAAAACTGCTGTGGCATTTTGTGTATATAAAACCATGTAATGATATAGGGACAAACAGCTCCGGTGCCAGCTTGAGTGATGCAAATAAAACCATAGGTCCGTCCGCACGCCGATGATGGAGACTGCGGCTGCAGAAAATCTATCTGCATATATTTCATCAGGTCATCGATGGATGAAAGCGGGGGATTGATGATCAGATTTCCTGTCTGGTTATTTTCAAGGAACAGGACACCGGCACAGTCAAGAAGCTCTTCGAAGCCTTTGGCATTTTGTCTTCTCCTGGTAAGCTGTTCGCCGGTCCTTACATTGTATACTATATTTGCTTCTATGATCCGATTTGCATCGGGGGTCTTTATGTCCCCGCTTTCAAGGGATGACTCGGCATGGCTGTCAGCTCCTTTTTGCTAATAACACCCACAATATATCCAATTGAGAAAATGGTGTCAATGAACCGCGGGGGAATTGGGGGTATCTGAACCATATCTTTGCCGAGGGGCAGTACGCTTTCCCGGTTAATATGCGAGTACCTAATCTTCACAAAATCTTCACAAAATAATTAGCACTCACCTCTTGACATTGCTAGCATAGAGGACTATAACATAGTCAAAGATAAGAAAAGGATAGCACAACCGGTGGTGCAGATGACCGTTCGGCATATGCACTGCAGATTTCTGTTATATAACATTTTAGGAAAACAGAAAGGAAGTGTTCAAAATGGCTAAGAACCCAAAGCATCCATTGAAGAAAAAAAAGAAAGTAGTTCAGAAGGTATATGCGACAGCAAATCATAACGACTGCAGCAGACTGAAGAACCGGCTACACCAAAGTCAAAAAAGCATAAATAGTATATGAGACAAAGGTCCCCTGTATCTGCATCAGGCAGGTATGGGGGACTTTTTTGTCGTGGGAACAGCAATATATAAATTTAATTTCTGAATATGGGGTTACTGATGTATAATATATATAACAAATATTTATGGGATATATTTTCGGACTTGACAGACTGATATATTTTCGAACTAAAATATATTGAGTGTTGATGGGATAATAGATTTGGGACACATGGGGAATATGAAAAATATGGAGAATGCGGAAGGAACGGAAACAACAGATAAGGTCAGAAAAACGGGTAAGCTGGATGAGAAGCTTTTGCCGCCGGACAAGCTTGTACTGCCTAAGGCCTCTACGCCCCAAAATCAGAACAAGCTTAATATGAAGATACTTCTGGTGGAAATTCTCATTGTGGCAGTGATCGCTGTGATTGTGATAGTTATGGCAGTAAATGGTAAGGGCAGGAATCCTAACATGAAAGGGTATTACTATAGAGGGCGCTGGCATCCAATAGGATTCGCCGGCATAGACCTGTATGGTTTCATTATGCTCATACTTATGTGTATTGGCCTCGGAGTGATGCGGGTAATCCCGGGTACTATAGCGGATTTTTCGACAAGACCGGGGAAAGAGAAACGTGGGGAGCTTGAATCTATCAGGAGAAATAATTATGCAAAGCATTTGTGCAGATTGATCGAGATCGATAAGACGGAAATTTTGGATAATATGAGAGATAGATTCAATTCTGTAGTCCAAATCTTTTTTTCGGAGGCGCAGGCTGAATGTCTGAATAGATCGAGGGCCTGCAATCATCTTATGGTCAGACTGGGGCTTGGCAGTGTGGATATATCTGATCATGTGGTGGTTCAGGAGGCTGGCGGAAAGCGGGAGAGAGAGGTACAGCTCACAGACGTTGCAAATGAGGTGAAGATAAAAACGGCAGTTATCCACGACTTGCCGGTGGTGCTGGATCTCAGCCGTACCGGGGTTATAGGAATAGTAAGTGATGGAAATAAAAAGAGTGCATTTGATATAGCGAGAAATATCATAGGCCAGCTTGAGATAAATGAGACAAATGACAGGATTCAGCTAGCATTTGCCTGTGATCCGGGTGATGGTGAATGGGTAGGATATGATGAGCTTTATCTGGCGGACCGTAAGAATGGAGAGATCTCTTTTTGCCGCAGGAGAAGCTGATGTGAAGGGCTTGTTAGACATGCTGGCAAATGAGCTTCAGAAAAGAAATGGTACTCTGGATTATTTTGTGAACAGCGAGAATGTAGGCGGATATAGGCATATAGTTTTGTTTGTTGACGATCCCGGACTTCTGGAGGGGCATTTGATAAATCGGTACATTTTGCCGGGGGAAGAAAATCTGGATTTTACAGTTGTCGTTCTCTCTGATGATGAAGAGAAGTTTATTTTGGAGATGGACTGTGAGATAATACAAAATGATGATTTTGCGGGAATATATAAGCCTGGAACGGAAGAGTGGATAGAGATCAAATTTGACAGGGTGACCGAGGCAAGGCTGTGGAGTCTGGATGAGATTGTAAGAAAGAACAGTGGAAGGATGGTGTGAGATGAGCTACGTAGAATTTAAAGATGTTAAGAAGGTATACAAGACAGGAGAGGTGGAGATCAATGCTCTCCGTGATGTGGATTTTGAGATAGAAAAGGGAGAGTTCTGTGTCATAGTCGGAGCCTCCGGTGCGGGCAAGACTACTATCTTGAATATACTTGGCGGTATGGACACTCTGACAAGCGGCAGCGTGAAGCTGGATGGCAGAGAGATATCAACTCTGAATAAGAGACAGCTCACGGCATACAGAAGGTATGATGTGGGATTCGTGTTCCAGTTCTACAATCTGGTACAGAACCTCACAGCACTTGAGAACGTGGAGCTGGCGGCACAGATCTGTAAGGAACCGCTGGATGCTGCAACGGTTCTGAAGCAGGTAGGACTTGAGGATCGTATGGCGAACTTCCCGGCACAGCTCTCAGGTGGTGAGCAGCAGAGAGTTTCCATAGCCAGAGCGCTGGCGAAGAATCCAAAGCTTCTGCTCTGTGATGAACCTACAGGAGCGTTGGATTATCAGACCGGCAAGGCAATCCTGAAGCTCCTTCAGGATACATGCAGAAATACGGGAACGACAGTTATAGTCATAACGCACAACCAGGCACTCACAGCCATGGCGGACAGAGTCATCACGGTTAAGAGCGGAACTGTGGAGAAAGTGGTTATGAATGATAACATCAGGAACGTTGAAGATCTGGAATGGTAGGTGGCCTATGAAATCAATGATGAGACGCACGACATTTCGTGAGATAAAAAAATACATTTGGAAGATTTGCAGCCATCATGGCGATCATAGCCCTGGGCGTGGGATTCTTCTCGGGTCTCAAGATGACGAAGCCGGACATGATGAATACCATATCGAATTTCCTTGACAAGGGAAATTTCTATGATCTGCATCTTCTGTCAACTCTTGGATATACGGATGATGACGTGGATTCATTTGCCGGGGAGAAGGATGTGCTGTACGCTGAGGGCGGTTATAGTCTGGACGTCCTATACAAGAACCAGGGTGAAAATGACAGGGTGTTGAAGACTATGTCAGTTCCGGAAAACATCAATAAACTGAGTCTTGTGGACGGACGCATGCCGGAAAAGGAAGATGAATGTGTTGTAGATGCCAAGATGGACAGTATAAAGATAGGTGATGTCATAGAGGTGGCAGATGACGATGCAAAGAAAGGTGAGGACAGCAGTACACAGGATATCCTTAAGGTGAAGAAATTCACCGTTGTCGGAACTGTCAACTCCCCTCTTTATATTAATTATGAAAGAGGCATCACAACCCTTGGAAATGGTAAGATTGCGTGCTTTGTATATGTCAGCCCTGAAGCATTTGACAGCGAATGCTACACCGATGTATATGTGAAATTTGACAGAAAGTTTGATATGTATGCCGATGAGTATGAAGACTATATAGACGACAGGAAGGACGAATGGGAGTCAATATGTAAGACCAGTGTACTGGACAGATATAAGGATATCCTCATGGCAAAGGGTATGACGGAGGATATGGTGAAGGACATAACGCTGGATGATGCAGATGGTGTGAATTATTACATACTCGGCAGGGAGACGAATATCGGATATGTCTGCTTTGAGAGCGATTCAGACATAGTGAATGGAGTTGCAAAGGTATTTCCGGTATTCTTCATATTGGTTGCCGTGCTCGTGTGTATGACTACCATGAACAGGATGGTTGAGGAGCAGCGATCTATGATAGGTATGCTGAAGGCTCTAGGCTATGGCAAGGCGGCGATCATGGGAAAATATATGATCTATTCGGGAACTGCGGCTGTAGTAGGATGTGCAGGTGGATATCTTATAGGTACATATGTATTTCCGGAGGTTATCTGGTATGCATATCATATGATGTATATACATATGCCGCTTGAGAGAACCACAGACTGGACGCTGGTTATTGGCGTGCTGGCAGCATCCCTTTTGTGCACTGTAGGTACAACTTGGTTTTCCTGTAGATACGAGCTTTCTGAGACTGCGGCAAGTCTTATGAGGCCTAAGGCTCCGAAGCCGGGCAAGAGGGTGTTCCTTGAGCATATCCCATTTATATGGAAGAGACTGAAATTTCTGAGAAAGGTAAGTGTCAGAAATGTATTCAGATATAAAAAGCGTTTTTTTATGATGATAATAGGAATAAGCGGCTGTACTGCGTGCTGCTGCTCACAGGCTTTGGAATAAATGATTCCATAAGCGGATTTGCGGACAATCAATATGGGGAGATACAGGTCGGAGATGGAGTGATAACGCTGAATACACCGATTGCGGGTGATAGAGAAGATGAGCGCTTCAGTAGTCTGAAAGACCGGCTGGAGGAGGATACCTCCTGCTATGATCTCGTCAGTGAATCTACCTGGGATCTGGTTCATGATGGTGGCGTAAAGTCCGTGAACATGGTCATCATGGAAGAACCTGAGCACGTTGACAGGTATATGAAGTTGGCGGATAAAGATGGTGCGAAGATAGAATATCCGGGCAAAGGGGAAGCTGTGATCAATACTGCGCTGGCAGAACAGTACGACATCAAAACGGGCGATGTAATAACGGTCAGAGACAGCGAGATGAAAGAGATAAGAGTTTCCGTATCAGGCATATTCAGGAATCATGTATACAACTATGTGTATATATCACCTGAAACATATGAGGATCAGATGGGGGAAGCACCTCAGTACAAATCGGTGTACTTCAATCTTGAGGAAGGCGCAGATTCGCACGAGATATCTGCTGATCTTATGGGTGATGCAGCAACAGCGTCAGTGACTATCAACAAGGATATGAAGAACAGGATATCTAAGATGATGGAGAGTCTGAATTATATAGTAATTGTAGTCATACTCTCGGCTGGTGCGCTTGCATTTATCGTTCTCTACAACCTGACAAATATCAATATCACAGAGCGAATCAGGGAGATAGCAACCATAAAGGTTCTGGGATTTTTCAAAAACGAGACTTCAGATTATGTGTTCAGGGAGAACAGAGTCCTGACGACATTCGGGATCGCTGTGGGACTTGTGCTTGGAGTGTTTTTGCATGCATTTGTCATAGGACAGATCAAGGTGGATATGGTCGCATTTGATACATATATAGCGCCGATGAGCTATGTGTACAGTATCGTTCTGACATTTGTGTTCAATTTCCTTGTCAACAGAGTCATGTCAGTCAAGCTTGATAAGATAAATATGGCGGAATCGCTTAAGTCGGTGGAATGATCCTTTCATATATGGCATGTAACAGAATAGTTTAGATGTTTATTACGATCCACAGGGCGTACAGTATAGACGGTACGTTCTGTGGATTTTTTTGCAAAAAAGTTGTTTTTACCTCCTGTTACTAGCCTTTTGGTTAGTGTACATGGAAAAACACAGCAATTATAATTGTAAATATATTATTGATACCAGAATGTGGCAGCTTAAAACGGCTGGTGTTCATGGCTGGTTTTTTTAGTGAAAGGGAGGAAGAAATTATGAGAAAGAGGGCGATAAGCTGGGCGCTGACGGCCAGTATGGTGCTATCTATGCTGTCCGGATTTATTCCCGGACAAAAAGCATACGCGGCGGACAGCTCGAAGAAAACAGGCAAGACGGTGGTCGAGACGGAGATTGACGAAAGTACATACAAAGCTCTGGGCCTCAGCACCGATATAGACAAAAAGCAAAGCTGCGGTGCCGTATGACAAGGATAATATATCTACATTTGCAGAGGTGAATGAGGTATACGTTGCGGCAAACGGCAATTACAGAAACAAGTACACTGTGCGAGACGGATTTGACAGGATTGGAGATTTCAAGGACAGGACTACAAAGGTAAACAGCAGCCTTGGCAATCTGTACGGAGCGTATGGTTTCTATGATCTTGGCAAAGATAATGTGAAAGTGGAACACGGCGGATCGGGAGACAGTAACATAAGTAGCAACATGGGAAATGTTCTAAAAAAGGACAGTAATGGTTTTAACGGCCTGTATGCGACAAGCGTTGCATTTGATGGAGGCGACGGAAAAACCAACTACGTTGCGGAGCTAAGAGTACATGGAGATAAAGTATTCAGTCCAGCTGGATGGAAAAGTATTAAAACTGTCATAGACGGCAAGGAGTACCGCGGAAAGATAGATGTGAATATTTTCAAGATAGCAGCTGATGGTACAAGATCTTCAATTGCTACGCTTACCCCTACTTTAAACAAGAATTCTACATATGGCGATGGACTTTTGTATTTTATCAGAAGATACCAGCAGGAGCTGGATGCGATGTTTGAGATCGAAAAGGCCGATCTGAATGGAGATGGTTTTGAAGATCTTCTCGTATACTGTGGAACTTACGAGGATAGAAATATAAACGATCAGAACATACGCTATGCCATAGTCGATGTATATTATGGCAAGAGAAACGGCAGGTTCACAAAGGGAAATAATATAAGCATACCGGGCGGGCTTGCATCTAATTATGAAAGTGGAACGGGTGGATCGTGGTGTGATTATGGCATAGGAAGAGCTCCTGTGGTAACTCTGGCCGGCGGTGATCTGGAGCAGGATGGCCGGGATGAGGCCGCGGTTGCCGTATCTGGATCAGTTCAGAATCGCAACATGGCAAAGGCAGGTCATATGACCGTCTATACATATAAAGACGGCGGACTTGTCCCTATAGAAGGTCTGAATGAAGTGTCACTTGGAGACACAGATGGCAAAAAACAGAACTACGGAATGTATGCTGCAAACTGTGCATTTGGCCGGTTTAAGTATCCTGGATCAGGAGCCATGGTCACAGGACTTATAGTTGGTGGATATTATTCGAGTAATTCTCAATATTTGCAGATGGAATATGAAGCCACGCAGGCTGCATACAGATACGTATACTACGATAGTCTGACGGATAATTATGTGTTGTCAGATTATCATACGAGAAGCCTGGGGACTAAGAGTAAAGAAAATCGTGAAATATCACGAGGTTAAAAATAAAGAATATTACAGACCTGTGAATGCACCTCTGGCGCTTGCGTGTGCAGACCTTAAGGGCATGAACGGCAATAATGAAAATGACAGTGTGCTTTTTGGCGCAGAGGTATATGCTTTCTCACTGGAAGATGGCGGAATAACAGGTTCGGAGATAGGAAGCATGAGTATATGTACCGACCAGCGCAATCAGGGCAACGACAAGAAGAAAAAAGATCAGGTGTGGATCGGCGATGTCAGGGTTGGCTGTGTCGATAAGGATGCCAAGGGGAACAATTACAGACAGAGTTTTGTGTGCGTTGTGGGAGTGCACAGAGAGAAGAAACTCAATGATAAAGATGATTATTACTGGCTGGACATAGCGACATTTTCTATGGATGGCGGCAGCCCATACAGCAGTCAGGAGGGTGTAGTATGCCAGTCGAACAGCAGACAGGATATGTATGGAACATTTGTTTCACTGTGTCTTCCGGATATTGATAATGACAGTGTGCGGTTAAAGTACGAGGGAGAGTATCCGGTATACACAAATCCAGAGGTCTATGCAATCCTTCAGGCAAGTCCGTATTTTGATGATGTTCAGGAAGTATATGAATATGTAAATAACGGTGGAACATCATATTCAACAAGCAAAGGTTCATCGAACACGGTATCAGCTAACTTGTCAATATCAGTTGGCGCGTATGTGTCGTCGGAGATCCAGCTCATCGGAGCAGGTGAGGTCGAGGTTGAACTTTCGTATGGAGCAAGCTTTGAATATGCAAATACAAAGACAACGGAATATGAGATAACATATAATGCCGCAGGTGGAGGTTCTGATCAGGTCGTTCTGTACTGTTTGAAATATATGTATTACGAATACTCCATATATGATCCGATTGCGAGAAAATGGGAGCCGGTGGTTATGCCGGTATGTCTCGGACCTTCAACTTCAATCATAGATGTGGCAGATTACGACAAGGTTGCAAGAAGGAGCAAGGGGCTCAACGAGATATATAATAATATTCTGAATAACACAGCGGGAGACCCTGCTACATACCAGACTCTTGGAGGTAAATTAAAGTACGCCTATCAGTCAGGTGGAAATAACAATTATTCTTCTGTAAATGCCAGCTCTGGTGCAGATCAGACTCAGACGATATCTGTGACTGATGAGAACGAGTATTCAACTGAAGTGTTCATTGAGGCGAACGAAAAGCTTGGTGCCGGAGGCGGAGGACTCGGGAATAAGGTCATCGTTGGTGTGACATCAAGCCAGCATGCGGGTCTTGGTCACACCTATGTAAGCTCGAATGGTGTTACATACAGTGGAACGGTGGACAATGTTCCGGCAGACTGCACAGGCTTCTCATTTGACTGGCAGCTGCGGGTGAACACTGCAAAGCTGAACAGCGACAGTGATTCAGTGTTCGTCATTGGCTATGATGTTAAGAATGTTGTTCGTCCGGCGCGTATGCCGATGGGACTTTCTGTTGTCGACACAACGAGAAACAGTGTCAGTCTTGAGTGGTCACCGTCCAATGATGCAGATTACTATGAGGTCTGTATCGTTGATGCAGGAGGTAATTACAACAGCAAGGCAGTTGTGCCATATACAGTTACTGACTATGAAGTGAAGGGACTATATTCCAACAGGACTTACACATTTGCAGTGAGGGCTCTTCAGGCAAATGGTTCAAAGAGTCTGTTCAGCCGTCCGGCAACCGCGACGACACTTCAGGACAGTTCTAACTTCCATATAACAAAGAACCCTGATGATACAAATACGTTTGCCGGTGGAAATGCAGAATTTGCGGCAAATGCGGTTTATTATGATGGGGATGGAGTAAACCAGAGCGTTGGATACAACTGGCAGGTTAATACAGATAATGGATGGAGAAGCGTATCGACAGGGAGGCAGAATCCTACGCTCAGACTTACTGATGTAAGTGATGAAATGGATGGAAACGAATATCGATGCAGAGTTTATTACAACGACATCACACTCTACACCAAGACTGCGACACTCACTGTAAATAAGGCGGACAGCAAGGTCATGCTTCTGGCGCACAACGATACCGAGAATAAAGATCTGTCGGATGGCAGCGTAGTCAGGGCATCGGGCTCAGAGACTACAAAGGTGGAGAACGTGACTAAGGAGAGAAATCTTATAACAGTCACATCCGGAGTCAGGGAATATATTCTTGTCAGCGACGGAACAAACTATATGTGGAAAGATAGTGACGAGAATTACTATCCATGCAGCGTAAGCGTCAAAAAGGACAGCAACGGTTACGTGGATGAATCACAGACATTTAAAGCATCTGATGTGGGCGGCACGGCATATGGTGTGAGTGAATCAGATTTCATCGCAGATATTGATGGCAATACTTACAAGCTGGCCAGCGTAAATGCAGATGACTATGCAGGTGAAAAGGTGTCATATGCATCTGATGATGTTACATATGACAGGATACTCGCAAAATGGGTATCAGAGGATGGCAGCAAGAAGAACTTCTATCTTCTCGGAAACACATCGGGAAGTGAAGACAGTACGGTGTACTATTATGTGGCAGGTAGTGAAAGCGGAAGTTTTACTATGACTTCAAAGAAGACTCTTAATGTGTCAGATACTGTCAAGGTGGTCCAAACTGATCTCAAATCGGTATATCAGACCAAGACGGTGAGATCTGAGACCACAGGGGCAGAGGTCACATATACAGGAGACAAGATCACACTCAGCTGTCAGAAATCACTGTCAGGTGAGGACGTACAGGGAGATGTGGAATTTGTCATTACAGGGCCTGAGATCAAGCGCATAGCTGGTAAGTACGACAGAGCAAATGGCTGCTATACTGCACAGTGGGAGCCATCCGGACAGGGAATATACAACGTATATGTATACTTTGCAGGAAATAAACAGTACAACGACAGTATATCTGACTCGATGTCTATATATACCTCATTTGAGGGAAAGACGAACATGAATCTGACCATGCAGGATAATGTAAGATACGGAGATTCGGTGAAGATGTCTCTGGAGAGAGTGTCATACGACAATACAGGAAAGCTTCAGGATATCACGGACGATTCAGAATACACAGTTAAGATAAAGAATAATAAGACAGGAGAATTTGAGGACACAGACAAATACGAACTTGCAAACGGCGTGTTTATACCGAAGTCTATTGGAATGTTCCAGATAACGGCATCAAATGGCGGAGACAAGACTCAGAAGAATATAAATGTTGGAAGGGCACAGCTTGAGATAGCTGCCCAGGATACAGAGAAAAGTGTAAATGATTCTGTAAGAGAGTGCGAGGATGCGGTGATAACAGGTCTCAAGGCATGGGATACCGACATAATGCCTCAGAGAGACAGGGATTACGAGCTCAGATCATATGGAGTAAGTGGGCTGCTGCCGGGTATATATGATATAGATGTTGCATACGTCAAGGTGGACGATCAGCATTCACAGGTTATGAATGAACTTGAGAAGAACTATATAATAAACCTGGTTAAAGCATCATACACACTGACAGGAAACGTGTACACAGTTACTGCCAGGCCGGCAAATACACATGGTACAGTTTCAATCAAGTACCAGCAGCCTGGAAATGAAAACAGTGACGGACTCACAGTTGACAGTGGAACAAGACTCCCTGAGAACTCAACGATCACTTTAGCTGCTACTCCTCATAAGGGATATAAGGTTAAGAGCTGGTCACTAAATGGAAAGACAGTTACGGATCCACAGTGTGGAACATCCGGTGGCAAGGCGTGCAGCGATGACCAGATCCAGATGGCTAAGCTGAAAGCAAACATGAATGTAGCAGTAAACTTTGAGCCTGTATATCACAAGCTGACATACAAGCCGGACAATAAGGCTCACGGAACACTCAAAGCAAACTATGTGACGGATGGAACAATTGGAAAATCGTTTGGTTCAGGTGCAAACATTCATATAGAACAGAAGGTAAGACTCACTGCGGTTCCGGCAGCAGGATATGTTCTGGATCATTGGACTGTTACGGGAGAAGATGGAGTTCCAGAGACCGTTCTCGCGGAAGATGGAGTGACAAATAACACATCTCTCACATATGATGCAGAGGAGATCAGCGAGGATACACTTATCACGGCATATTTTGCAGAGGCACAGAATTTCAAAATATCAGTCTCGCCTGTAACTGTTGGAAGCGATGGAAAGACTACAGTGACAACAGGTGTGGATGTCACAGTCAAGGCTCAGCGAGTTGACGGCACAGTGACTATAGAGAGCGGTGAAGATGGTATATATGAAGTCAGCCGAGGCGACAATGTGACCATCCAGGTTACCGTTCCGTCAGGACTACTTCTCGACGGATGGTCAGCAGCAGATGGACAGGAACTTGGAACTATATCAGCGGATCTCAGGACGATGACAGTGTATGATATAGCTTCAGACCTCGATTATACAGTTAAGTACACTGCGCCGAACAGATACAAGGTGACATATGGTGCGGATGATGATGCAGCTGGTGTGGTAGATGCTGTGGCTGCAGGAAGTACAGACGCACTTGTATCCGGTGACAAGCAGCTTCAGGGAAGTGACATAGTATTTACAGCAACTCCAAATGAAGGCTACGAGGTAGCATACTGGGAGGTAAATGGCGAGAAGGTTGATGCTGAGGCAGAAGGTACTGGCGCCCAGAGGTATGAACTAGAATATCTCGGCAAGGATACAAAGGTTGTCGTATACTTCTACAAACAGCCGGTTGTGTCGTGGACATCAGGAAATGACACAGAGATGACTGCAAAGTCAGGAGATTCTGATCTGGCAAATGGCGGATATATCGCATATGCAAGTAAGGATGATCTGAAATTCTCATTTGCGGTGAAGAGAAGTTATGAGATAGCTGACATAAAGGTAAATTATGCAGGAGAGGATGTATTCAGTCTTGCGGAGGACAGCGGAGAAGGAAAGCTGACTGAGACTGCGGATGCTGAGTCCGGAACAGAGAGATACACATTTACGTGGAGTGCTCCGGCAGATGGGTTTACAGGGGATGTGACAGTAAATGCCACATACAGAAAGATCACACCATCCGTGAAGGCTGAGTATTCTCTGAAAGTGATAGAGAAGGCTTCTGCCGGAGAGTCGTCAGGAAAGACACACGGCTCTATAAGTGCAGATGTGTCAAGAAAAAATCTCCCTTCATACATACAGATAGGAGATACCATAAGTGATGCGACGGAGAGCAAATCTGCGCAGATCACAGACATATACAGAGATTCTGTCATCACATTCAAGGTTGTGCCTGATGATGGATACAATGTAAAAGAATGGATCATAAATGGACATAAGCTGACAAGCGAGACAGAGAATATAAAGTTATATTCAGACAAGAAAGTAAATGATACCCTTAAGATCACGGTTGACGGAGATTCATCTGATGTGACAGTTATGGCTGGTCTTGAGCTGGTTGGTGATGTACTCACATTTGGTCCTGAGACAGAGGGAACAGGTGAGGTGAGCGCCATGATCACATCTACAAAGCTGGTGCTCGAATCAGGAGATATGATAGGTGCTGCTTCATATGTGGAATTCACAGCGGCAGCTGCAGAAGGATACGAAGTTGCAGACTGGCTTGTAAATGGAATCAGTCAGGGCGTGGCAGAGAAGATAATTGCATACAAAGTGCCAAAGGATACGAGAGTTGATGTGAGGGCTGTGTTTGACAGACCTGTGTATAAGATAACATGGTCATCAGATGAGGGTGGACAGATAAAGGCAGAGAACATGACAGCAGATGAAGTGCTTGAAGGTAATTCTGCACAGATCAGAGGAGACAGAGAGCTTAAGTTCACAGCTGATGCCGACCAGTACATGGAATGTACAGGATTTACAGTAAAGACAGCAGAGGGAACAAAGGATTACACAGCAGAGGAGCTTGGCAGACAACGTATTTGTGGTTGACAAGGTGGCATCTGACATAGATGTTGTTGCTCACTTTGCTAAGCAGGAACTCAAGTCAGTTATAACCTTTGAGGCAAATGATGCTTTGCTCTTGGAGCTGTGACAGCGGTATATGGACTGGACGAGAAGGCTGAGATCACAAGTGGCGATAGCCAGGTATCCGGCGGAGATGCAGTATTTACGGCAGCTCCTGCAGATGGCCAGATGATCGAGGGCTGGTATCTTGATCCTGAGTGTACACAGGCTATAGAAGGCACTGAACTGGAGCAGACTACCTATGAGGTGAAGACTATCTACACAGATGTGGCAGTATATGTTAAGTTTGTGGAGATTCCAGAGTATACAGTTAAGGTAGGTACAACAGGAACCGGATCGGCGAAGATCACTGCATCTTCTGACGGTGAGGAACTTGAGATCGTATCAGGAGAGGTTAAGCTCAAGAGACATAAGGATCTTACAATAACAGTTGCACCGAAGGATGAATACAACACAGTTGAGCACTGGACAGTTGACGGAGCAGATGTTGATTCAGATGAACTCACATACAAGCTGACAGACATAACAAAGGATGCAGAGATATATGCATATATCGCACCATCACTTCTTGTAAATGTAATATTCAAGAATGAGGATGAAGTTAAGAAATATGACAATATAGACATCAGTACAGGTTATGTCGGCGAGGATGGAGATATAAGCGGACTTAAGCCAATAAATGCTGAGAATAACTTAGTGAGAATAGGTTCTGGCAAGGATGTAAGATTTGCCATAACACCTTCTGATGATTATATGATCCAGGCATGGACAGTTAAGTACATCAGAGGCGGAAAGGTTGTCAAGGAAGAGTCTGGCACTGACTTTGGATTTACCAACGAGATACTTTTAAATGATGTTACAAACAGCATAGAGGTAAGTGCAGAGCTTGTTGACAGAGTTGGATATGCCATTCCTGTAGAGGGAAATTATGACAGAGATAATAATCTGATAGAGACTGCAGGTGGTGAAAGCACACCGGAGACAGCTTACACTATAACAGACCTTACAAAGATACCAGACAATGTGGTATTCAAGAATGACAATGGCGTAGTTCTTGATAATATGGTAAGAGAGAACGGAGATGCGAGTGTTGTTATTACACCTGCTGAGGGCTGGAGAATCAGAGATATAATCATTGATGAACCAGAGAACGCTGAAAATTCAGAGGAGTCAGAGAATATCATGTCAGTCCAGCCAGTGCTTGCAGAGGATGGAACTGAGACAGGAGCATATCTTGTAAGTGATGTAAACGTCACAAAGAATATGGAGTTTAAAGTTGATGCAGTTAAGCTTTACTCTGTAACAATAGCAGATACAGAGCATGGAAACATAAAGGTGACAAAGCCAGATGGCACAGAGGTGGAGAATGGTGAACTGATTGACGAGAAAACTGTTCTTACATACACAGCAACACCGGATATGTACTATGACTTTGACGCATGGACAGAGGATGCGGCAGATCAGGCTGAGAGCACATTTGAAAAAGCCCTTGACGGAAGTATCACAGTGGGAGCGAGCCCTTCAAGGCAAGATATGCGAAGGTAAGTATTGCCACAGTGAAGAATGGTACGGTAACTGTCACAACAGCTGACGGTAAGAAGATATCTAACGGACAGCTGGTTCAGGAAGGCACAGATATCATCTGCAAGGCAATTCCTGCAAAGCATTGTGATCTGTCAGCCTGGGGCGGAGATGCCAAAGGCAAGACTGGTACTACAGTGAAACTTACGGTGACAAAGAACATGAATATAAGAGCGGCATTCAAGTTCAGGTATGTGAAGGTAGCTATTGGAAAGACTGAAAACGGATCGATCACAATCAAGACTGCAGAAGGCAAAACAGTTAAGAATGGTGCATCAGTGATCGAGGGAACGGTTCTTATCTGCACGGCAAAGGCGGCAAACAACTGTAAACTTGGAAGCTGGACAGGAAGCTTCAAGAGTACAAAAACTTCGGTAAAGGTTGCTTTGCAAATAAGAATATGAAAATCAATGCCAGGTTTGTAGCAAAAATACCGGCACAAAATACAGCTGGTATCAATAAGAATATCCATGCAGTAGTATCCGGAAACAAAGTGACAGTTGTGTGGGGTAAGGTTAACAAGGCTGACGGATATGATATATATGCACAGGAGTGCTATGTAAACTTTAACTCGAAAAGTCTTATTAAATCGGTAAAGGGCGCATCGGCAACCCGAGTTACAATATCCAGCATTAATGGCAAATCACTTGCTAAGTTAGATACGATCAAGCTGAGAGTAAAGGCATATAAGCTGGTAAATGGTAAGAAGAAGTATATAGACAATAGTGTCATGCTTCATATAGTTACCAATAGCAGCAAATATACCAACATCAAGAAGGTTCTGCTTCCACAGAAGAGCTACGTGTTGGGAGTTAAGCAGACGATTAAGCTTAAACCTGGATATACCAAGGCAGATGCCAGCAAGAAGGTGCTTGATGGCACACATGGTGCAAGGTATTTGTATGCATGTACAAATAAAAATGTTGCTACAGTTGATGCCAAAGGAAGAATAAAGGCAAAGGCCGCAGGAAAGTGTACGGTCTATGTAATTGCTGTAAATGGCACTACACAGGCTGTGCAGATTATAGTAAAATAAAAATAGTAGCTGCATGAGGTGCTTGATATCCGGCCCGTTGGGGCTGGATGCAGGCACCTTTGCTGATATATACAGGGTGTTGATTATCTATACCGGGATTAAAAAGTGAGAAAAGGAGATTTGTACATATGGGGAATACGGCTTCGGGTAATAAAGGCTGTTTTATAAAACCGAAAAAAAGCCTGGAGGCTTCTGAAGACAGCGGATGAAGGGAATGTAACTGCATATATATTCGGGGTCAGTGGTTCGGGAAAGACGACTCTTGTCAGCAGATATCTTGGAACACGTAAGTACATGGTGGTGGATGCCGGCGGTATCAGACCGGATGACCTTGTGGTAGAAAGCAGCAACGCAAGAAAAATAATTGTCATAGATAATCTGCACGAGCTCTCATGGGGGGGATGTGGACACAGTGAGGGAGCAGATCATAGAACTCATTAGAAGAGAAGACGTATGGGTTATACTCGTTGGCCGGTGTCCGGTTCCCCCATGGCTTTCTGCTGTAAGATTTCAAGAAGGATTTTATGTGGTGGACAGCAAGCTGCTTATGTTCAGTCTGGAGGATATAAAGAAGTATGCTGAATACGCTGGATTTAGTATCAATGAGGCACAAGTGCAGAGAATGTACTATGAGACTACAGGACTTCCGCTGGCTGTGGAGATGTGCCACATCAAATACATGGAAATGGCATATACAAGCGAGATAACAGATGATATGTATAATGATTTTTCGAGACGCGTTGAGGATGAGATGTGTAATTACCTTGAGTATCATGTGTATGATAACTGGGATGTGGAAATGCAGGAATTTCTCATGGAAATATCCGTGGTGGATGAGTTTACAACAAAACAGGCTGAGATGATAACCGGAAGAAGTGACAGTGAGCTTTTGATCGAGAGGGCAAAGTGGCTTGGAAACTTTATGACCAGCCGGATGGATAAGGATGGCAATACACAATATCAACTGCAGTTTCACATGAGGGTCTCTATGCGCAGACGTCTTAAGCGGAAGTACGAGAAAGGGCGTATAAGAGGCCTGTATGAGAATGCCGGACTGTTTTACAGACTTAACGGTGATATAAGGAAAGCTTTGGAGATGTATGAAAATGCAGGAGTTACAGAGCGAATAGTTTCAATACTTGTCGATAATGCCAGACATGCGGCGAACAGTGGTTATTACTATGATCTGAAAAAATATTACCTGGAACTTCCGGATCATGTCATCGAGAAAAGTCCTGAGCTTATGTGTGGTATGAGCATGCTGTCAGTCACTCCTTCTAAATCCTGATGAGAGTGAAAGATGGTACGACAGACTAAAATTATATGCAGATGAAAACCAGGGAAGTGCCAGGAAAAATGCAAAGGGGCTTTTGCTGTATCTGGATATTGGTCTGCCGCACAGAGGAAGTGTTGATGTATTAAAGCTTTTGAAGTCAGCATACACAATGGTCTTTAATAAGGAGGTAAGAATACAGGAATGGTCGGTTACATCCAATCTGCCTTCAATGATGAACGGTGGAAAAAAAGATTCTGTGAGTGGAGCAAGAGAGACAGAGAGCTGGCCTCGAAGGTTGGCAGGATAGTTGAGTTTGTGCTTGGAAAATACGGAAAAGGTCTTGTAAATCTTGCTTTGGCGGAGAGTTTTCTTGAAAAGAGCGGAGATAATTACGAGGTGGCAACGCTTGCGGCAAAGGGCAGAATGCAGGCGGAAGCAGGAGGAAAAATCGAGCAGTGCTTTGTTGCTGATGGTATATTGGCGTGGCTGCATTTGCAGAACGGAAAGCCACAGGAGGCTCTTGAGGTTTTGAATGGAATAGAGGGAAAGGCTGAAAAAGAGGAAGGACAAAATCTCCTTCCCAATATATATGCATTTGAGACCAGATGCAGCCTGTACAGAGGAGATAGAGCCTGTGTTACAGGTTGGATGGAAAATGCTCCGGATGAAAATGTTGAATTCAGGATATATGACAGGTTTATCTATCTAACCAAAGTGAGAGTATACCTTCAAAGCGGACGGAATGAACAGGCATATTCGCTGCTGACAAAGCTGAGATATTATGCTGAGATGATGTCCCGTACGTATATAGGGATAGAATGTAGTGTGCTGATGGCTGTAGCTTTGCAGCGATTAAAAAATGATGACTGGAAAAAGGCGATGTGCCATGCTATTGATACTGCGATGGAATATAGCTTCACAAGGATTATATCCAGAGAAGGTGCGGCGGTGAATACTCTTATAAATACCTGTGGATGGAAAGTCGAGAAAGATGGTGCTGACGACAAGGAGATAGCCGAAAGAAGGGCATATTTCAGACAACTGCAGAAGGAGACTGAGAGTATGACGAGATACTACCCCGGATATATGAAAGCGGGAGTGGACGATGTTCAACTCAGTGAGACGGCTACAGCCATACTTAAATTGCAGGCAGAGGGCTTGTCCAGACAGAAGATAGCGGACAGACTCAACATGTCGGAGGCGAATGTAAAGTATCATCTGAACCAGGTGTACAGGAAACTCGGGGTGACTGATAAGGCCGGGGCGGTCAGGGAGGCATCTAACAGGGGACTTATCTAGTGATTGTGAGATTTGCGTTCGGTGGTGGTTTACTTGAATACACCGTATGTAAAAGTTGCATATGAATGTATGCTATGAATGTACATAATTAGGGTGGAAAAACTTAGACTGTTGTTGTATTATGTCTATAATTATGATTACATACGAATCAGTAACGTCAGATTGAGATGAGGATAATTTCCGTATGGCATAAAAGTGTTGGTGAAGATGGCGTTTGGAACTTAGAGAATGAGCGAGTACGGACGGATTCGTATTTGACAGGTATTCAAGGAGGAATTACGACGTGAATTTTTTGGAAGAGAGAATAACTAAGGATGGAATAGTAAAGGAGGGCAATGTTCTCAAGGTGGATAGTTTCCTGAACCACCAGATGGATATACGTCTGTTTGATCAGATCGGTGAGGAGTTCAAGAAGAGATTTGAGGGAACAGAGATCAACAAGATCCTTACTATAGAGGCATCCGGAATAGGCATTGCCTGTGTTGTTGCCAGACATTTTGACGTGCCTGTTGTATTTGCGAAGAAGTCAAAGAGCATTAATATAGAGGGCGATGTGTATGTGGCAGAGGTTGAGTCATTTACACACAAGTGTAAGAATCAGGTTATCGTATCCAAAAAATTTATAAATCCGGAGGACAAGATTCTTATCATAGATGATTTTCTTGCAAATGGATGTGCGCTTCAGGGACTCATCTCCATAGTCAAGTCAGCAGGCGCTAGCGTAGAGGGAATCGGAATCGCGGTTGAGAAGGGCTTCCAGACAGGTGGTCAGGTCATCAGGAATCTCGGATATCATCTTGAGTCGCTTGCGATAGTGGACAGCATGGACGCTGCTACGGGCGAGATAAAGTTCAGGGAGCAGTAGGATCGCTGCGGGATATTTGCTGAGAGGTGGGGTATATGGGAAATAACAATTTAGAAGAAAAAAATGTTTCTATGCCTGAGAAAATTGGAGGCGTAATATTTGGCATATGGTTTGTTGCCAGTATTATAGCCGGATTTGTTGCAAGTGAGATCGGAACGGATGCTGTTATGCTTGTTGTGGGGCAGTTTTTTGCCGGGATAGTTCTTGTCATAATTCTAAAGACTCTTATTCCGATGATTAAGAAGCGAAAGCGGGGGAGCATCATCGGTATAGTGTTCATATCTGTGTTTGCCGGTGCTGCATCGGCGCTGATATGGGCGGCGTGTGCTGTGAAAGATGGCTCTTTTGCGGATAAGATAGTATTGCTCCCGGAACGGATATTGGGGAGAGAAAATTGCAATGTTGGAGCATTTTATGCAGAGATATTTGCCTGTGCATTCTTTGTGGTCAGTGCAATAACACTGCTCTCTGTGATATGTAAGAGAAAAGCGCTTGAGCGAAGATGTTCATTTACTGTGAAAGCTGTATGCCATGATGTACGTGCAGATATGAGACAGGATATGAGAGCCGGCAGAAGATATCCGGAGGCGGGAGTATTTGAATTTACATACAGGGATAAGCAGTATAAAGTGTATGAGCAGACATATGTATATGGACTGAATATAAGTAAAGGCGATGTGGTATATCTTTATATCAACCCAGAAAATCCGTACGAATTTTATCTGGAAAACAGTGGTATATTCAGCAGTCAGGCGATATGGTCAGCAGTTTTTTTGATGGTTATATCAGGTTTGATGGCCGCAGGCTGCAATTTGTTGATTTTTAGGTGAAAAAATAGCCAGGTGTATGTTCTCCAATTTGGAGAATATGCACCTGGCTGTTTCTACGTAATTTTATCTAAAACTCTTCAGCCAGTTCACAAGAGAGTCATGCCAGATGTTGTCTGTGACAGTCTTCTTCATCTGCGCATCAACAGGTCCGTTTCCGGCAAGCTTTGCCAGGATAGCAGCCTGAAGTTCAGGAACTGTCATGGATTCCGGAGACTTGCTCCAGTCAACTGTGATGGTTTCTGGATCAACCGGGGTGTTGGCAGCAGTATTCTTCTCAGTATTGGTTGTGTTTTTCTTAGCATCTGCAGATTCTGTAGCAGTCACAATGTCTTTGGATTCTTTGGATTCTATCTTTGGTTCAGCTTCCTTATTGCCTTTTGCATCGGTAGCTGTTTCAGATGCTGCTTTTTATCTTCTGTGTTGGTCTTAGCTTCGCTCTCAGTCTTCGTCACAACCTTAACCGGCTTTACATCCAGGTCTGTTCCCTCAGGCACCCAGATCTCTCCACTGTTTGCAGGCTGGGTTATGTTGATATGACCATCCTGTACAGATACCTTTTCGCCTGACAGGGCGCCGATGTATGCTGTGCAGTTCCCTGCTGCAAGGTGCATTCCGGCTGGGGCATCGTCGTTGTTCACTGACACGATGACACGTGTTCCGTCAAGATCCCTCGCGTATGCGAACTGTCTGTTGGTGAGCATCAGCTCATCGTAGCTGCCATATGACAGTGCAGGAACGGCCTGACGTACCTTGCCGAGTGCGGCGATGAGTGCTGTGCAAGGGTTGGTTTTTACTGAATCCTTGTAATCTTCTATATTGAGAGCTGGTCTTAAGCTGTCGTCTGAGCCATATTCCTTGCGTCCCTCAATACCAAATTCTGAACCGTAGTATATGCTAGGCACACCCGGAAGAGTGTAGAGCAATACATGTACAGGTGCAAAATGAGCCTTATTGGTAAGTTTTTTGTATAGATACGCTCCACATCATGGTTGTCTACGAAGTTGTAGAGCTTTAATGTTCCCATGTTCTGGAGACGTCTTACAGTGTGCGCGATTTCAAAATAGTTGTGGTCATTGTGGCCGCTGTACAGAGCCTTGTGAAGTGTGTAGTTGGTGACACTGTGAAGAGTCTCGCCGTTTACCCAGCGGCTGTAGTCGCCGTGGATGACCTCACCCATGAGCCAGAAATCCGGCTTCACTTCATTTGCTGTGCGGCGCAGTGCCTTCATGAAATCAAAATCAAGGACGTCCGCAGCGTCAAGTCTGATTCCGTCCACATCGAACTCACTCACCCAGAAACGGATCACATCGCATATATAGTCAACGACAGCAGGATTCTTCTGATTCAGCTTGACGAGAAGGTTGTAGCCTCCCAGTTGTCGTAAGAGAAACCGTCGTTGTACTCGTTGTTGCCCCAGAAATTCACGTTGCAGTACCAGTCCTTGTACTGTGAATTCTCTCTATTTGCCTGGATGTCCTTGAATGCGAAGAAGTCACGGCCTGTGTGGTTGAACACTCCGTCGAAGATGACCTTTATTCCCTGTTCATGGCAGTAAGCCACAAATGCTGTCAGGTCCTCATTTGTTCCGAGACGGGAGTCGAGCTTCTTGTAATCTGTAGTCTCGTAGCCGTGTCCGACTGACTCAAAGAGTGGTCCGATGTACAGTGCTGAACCGCCAATCTCCTTTATATGATCCACCCATGGAAGCAGGGTGTTTAAGCGGTGAACAGGCTCACCGTAGTCGTTCTGTTTAGGGGCTCCCGTAAGTCCCAGTGGATAAATGTGATAAAAAACTGCCTCATCATACCATGCCATAGTTATCCCTCCATATTTTAGGTGCCGGCAAATGCAAAGCACCCGATATTATTTGATATATGTTACGCGCCATATATGTGACCAAAGTCAGCCCGCAACATTTACATTATACTAAATAAATTAGGAAAATGCGACAAAAAGTCATGCAAGTATCGCATCGATCATCATAGTTGCCGGAGCCTGCGGTCTGGATGCAAAGCAGAGCGCACAGCTTATCCAGAGCGCCATGATAATTGCCGGAATCGGCTCACTTATCCAGATGTTCCCAATCTGGAAGATCGGTTCAGGACTTCCTATAGTAATGGGAATAAGTTTTACATTTGTGTCAGTGTTTTGTTATCTGGGACCGACATACGGCTATAATGCGATAGTCGGAGCGGTACTTGTGGGAGGTCCCGTCGAGGGTACGCTGAGACTTTTTGCCAAATACTGGAAGCAGCTCTCAGTTCTGTTCGAACTTGTGGTTGGATATATAGTAGCAGTGTGTATGGGTATGGTGGATTTCTCCGCACTCAGCGGAACATCAGTCATAGCGCTCCCTCACATCATGCCATTTAAGCCGGAGTTCAACTGGAACGCGATCATATCAGTAACTCTTCCCTAAGATCGTGCAGACGGTATTTGCTGAGAACTGTGTGGCTGTTGTATTCATAGTTGCAATCATTCTGAATCTTGTGCTTCCTAAGAACATGGATGCCCACGAGGCCCCAAAGACTGAGGATGCAGAGTAAAAACCTTTCATAAGGTGTAAGTGTTAATAACAGCGTTGTTCTGATATTATAATTTCAGAGCGGCGCTGTTTTTGCTTTTTCAAAATAGGTCAAAAGGGGTCAGGTACCTCCGTCCCCAAATAAAAATAAAGAAAGGTGAACAATATGGATAGTTTATTAAAGATAGAATCACTGAAGAAATACTATGGCAAAAAGCCAAACCAGACTAAGGCTCTGGACGGCATATCATTTCAGGTCATGCCGGGGGAGTTCCTTGGCATCATGGGTAGCAGTGGATCGGGAAAGTCCACACTGCTGAACTGTATCGCAACGGTCATAAAGCCTGACTGCGGAACCATAGAGCTCCAGGGCAAAGAGATACAGGCGCTTAAAGGTGCGAAGCTTGCGCAGTACAGAGGCAGGGAGATAGGTTATCTGTTCCAGAACTTTGAACTTCTGGACAATCTAACAGGCAGAGAGAACATTATGGTTCCGTTGTCAATACACGGTGTATCCGAGGATGAGAGCAGAAGCAGACTGGAAAAGCTTTCATCATATCTGGAGATAGATAACGTGCTTGACAAATTCCGTCGCAGATGTCTGGTGGTCAGAGACAGAGGGTTGCGGCCGCCAGAGCGCTCATACTTAATCCGGGGATCATTCTTGCGGACGAGCCGACCGGAGCACTCGACTCAAGAAATGCAAAGGCACTCATGGAGAAACTGTTGGGACTGAACAGGGATGACAACACTACCATACTTATGGTGACCCACGACTCAAATGCGGCCAGTTTCTGCAAGAGGATACTCTTCATACAGGATGGCAGGATATTCCATGAGCTCAGAAGAGATATGGAGAGAGAGTCACAGCAGGAGTTTTATGAGAGGATACTCAAGCTGATGGCGCAGATGGGAGGAGGCAGCGCAAATGTTCTTTAAACTCGCAATGAGGAACAGCCGGAGAAACAGGAAAGAGAATGGTCTGTTCTTCGCTTCGCTGGTTGTGTCCATAGTGGCATTTTATATCATATTGGCACTGTCCCATCAGGATGTGATGATATTCCTGAGAAGTCTTGAAAGCGATGCGGTGAACCGTCTTCTTCAGATAGCGGCGGTGTTCTATGTATTTTCGCTGGTCATGTTGTTCTTTCTTATATACTATGCAAGCAAATACCAGCTCGAACGACGGAGGCACGAACTTGGAATGTATATAATGATGGGGATGAGGAGATCAAAGCTTTTTACCCTGCTGATGGCGGAGGATATGGGCAGCAGCGTAGTGGCTCTGCTCATCGGACTTCCTATAGCGATCCTGGTGTCTGAGGTGGTCAGCCTTCTCACAGCCAGACTGGTAGGTCTTGGCGTTATAGGTCATCACGTATCATTTTCACTGCAGGCAGTCATACTGACAACTGTTGGATTTGTAGCGATAAAGCTTGCGGCATTTGTCATACTGAGCGGTAAGCTTGCAAGAAAGCAAATAGGCGATCTCCTTGTAGATACACCGGAGACAGAGAAGAAACAGCTTCCGGCTCCTGTGTATGGTGTGAGTGCAGTCCTCGGTCTTGTTGCGTTGGTCATTGCATACTGTCAGGGAATAGGCGGCTATTCGTGGATCAGCGTAAAATATATGGCGATCACCATAACACTGGGATTTGTTGGCATGTTCCTGCTGTTTTTTGGTCTCAGGCTCTTTTTTGATGCACTGGCCAGACGTGCAAATGGCACAAAACCACTTGCTGTGTTCGGTTTCAGGCAGATACATGAAAATGTAGTCACAAAATCTGGAACACTTGCCATAAGCTCTATCCTCATACTCGGCGCTCTGTGCTGTTGTGGCGCTGGTGTTGGAATATGTATATCCAGACAGAATATGGACGATGTGCTTGACTATACATTTGCTTCATATGGTGATGACGTCGAGACGGACAGCAGGAATATCCGTGCGAAACTGGAGAAAGCAGGTGTGATGGACGATTTCTCGAACGTATTCGATATGAAGCTTGGTTATATAAAGATGGGTGAAAATGAGTCCTATGATGATGCTGTGAACGTGGGGAATGTCATATCCGCACTTGAAAAACTCAAGGCTTCAGAGGACAGGGACGTGCTTATAAATAACATGTCATACATGACATACCCTTACCTGATCCAGGAGAGTGCGTACAACAAGGTGCTTGAGGCTGCGGGAAAGGAGCCTTTGGAGCTCGGAGAAAATGAACTGGCACTCTATACGGATTTCTTTACTGATTACCGCGGAGGTTTACTGAATGAGGTATTGGCAGAGCGTCCGGAGGTAGATGTAAGAGGAGATGAGTATCATCTGACCGGAGAGGTCCAGACCACGAAGATCGTGACAGATTCATCGATAACCCTGTCGTTCGGACTTATCGTGGACGATGATACATTTGCCAGACTGACAAATGATAATTACGAGTTATATGTAAACGCCGTTCTCAAAAAGGATATCGTGGACGGTAAGGGCCTCATGAAAGCCATAATGGATGAAAATGAGAAGCTTGACGGCATAGATTTTGAGAGTATAAACGCTGATTACGAGAGTTATCTGCAGAACATAGGAAGAAATATGTTCTACACGGTGGCTGCAGGATATATAACGCTTTATCTGGCGGTGGTGTTCCTCATAATCGCAAATACCATAATCGGTGTTCAGTTCCTGATGGGACAGAGAAAGTCCGGCAGAAGGTACAGAACCCTTGTGAAGCTTGGCGCGACATACGAAATGCTCTGCAGCTCAGCAAACAGACAGGTGGGCTGGTATTTCGGAATCCCGGTTGCCGTGGCGGCGGTCAGCAGTATATTCGGTGTGCGTGCTCTGCTCACGGGAATCCTGTCAGAATCCATGCGTGGCAGTGTGAAACAGATACTTATCATAGCTGCGGTTATGATAATCCTGTTGTGTGTGGTAGAATATATCTATATGACAGCGGTGAAACGCTCAAGCAACAGATATCTCATGGCGATGATGACACCGGAAAGGGTTGAGTAAACGGTGAAGTGTGTGATGGTGGTTGAGGACGATGTCCTCATGTGCGATGAACTTCTGGATATGCTAACAAAGGCAGGATACAGGGCAGTTAAGCCAGATGGATTTGACAACATAATAGAACAGATACTGGACATGGCTCCGGATATTCTTCTGCTGGATATCAATCTTCCTGGCAGGAGCGGCTTTGACATATGCCGGGAGATCAAGAGGCGGAGCTCTGTCCCGGTGCTGGTTCTCACATCGAGGGACCAGCTAAAGGACGAGCTCCATGCGCTGGAGCTGGGCGCTGATGAATTCCTCACGAAGCCATGCCGCCGTGAGCGGCTTCTGGCCCGGGTGGCAAATGTGCTCAAGAGGTACGAGGGCAGACAGAACCTGATCGAAGGAGAAGGGTTTCTTCTGGACACTCAGACATACACTCTGTATATAGATGGGAGATCTGCGGTGCTTCCACAGAATCAGGGACGTATATTTGAGACACTTATGACAAGCGGAGGAGATGTCGTGTCTAAGGAGAAACTTTGTGAGGCAGTGTGGGGCACATCGGAGTATATAGATGAAAATGCCCTGCAGGTGAATCTTACAAGACTCAAAAAGAAAATGGCGGGACTGGATATGAAGGCAAAGATCATAGCTGTAAGAGGCGTTGGATACAAAATATTCCCTGGGGACGGAGGTGCCTGACCCACTTGTCAGAGTGGAGAAAATATGAAAAGATTTGGACTTGTTATAAAACAGAATATTGTCTGGCTTGGTCTGCTGCTTCTGACGGACGTGGCGTTCTGCTTCTTCATGTGGCTTGTGGCACCAGAGGCATTTGTCAGAATAAGGGTGCTGGTTGGCATGTTCACTGTGATACTGTTCGCGGCGGTGTGCTCGGTGCTGTGTATAAAGGACAGGAAGAAGATTGAGGCGTTCAGGAGATTTGTCACTGCCCCGGATGAACAGAGCGAGATAGAAATGAGGAGCCTGTGCGGGGCTTCTGAACAGGAATATGTGAGCGTGCTGTCGGAGGAGCTTCACGATCTGAGAGATTCAGTGATGCAGAGTGGCAGACAGCTCAGGGATTATCAGGAGTATGTGGAGAACTGGGCACATGAGATCAAGACCCCCATCTCTCTGCTGACATTTGTGGTGGACAACAGGAGAGATGAGCTGCCTCATAATGTTGTGATGAAGATGGACAATGTGACCAGCCAGATGCAGAACTATGTGGACCAGATGCTCTACTACGCCAGACTGAAAAGCGATTCCAAGGATTATCTCATGGAGAGCATAGATGTGGAAGAATGCGTGGATGAGGTGATAGCTGACTACAGATCCCTGCTTGAGGAGAAGGGCATACGGGTCAGAAAGTGTCTTGAGAATGGAGAGGTGTACAGTGACCGCAGGGGGGATTGCAGTTTATACTCGGTCAGCTTGTGAGCAATTCCATGAAATACACAAATGAGCAGCCGGATATATCATTTGACTTCTGGACGGCGGGTGACAAAAAGCTGCTGTCCGTGAGTGACAATGGCATAGGTGTAAAGAGCTGTGACATGCCATACATATTCGAGAAGGGTGTCACGGGTGATTCGGGTGAGAACAGGAAGCATGCAACGGGCATGGGACTGTATCTTGTCAGTGAGATGGCGCATGACCTAGGCATCACAGTGACGGCAAATTCAAAGTGGCAGAATGGATTTGAGATAGTACTTGAATTCCCGGATGTGGAGACAAAGATATAAAAGTGAGGAGGCAGATACAGCGTTGTGCGTATCTGCCTCCTCACTTTTTACCGGGATATTTTATAATAAATTTATGAGTGGCGGTCTGTTAATAATCACTTACTGATATTTTATAATGTAAGCATTGGCTGTAATTTAGTTGACGGTGCAAAGTCAGTTTAAGTGGGCTGAGGCTTGACATGTAGCGCCAGCCATTTGCCGAAGGCAAATTTTGCATGGCTGGTGTTCAATGGAAAGGAGAATATAATTATGGAGATCAGAAAAGCGACAGCAGAGGATTTTGATATTGTATTTGATTTTATAGAAAAATTATGGACATATAATACATATGACAGGGAAGAAATACGCAAAGTATATATGGACGTCATAAATGACGAATGCAGCTTTGCGTTTTTGTTATGGGATGAAGGCATTTGCAGAGGCATGTGCCATGGAGACTATTTCAATACATTCTGGATGTCGGGGCTCACATGCTATGTGTCAAGTCTCATAACAAGAGAGGAGGACCGTGGCAAGGGATATGGTGTGGCACTCCTGGATCATGCAAAGGAGCTTGCAAAGCAGAGGGGATGCAAGGCCATCACCCTTGATTCCGGACTTCCGAGGACAGGGGCACATGGCTTCTATGAACACTATGGATTTGAAAAGAGCTGTTATGGCTTCGAGATGATGATATAAATTATTTGCAGAGATTTGTAAGGAGGCAAAATATGTGTACAGCAGCGACATATAAGACAAAGGATTTCTATTTTGGAAGAACGCTGGATTATGAATTCTCGTATGGCGATGAGATTACCGTGACTCCGAGAAATTATCCGTTTGAATTCAGATATATGGGCAGGATGGACAGCCATTATGCCATGATAGGAATGGCACATGTGGCAGGTGACTATCCTCTCTACTATGATGCTATAAATGAGAAGGGGCTTGGAATGGCAGGCCTGAATTTCGTTGGAAATGCAGTGTATCAGGAAGCTGATGAGAGTGAAGACAGGAACAATGTAGCTCAGTATGAGTTTATTCCATGGATACTCGGAAGCTGTGCCAGTGTAGGCGAGGCAAGGGTGGCACTGGATAGGATGACTCTGACAGGAACACCGTTTTCCGAGCAGCTTCCTACAGCGCAGCTCCACTGGATCATTGCGGACAGAAATGGTGCCATAACAGTGGAGTGCATGGCTGATGGGCTGCATGTGTACGAGAATCCGGTTGGAGTCCTCACGAACAACCCGCCATTTCCTCAGCAGATGTTCCTGCTCAACCAGTATATGGGACTGTCACCGAAGCAGCCAGTGAACACATTTGCACCGGAGGTGGGACTGAATACTTACAGCCGTGGCATGGGAGCAATAGGACTTCCTGGGGATCTGTCATCGACGTCAAGATTTGCCAGGGTGGCATTTGTGAAGCAGAACAGTCTGTCTGGAGATTCTGAGGCTGAGAGTGTGAGCCAGTTTTTCCATATACCCGGTTCTGTGGATCAGCAGAGGGGATGCTGTGAGGTGGCATCTGACAAATATGAGATCACTATATACACGTCCTGCTTTGCAACGCTGACAAGGGAATATACTATTACAATACCTACGAGGGTCATCAGATAAATGCAGTGGATATGAACAGGGAGAATTTGGACGGCGCAGAGCTTGCCAGATACCCTCTTATCCAGGGGAGAATATCAATTGGCAGAACTGATGTATGTGGCTTACAAGGGAGAAAGGATGCTGTATGAGTAAAAGCAAGGTTACAATAAAAGAAATAGCGGAGATGGCTGGGGTGTCAATAGCCACGGTATCACATGTTATAAATAGGACGAGGTATGTAAGACCTGAGCTTGTGGATAAGATAGAGAAGATCATTGTAGAGACGGGATACCAGAATAAGATAGCTGATAAGGAGAGAAAACTGCTGGTTGGACGGGAGTCCACGATAGTTGCAGTTATTCCAAACATTGAAAGTACTATATACAGAGATATGGTAGCTTATGTGAAGCAGCTTGTCAGTGTGCAGGGATATCAGTTCCTTGTGGCGATAACAGACAATGATCTCAAGGAGGAGGCGCAGGTGCTTGCCGGACTTCTGATCAACAAGAAGGTTGCCGGTATCATACATGCGCCGGTGAGCGATGTGGCATCTAACTACACAAAACTCATACAGTCGGGTGTTCCATTTGTCTGCGTGGAGAGAAATATACTTGGATCAGGGATAGACTCGGTTGAGTTTCGCGACCGTGAGGCTATATTTAAGGGCGCAGATTATCTGCTTGCGAGTGGACACAAAAATGTTTTGTTTTTCAGAGAGAGTACGGACAGTACCACCAGGGATGAGAGAACAAAAGGTTTCCTGAATGCTCTGGAGAAATACAATATAAATACAAATGATGCAAACATTGTTGATGTGACGTTGGAAAAAGGAGAGGATGACTGCATGCTGGCTATTCAGAAAGCCCTGCGCAGATACAGGCCGACCGCTGTACTTGCGGGAGGCAACAGAATAACTCTTTATCTTATGAAGACACTGAGAGATATGGGAATCGACTGTCCGGGAGAGATATCTGTGGTTGGATTTGGTGATGAGAGCTGGTCTGAACTTACTTATCCACCTCTTACAATACTGAGAAGAGATGTGAAGGGACTAAGTGCCAAGGCTGTTGGGATGTTGTTTGAGAAGATCAATACGGGAGTTGCCATATCGCATGACTGTTATGCAGATGTAGAGCTTGTAGTCAGAAAATCCACAAAAATGCTTGACAATGGACCATTTGGAGATAAAGCGGCAGCACCGGATTCGGTTGTACTGACAAAAGAAGAGAAACACAGACTAAAGGCAGGACATTACAGGGTTGCGATCTCTTTCCACTATACCGGAACGTCTTGGGCAGAATTGCATGAGAAGGGAATTCGGGAGGAACTTGAGCAGTTTGGAATAGATGTGGTGTCGGTTATGGATGCGCACTTTGACTCGGAACTGCAGAATGCACAGCTTGATGGCATAAGACTTCAGAAACCGGATGCAGTTATAGCTATTCCAGCGGATGACAGCCGTACCAGAGAAAAGTTTCAGGAGCTTTCAAAAGTGTCAAAGCTGGTGTTCATAAGCAATGTTCCGGAGGGTATGTCCAAGAACAGCTATGTGTCCTGTGTATCAGTAAATGAGTCGGAGAATGGAACGAACACGGGAAGAATGTTGGGAGAATATTGTAAGGAAAATAAGAAAAAAAAGGCAGGTTTTATTATTCATGGCGCGGCATTCTATGGAACAAGAGTCAGGGATAATGCTTTGCTGAGAGAATAATCAAGGACAGTTACCCGGATATTGACATAGTGACGATCAGGAGCTTTGGAGAAATATCCAATGCATATCAGGTAGCCAAGGATGTGATAACTGCCAATCCTGAAATTGAGGCAATGTATGTGAGCTGGGATCGCCCGGCGCTTCTGGCTATAAAGGCGCTCAAGGAGCTTGGCAGGGAGGATGTGGCGGTGTTCACAACTGATCTTGACCATGGTATAGCTCGGTGCATGGAAGAAGGAATAGTCAAGGGACTCAGCACACAGAGGCCATACGAGCAGGGAAGAGCGGCTGCGGCAGTTGTTGCCAAGTCCCTGGTAAGTGAAGAACAGCTTCCAAAGTATGTGGGAGTTCAGCCGTATCAGGTCGAGCCAAAACAGCTCAGGCTTGCATGGAAGGAAATCTTCCATGAGTCCATGCCGGACAGACTTGGGTGATATGACATCTTTAGTTAGTCCGTGCCGGACAGAGTTAGAAATTGTATCTTTTTATCTAAAAAAGAATCCGTTAGAGAGAAAATTGTATCTTTCTGGCGGATTTTTTGCGTTTATACACAAGACCTTGGAAGATTGTATCTTTTTCGCCTGAGAAGTTCCCAAGGATACAATTTTGTGTCCAAGTTGCTGTAACCACACCCAAAAGAGAAAATTCCCGGGGAAGTGGTACCGGAGACAAAGGACAAGATTACAAGATACAAGGTGACAAGTAACGGGTGTCAATCATACACTACAAATCCCATAAGTATGACATATCGTAAAATATTTACGTAAAAAATAATAAAAAAGACCTGCGAACCCTATAATGCAATTGAGTGTTATTTGTACATAATGACGAATAAGCAATAAATAAAACACTTGATATTGACAATAACCGACAAAGGTTATATCATCAAAACATGCAAAGGACGAAAAACAGTTTAAAATTTACGTAAATTAAACCGGTTGCAAACAGTTTTTCGACAACGAGTTAGCAAAAACGAAATACATGATATTGGAGGTAAAAATTATGAGAAAGATTAAGAAGTTATTAGCAGTTGGAGCATGCCTGTGCATGTCACTCAGTTTACTGGCAGGTTGTGGATCAGGAGCAGGAGGCGCATCGGACGGCGGTTCATCTGAATCAGGTACAAAGCAGGAGAGCACGAAGTCATCCGACCTGTCATTTGCATTCTGTACAAACACACTTAACAACACATTCCAGAGTTCAATAGATGCAAAGCTCAAGGAACTCTGCGATGCGAACGGAATATCATATACATGTCTTGATCCTGACTACGATCTGAACACACAGCTCAGCCAGTTATCAGACGTGGCAAACAGTGGATACGACGCAGTGTTCATCATCCCAGTTGATTCAGCAGGTATCACATCTGGTCTTGCAGAGATCAAAGATGCAGGAATCCCAATCTTCAATGTAGATACAGCAGTTATCGAGGATGACATAGAGAACTTTGTAACACAGTTCGTTGGAACAAATGCATACATGGCAGGACAGCTTGTAGGTGAGCAGATGGTTAAGGATTATCCGGATGGAGCAGACATTGCGATCCTTGACTTCCCATCAAATGAGAGCTGTGTAGACCGTGTAAATGGTTTCCTCGATGGTCTCGGTGACAACAAGGACAAGTTCAATATTGTGGCACAGCAGGATGGCGAGGCTGCACTTGATGCATCAATGAGTCTTGCAGAGGATATCATCACAGCAAACACAGATCTTCAGGCATTCTTCTGCATCAATGATCCATCAGCACTCGGTCTTTGCTGCAGCAGCCAGAAGTTAAGGCAGACAAATAAGACTGGCAAGATCGGCGTGTACAGTATCGATGCTTCACCAGATGGCAAGCAGGCACTCATTGACGGTGAGTTCACAGCAGTTGCATGTCAGGTTCCTGTACAGATTGCAGAGTATGCATTCAACGCAGCACAGAAGTATGTAGGCGGAGATACGACCATTGACGAGAAGAAGGTATATCTTGATTCACACCTTGTACTCAAGGATGAGGCAGAGAAGACAGTTAACGACTGGCAGTAAAGCCGGACCGGCTCCGAAAATAATAGTGAGGAGCTGAACCCGGACTTGGCAGATATGACACAATGTAGATGCATATAACACGGGATAGACCGGGGATCTGAGATCTCCGGCCGTGATCCCGAAAAAGCAGGATAACAAAAGATCTATTTTAGAAACTTGGAGGTTTAATATGGGACAGACAGTTCTGGAAATGATAGGGATAAAGAAAAGCTTCTCTGGAATATATGCTTTAAGCGGCATCGACTTTTCCCTTGAGCTGGGAGAGGTACACGCACTGCTCGGTGAGAATGGTGCAGGAAAGTCCACACTGATCAAGGTCCTCGGCGGAATTTACCAGCCCGACAGCGGAATCATCAAGGTAAATGGCAAGGAGGTCAAGATCAACGGAGTTCCGGCTGCCAGAGAGAATGGTATAGGAATAATACATCAGGAAATCGTACTTGTTCCATATCTTTCGGTGGCACAGAACCTGTTTCTCGGCAGAGAGATAAGGACAAAGCTTGGAACATTGGACTTTGCAGAGATGAACAGAAGAGCAGAGGAGATGATATCATCCCTCGGTGTGAATATAAAGGCAGACACGATAGTAGAAAATTTGACCATCGCACAGCAAAGAGATGGTGGAGATCGTTAAAGCGGTCTCATTCAACGGCAAGATAATAGTTATGGATGAGCCAACCTCATCACTTTCAAATGAGGAGGTTGAGCAGTTATTTGAGATCATTGAAAATCTCAGAAAGAAAAAGGTAAGTATAATCTACATCTCCCACAGAATGGAGGAGCTCTTCAGAATATCTGACAGAGTTACCGTCATCAGGGATGGTGCATACGTAGGAACAAAAAAAGACATCAGAGACAAGCCCGAATGAGCTGGTTGCGATGATGGTAGGAAGAGATCTGGAGAGCTTCTATGCCAGAGATTACTGTGACATGGACAAAGCGGAGACTGCTCTGGAGGTAAGGAATCTTTCTCAGACAGGTGTCTTTGAAGATATAAGTTTTTCAGTACATAAGGGCGAGATCCTGGGATTCTCAGGTCTGGTAGGTGCCGGACGAAGTGAGATCATGGAGGCGATATTTGGCGCAACACGGCTCACATCGGGAGAGGTGATACTCGGAGGAAAGCCGGTTCACTTCAAGAATCCAATGCAGGCTATCAAGGCAGGCATAGCACTGGTTCCGGAGGACAGAAAGAAACAGGGCCTTGTACTTGGCAACAGCGTGGCATTTAACCTCACACTTTCATCCCTCAGATTCTATATGAATGGAATCGCTATAAGTGAGAGAAAACGAGGCGAGGTAATTGACCATTATTCACAGAGACTGAGGATAAAGGCGGCATCGCCTGAGATTGAGGCGGGCAGACCTGTCAGGCGGAAACCAGCAGAAGGTGGTTCTGGGCAAATGGCTTGCAACCAAGCCGGATGTACTTATTCTGGATGAGCCGACCAGAGGCGTGGATGTAAATGCAAAATTTGAGATATACACAGTAATCAATGAACTGGCAAAGGAAGGCATAGCGATAATCATGGTATCCAGTGAGCTTCCTGAGATCATCAACATGTGCGACAACGTATGTGTGGTCAGAGCCGGAAGACTCGTGAAGAAGCTGTCAAAGGACGAGCTCTCACAGGAAGAGATAATGAAATACGCTGCAGGAGGTATCGAATAATATGGGCGAGACAAAGAAGAATTCAAAAGCAACTTCTATATTAAAGAACAATCCCCTGACATCCATAGTCAAGGGCAACATAGGAATCATAGTGGTTCTGATAATCATGTGTGTGGCGGTAGCACTTGCCACGGACAAGTTCCTCACGACCAACAACATCATATCAGTGCTTAGACAGATATCGATCAACACATACATAGCACTTGGAATGACACTGATAATTATACTTGGACACATCGACTTGTCAGTTGGATCGATAGTAGCCATGTCGGGAACCCTGACCGTAGGATTCATAGTTAACCAGGGACTCCCTCTCGGCGTTGCCATAGTAGCAGGACTTCTGGTTGGTACAGCAGCGGGCTTTATAAGTGGTTTTATAGTTGCTAACTTCAAGGTGCCTGCATTCATCATCACAATGGCCATGATGAACATAGCAAGTGGTATAGCTTATGTCTACACAGGTGGACAGTCAACACGTATCACCAACAAGATCTTCATCGAGATCGGAACAGGATACCTGTTCAATGTGATCCCACTCCCTGTAGTGTACATGGTAGTGCTCATCATACTGTTCAGCTTCATCCTCAGCAAGACAAAGTTTGGAACATATGTATATGCGATAGGTGGTAACCGTGAGGCTGCAAGACTCTCAGGTGTACCTATCAAGAAGATAGAGATCGTAGTATTTACAATATCTGGACTTCTCTCAGCATTTGCAGGACTTGTACTTTGTTCAAGAATGTACTCAGGCCAGCCTTCAGTAGGAAGCGGATACGAACTTGATGCCATCGCAGCCTGCGTACTTGGCGGAACATCCATGACAGGAGGTAAAGGAAGGATCAGTGGAACCGTATTTGGTGCTATGGTCATCGGAATCATCTCAAATGGTCTTAACCTTATCGGAGTGTCATCATACTGGCAGCTCATCATCAAGGGTCTCATCATCGCATGTGCGGTACTCCTTGATGGACAGAAGGGCAAGCTTGAGCTTCTCAAGAAGAAGAAACTGGCAGCAAACTAGTAGAAAGAGAGGATTGATAATATGGAGATTTTTAGAAAGATGTCCTTCGCGGATTCCACGGGAGATGCAATACCTTTCTACCACGAGGGCAAATATCATATATTCTCACTGACTTCCCCTCCGGGAACAACAGTGTACCCGGCAAGACTCAGAACAACATGGAGCCACAGTGTATCAGATGATCTGGTGCACTGGGAGGAGCTTCCTACAGCGCTCTATCCGGGCGAGGGCGACGAGCCGGATGCATCAGGAGTATGGACTGGATCAGTCATATACGGCGAGGGCAAATACCATGCATTCTATACAGGCTACTGCCTCACCGCAGAGTGTCAGCAGACCATATGCCACGCTACAAGCGACGATGGAATCACGTGGGTGAAGGATGCAGCCAATCCGGTCATCACACCTATGATAGAGCTTTACGAGAAGCTTGACTGGAGAGATCCATATGTATTCTACAATGAGGAGGACAAATGTTACTGGATCCTCATATCAGCGAGAAGGTTGGATATGCCGATAACCAGAAGAGGATGTATAGTTCTCTACAGATCAAAGGATCTGGTCAACTGCGAATATTACGGACCGATATATTCACCGGGACACACCAACTGTCCTGAGTGCCCTGAGATGTACAAGATGGGAGACAATTGGTATCTCTCATACTCAAGATTCTCAGAATATGTAAATACAATATACAGAGTTGCAAAGTCACCATTTGGCCCATGGAGAAAGCCAAAGAAGGATGGCATAGGCGGAAGAAGATTCTACGCAGCCAAGTCCATGCAGGATGATGACGGCAGACGCTTCTACTTCGGTTGGGCTCACGACAGAGCAGACAGAAGCGACAGAGGTGAATGGTACTGGGGCGGAACCTTCTGCGTGCCGCATGAGGTAGTTGCCACAGCGGATGGAGGACTTGACGTAAAGCTTCCAAAGGAATATGAGCATGTATTTGAGAAGCCTGTGGCATGGGATTACATCCCTGTACTTGGAAATGCAGAGCTTCACGGAGACAGACTGGTTGAGATGGATTCAGTAAGCACATGTACATACGGATTCCTTGGACACAACGAGGAGAGCTACATGCTGAAGTGCAAGATCATGCCTAGAGAGGTGTATGACCATTTCGGTATACTGCTCAAGTCAGACAAGGAAGCAAGCGGATGCCTTCTCCTTGAGTTCGATGTGGCCATGCAGAGAGTGTCACTGGTAAATCTTCCTATGGGAGTTGACCCGTTCTGGGTTCAGTCCTGTCAGGCTGTGCCTCCTGCAACGGAGCCGGGCCCTGATGGAGTCAGAGTGTGCGAGAAGACATTTGACATAACAGAGGGCAGCGAGATAGATGTGAAGATCATCGTTGACCATGATATGGTGGAGGTATTTGTCGGAGAACAGGTGGCGTTTACATACAGAATATATGCGAAGCCTGAGTTTGAGACGGGACTTCTGGCACAGGATGCAAGAGTAGAATTCTATGACATAGAGATCACAGGAAAGTAAAATTCACAAGGAGGATCCAACATGGAAAAGAAATATGATGTTGTGGCTCTTGGTGAGTTCCTGATAGACTTTACACCTGCCGGAAGCACTGATTCCGGGATGAAGCTCTTCGAGCAGAATCCCGGAGGGGCTCCGGTGAACATGCTCACGGCAGTCGGTAAAGCCGGGCTTAAAACTGCCTTCATTGGTAAGGTTGGAGATGACATGCACGGCAATTTCCTTGTTGAGACGGCAAAGCAGGCAGGGATAGATACCAGAGGTATAGTGGTTGACAATACGGTATTTACCACTTTGGCATTTGTCACTCTGGATGAGAACGGAGAGCGTGAATTCTCATTTGCCAGAAAGCCGGGAGCGGACACAATGCTCTGTTACAAGGAAGTGGATGCCGACCTGTTAAGAGACACAAAGGTGTTCCATATAGGTTCGCTGTCTCTCACGGATGAACCGGCCAGAACCACCACGTTTCAGGCGGTGAAGGAGGCAAAGAAATACGGCGCGGTGATATCGTATGATCCGAACTACAGAGCACCGCTGTGGGACAGCAGAGAAAATGCGATGGAGAGGATGAAGAGTATTCTTCCATTTGTAGATATAATGAAGCTTTCGGACGAGGAAACAGCGCTACTCACACCATTTTCCGATCCGGAAGAGGCAGCAGAGTATCTTCTGGGAAGCGGCGTCAGACTTGTTGCGGTCACCCTGGGAAGTGAGGGTGTGCTGATATGCAGCAGGGATGGAAGCCGGAAGGTTCCCGGATTCGTCAGCCATGTGGTAGATACGACGGGGGCTGGAGATTCATTCTGGGGAGCATTTGTATCACAGCTTGTCAGAGCGGACAAGAGCCTGGAGGAATTCAGTATAGACGAGCTTGAAGAATTTGCAAGATATGGAAATGCGGTTGCGAGCCTGTGTGTCGGGAAGCGCGGAGGACTCAGATCGATTCCTGAAGAGAGCGAGACATTTGAGAGACTCGCAGTAAAGTAAGTGTACTACAATTTTTCACATAAAATTTTCCCTTAACCCTGAAGGCCGGAGAGTTTCCGGCCTTCTTTTTTGTACAATCTAACATTTGGACAGTATAACCATTCAAAAGTGCATTGACTCATAATTCCATTTCCTATAATATGTGGCTGGTGAACAAAAAATAATCATATATACCACATATTATTAGGAAGAGGAATAAATATGAAGAGTAGATTGACGAGAAAAGAAATGCTTCCGCTTGTGGGAATGACCGTCTCGGCGTTCATATTCAACACATCGGAATTTATGCCAATTGGCTTGCTGACAGACATTGCAAAGTCGTTCAGCATATCGGAGTCGAAGGCGGGAATGCTTATCACAGTGTATTCGTGGATAGTCATGCTGTTGTCCCTGCCGCTCATACTTCTTGTGTCGAAGATAGATTTCAGGAAGCTGTTCATGGGAACAATCGCACTGTTTGGAATATGCCAGATCATGTCCGTGATCGCGCCGACATACGGAGTGCTCATGGCATCGCGTATAGGCGTTGCGTGTACCCATGCGATATTCTGGTCGATAGCTTCACCGGTTGCCATAAGGCTTGTAAATGAAGAACACAGATCATTTGCACTGAGCATGGTCGTGACTGGAACATCCATAGCTACTATAGCCGGACTTCCGCTTGGAAGACTTGTTGGACAGTATATGGGATGGAGAGTTACATTCCTCATCGTTGGAATCATAGCATTTGCGGTTCTGGTGTACATGGCATTTGTATTCCCTAAGATCGCAAGCGGAGAGCAGTTCCATGTGAAGGATCTCCCTGCTCTTCTGAAGAATCCGGTGCTCATCTGCCTGTATATTCAGACGATACTGTTCGTGCTTGGATACTACACGGTGTACAGTTATATAGAGCCGTTCATGCAGCAGGTTGCAAAGCTCCAGAACAATGTCATCACTGTAGTGCTCCTGATATTTGGAGCGATGGGACTTCTCGGAAGCTATCTGTTCTCAAAGCTTTATGACAAGCACAGATTTGCATTCATCGGTACAGTCATGGCAACTCTTCTTGTGTGGCTGCTGCTTCTGCTTCCGGCGTCAAAGACGTTGGCGACCATGGTACTCCTATGTGCATTCTGGGGAATAACAGCCATGGCGTTCAATGTGACCACGCAGTCGGAGGTCATCAGAAGTGTTGATGAGAAGGGTTCCGCAGTGGCGACTGCCATATATTCAGGACTTTTCAACCTCGGTATCGGAGGTGGAAGCTGGATCGGCGGAATTGTGTGCGACAAGGGCGCGATATCATATATCGGTTTTGTAGGTGCGGTGTTCGCGGTTATATCGGTGCTGTTCTTTGCATTTGTACTTCTAAGAAAATTGAGACAGAGTGTGAACTGACAGAGTATTTGCATATAATTAAATGTAATTGAAATATAATAGCGCGGCAGTGCTGGCATGCGGGTTCGGCTTGGAACATGGCATGTCAGGACTGCCGTTTTTTAGTAAGTTTCAAATAATGGGTTGACATATTATCAAAATGATAATATCATACAAATAACCGGGAGATATTATCAAAAGATAATAAGTTGGAACGCATGCAGATGCAGGAGGAGAAGAATTATGGACGATAACAGGAAAAAAGACGCTTATAGTGGTTGACATGCAGAATGATTTCATTGATGGGGCTCTCGGAACAAAGGAGGCTGCAGCCATCGTGGAGAATGTGAAAAAAGAAGATAAAGGAGTATGCTGACCGCGGGGATGAGATCATCTTCACAAGGGATACGCATTATGAGGATTACATGGAGACGAACGAGGGAAAGCATCTCCCGGTTCCGCACTGTATAGAGGAGACTGAGGGCTGGGAGATCGCAAAGAGGTCTTGAAGTCCCTGGCGCTATATACATCAACAAGACCAGCTTTGGATATACAGGATGGGGAGACTTCGATCTTCAGGATGTTGAGATGGTAGGTCTCTGTACGGATATATGTGTCGTGTCGAATGCTCTGATCATCAAGGCTCTGTACCCTGAGATAAATGTAAAGGTTGATGCGAGGTGCTGTGCAGGAGTGACGCCGGAGAGCCATGAGGCTGCGCTCGCCACCATGGCGATGTGTCAGGTGGACATAATCAGATAACGGCGGAAATATAAAGGAGGATGAAGCATACGTATGAAGACATATGAGATGAGTGACGAAGAGAAGGAATTCCTTGCCGGATATGACCTGACAAAATATGACAGGCCATCTGTTGCCGCGGATGTGGTTGTATTTTCAGTTATGAAGGATGACGAGTGCGAGGATGTAAGAAGACTTCAGGAGAAGAAGCTCAAGATACTACTGATAAGAAGAGGTGGATTCCCATATAAAGGAAGCTGGGCTATGCCCGGTGGGTTCTGCAGAAAAGGTGAGGATGTCATAGATTCGGCCAGAAGAGAGCTTTGCGAAGAGACCGGTATAGGAGATGCATATGTAAAGCTTGTCGGAGTGTATGGCGAGCCGGGCAGAGACCCGAGAGGCTGGGTCATATCATCAACTTATATGGCACTTATGAACGCCGGAGCCTGTAGCCTTAAGGCAGGAGATGATGCACAGGATGCAAGATGGTTTACGGTTGAACTGACAGAGGTGTCAGGCACAGGCGAAGAAATTGCGAAAAATGAAGTTGAAGCTTCATATAAAGTCCAAAACGGGAAAAGATACAGGCTGGTTCTCAAGAATGCAGACTCTGATATAAAACTTACGGCAGTCTTTGCGAAAAACAGATATGAGCTCATGCGGACGAAGCTCGGACAGCTACGACATAGAGGAATGTGAAGGACTGGCATTTGACCACGCAAGAATCATAACAGAGGCGGTGCTAGGACTGCGGGAGGATGTCAGGAGAGATATGAAGCTGGCATTTGACCTGCTTTGCCGGATAGATTTACACTCACTGAGCTTCAGAATGTATATGAACAGATATGGGACATGGAACTTACCACACCTAACTTCAGAAGAAAGATTGTGGAATATGTTGAGGAGACTGATGCATATCAGTCCGGTGAGAGATACAGACCTGCCAAACTGTTCACACGAAGGAATGATGCAAGGAAGTAGAGACTATAGTGTAGTGGATTGATGTTTAAAAGGGAGGAATGAATAGATGACATTTAAGAAATTTATAAAAAATGAGATAGAGGGCTGGAAGAAGCTGGAGGTCACCTGGTCGCTTATCGCATGTGCAGTCATCGTTGGGCTGTCCATATATTGGGATGATACGGTTATGGGAATCATATCGTCCACCACAGGCGTGGTCTGTGTAGTGTGCACGGGAAAAGGAAAGTTGTCAGCGTACATATTCGGTCTTGTGAATACTGTGCTTTACGCGGTTATATCGTATAAGGCTGCACTGTACGGAGAGACGATGCTCAATGCGCTATATTATGTGCCTATGCAGTTTGTTGGATTCTATGTGTGGTCAAGGCATATGAATGATGAGACGCATGAGGTCAGAAAGAAACACATGAAGGCGGTGGGAAGGATATTCATGGTGCTGGCGGTGGCACTTGGCACATTTCTGTATGGGCTGCTGTTAAAGAGACTCGGGGATGCCATGCCATTTGTGGATGCGTTTACAACGGTTTCATCGGTTGTGGCGATGGTTGTATCTGTAAGAATGTTCGCGGAGCAGTGGTGGATATGGATTGCGGTAGATGTGTTTACAATATATATGTGGGCACAAAACTTTGTGAGTGGCAATGACAACATAGCAACGCTGCTCATGTGGATAGTGTACCTTGGAAATGCCGTTATTATGTGTGTCAGATGGGAACGTGAGGTCAGAAGAAATCGCCTGGACGAAGTACACGTTTTCGAAGACGGCACGGCAACAGAGTAAGGGAGGCTGACAAGTTATGTATAGATATAAGGTAGGAATGTATGGGGGTTCGTTTGATCCGCTTCACATAGGACACATCCACGACATCATACGTGCTTTGCGGCGATGTGTGAGGAACTGTATGTGATGATAAGCTGGTGTGAGGGCAGAGAGTCTGCCTCAAAGGAACTGAGATATCGCTGGATACTTAACAGTACAAGACATCTGCCAAATGTGAAGATAATCATGATAGAGGATAAGGCGGTCTCAAAAGAAGAATATAATACGGATTATTATTGGGAAAAGGGAGCACAGGATATCAAGGACACGATAGGAAAGCCTATAGATGCAGTGTTCTGTGGTTCGGATTATCTTGGAACCGGCAGGTTTGAGAGCCTGTACTGTCCGGAGAGTGAGGTCGTGTACTTTGACAGGGCGGAGGTTCCGGTATCCTCGACAGAAATCCGTGAGTGGGCGACGGCGCATTGGGAGTATATTCCAGAGGTGTGCAGGGATCACTACGTCAGAAAGATTCTGGTTGTCGGCGGTGAATCCACAGGAAAATCCACACTGGTTGAGAATCTTGCGCTGGCATATAACACGAATTTTGTACGGGAGATAGGACGTGACACCTGTGAGTACGCGGGTGGCGAGAATTTCATGGTTGAAGATGATCTGGTGGAGAACTTCATCAGACAGAAGGACGAGGTACGCAGGGCAGCCAGGCATAGCAACAGACTGTTGTTTGTGGATACCGATGCACTGACTACGGGATTTTATTGTGATCTGCTCATGGATGATGATGAACAAAAACGCAGGCTTACAGATATGGCGGGCGCGATAAATGCAACAAATAAGTGGGATCTTGTGTTGTTCCTTGATCCTGATGGAACGGATTTTGTCCAGGATGGGACCCGGAATGAGAAAATAATGCGGGAGAGAAGGCATTACAGCGATTTGCTCAAGGTGTGGTTTGACAAGTATGGGGTACACTGTGAGACGATATCGGGAGATTATCTTGATCGGTTCAACACTGCGAAAAAAACTGATTGAGGAACGACTTGCGATAACAACTGTATTTTAAATGACAAATGATCATATATATTAACGCCCATGACATGGTTTTTAAAACAACGTGTTGTGGGTATTTTTGCCTGTTTTTTATCGTATTTATGACTATGAATAAAGTACAGATGATGATACAATAGTAAGCAAGAAACGATGATAAGAAAAAGTGGATGTTAAATCGAAAGAAAATGCTAATACTAGATCAAAAGAAAACGCGAATGTAAAAAAGTAATCATAAATATATTGGAGAGGTGGACAAACATGGCAAAGTATATCTTGAGCTGCTGCTCAACAGCAGATCTTTCAAAGGAGCATTTTGACAAAATAGACGTAAAATATATATGCTTTCACTACGAGCTTGATGGTGTGGAGCATCCTGATGACCTGGGACAGACCATGCCATTTGAGGAATTTTACAGAAAGATGACAGAGGGTGCGGCTACGAAGACCTCGCAGGTGAATTCAGATGAATATTATGATTTCTGGAAACCTTATCTTGAACAGGGGTATGACATACTTCACCTGACATTGTCATCGGGAATAAGTGGGTCTATAAACTCTGCAAATATTGCCAGGGAGGATCTGGAGGAAGAATTCCCTGACAGGAAACTCTATGTGGTAGATTCCCTGGGGGCTTCCTCGGGCTATGGGTTGATCATGGACACGCTGGCAGGCATGAATGAAGGCAGGTCCATAGACGAGCTGCATGACTGGATAGAACAGCATAAGCTGGACCTGAACCACTGGTTCTTCTCAACAGATCTCACGTTTTATATCAGAGGCGGAAGAATATCCAAGACTGCTGGAACGGTTGGCACAATACTTGGAATATGTCCACTTCTCAACATGGATAACGAGGGCAGGCTGATACCGAGATCAAAGATAAGAGGTAAAAAGAAGGTTATTCAGGAGATAGTAAAGCGCATGGAGGAGAATGCACAGGATGGGCTTGATTATTCCGGTAAGTGCTATATATCGCAGTCTGCATGTATGGATGATGCCGAGGCTGTGGCAAGGCTTGTTGAGGAGAGATTTCCAAAACTTGACGGCAAGGTGGAGATCAATTATATAGGAACTACCATAGGAAGTCATACAGGACCTGGCACAGTTGCCTTGTTTTTCTGGGGCAAAAGACGTCAGGGGTAGGATAATACATTGTGCATTCTTTTTTTCCACTGCTATAATATAGGAAGAGTTTATATTTATTAATTTTTGATGCGCTTGGGCCGATTTTGATATTTAAGACCGGACGATACGGGCTATGTGGCGAAGGCTGGAGGAGAGAGAATGGATAATACAATTGATAAAAAGCATACAAATGGACAGTCAGATGAAAGAATTCTTCGAGTGCATAAGCGGGGACGCGGATACACAGCAACAGAGAATCCAGTGTATAAGGAATGGTCTTGCTGCTATTGCTGACAGGCTCAGGCTGGGAAAGGCGGAGATTACTGTTGATATTCCGAAAAACAGGTTTATGCCGCTTGGAGAAAGAAGCAGCGCGGTATTATACGAGGAAGAAGGGGCTGAATTGGGTACCCCCGTTGATATAGAGATGAAGATCAGAACCGGTGGTACTGTGTTTATCAAGGATTACCCATATGGTCCGGGTTATTCAGAAGAGGAGATACAGACACACAGGTTTATATTTAGGGAGATATTTATTCAGTACAACCGGACATTGGCTCAGTGCATGCTTGAAAAGATCATGAATACAGATATCAACACGGGTGTTGCCAATCAGAATTCCCTGATGTATTATGCGGTGAATCTGATAAAAAACGGACGGATTGGTGATTATACAGGCATATTTTTTAATATCCACAATTTCAAGTATGTGAATAAGGTTTTTGATTATTCACAGGGAGATGTGATACTTAGAAATTATGCGCATATGGTGAAGTCATATCTTGACAGCGATGAGGAGATAGCAAGGCTTGGAGGAGATAATTTTGTTGTAATCTGTCGTAATGAGAATGCGTCTGATTTTATAAGCAAGATTAAAGATGTTCATATGAGTCATGAGTTCAGATCTGTCAAAAGAGAATTCCAGCTGGGAGTTACAGCGGGTATAGCCTGCCTGGAAGGCGTTGATAAGCCGAGGGAAGTTATGGCCAGAACCAGCATTGCGTATCAGGCAGCAAGAAAAACCGGCGCGGGCTCTATAGTGGTATATAAAGAGATTCAGAAGCAACTTATGGATGATCAGGAGATTCTGGCTGCTTTTCCCCAGGCACTTGCTTTGCGGGTGAATTTGTAGTATATTATCAGCCAAAGGTGAGGATTGCGGACAAAAGTATATATGGTGCGGAGGCACTTGTCCGCTGGGTGAGAGATGGACAGGTGGTTACACCTGCGAGATTTATACCGCAGTTTGAGAGAGAGGGAAGTGTGTGCAGGCTTGACTACTATATGCTTGAGCAGGTATGCGGTTTTTTGAAGAGCAGACTGGATAAAGGTCTGAAGATTGTGCCTGTATCAGTCAATTTTTCCAGAAGACATCTGGAAGAAGGCGATCTGGTGGAACGAATAACCGGTACCATAGACAGATTTGGAATAGACAGAAGCTATATTGAGATAGAGCTCACAGAAAGTGAGGATTATCAGAATTATGAGATCATGTCCAGCGTGATAGGAAGACTCAAGGAACGAGGCATAAGTACATCCATAGATGATTTTGGACAGGATTTTCTTCACTCAACATGATCAAAAAGGTTGACCTTGATACCATCAAGATAGACAAATCGCTGATACCTTTTGACGATGTAAACAATAATAAGCATCAGGATATAGTAATGTTTTCAAGCATAATAGACCTCATAGGCCGGCTCGGGGAAAAAGTCAGTTGCGGAGGGCGTTGAGACAACTCAGCAGCTTGACTATCTGGAAAAAAGCTTGGCTGTGATATAGTACAGGGATATGTGTTTGACAAGCCCCTGCCAAAGGATGAATTTGAGCAAAGGCTGGAATCGGGATATTAAAAAGCGGCAATGGAGCCATATGAACTCCATTGCCGCTTTTTGTGTATGTAGTAAAACGGTAAAATATATATACATGGGGACTTGTTTCTTCACCGGGAAAATGATAAAACTGTTGGGAGGATTGATAAAGAAACACAGCAAAAACTGCTTTGCTTGAGATGGGGTTTGCCAGGGAAGTGGCTGACCGTGTTATATTTATGGCCGATGGGATCATAGTTGAGGATGGAACTCCGGAGCGAGCTGTTCGGGGATCCGCAGAATGACAGGACAAAGGCTTTTCTCAGTTCAATTCTCAACACATAATAGAGTGCCTGTATGTTGTATGCTGTGGCACGGACTAAAAAGAACGAGAGGTTTCACAGATGAAGAGTAGACAGGTAAGGAATTCACTGCTGCTAGTTTTGACAGCTTTTATATGGGGCGTAGCCTTTGTTGCGCAGAGACAGGGAGGAGATGCGGTTGGACCGTTCTCTTTCAACGGAATAAGGTCACTGATTGGCGGTGCTGTTCTTATACCGGTCATATTTATAATTGACAGGGTAAAACCATCTGATAGGAAACCGAGTAATAGATCAGATAGAAAGAGACTTGTGATTGGAGGTATATGCTGTGGAACTGTTCTGTTCCTGGCAAGCTCTGCACAGCAGCTTGGACTTTATATGGGAACACCGGCGGGAAAAGCGGGATTCCTCACAGCGTGTTACATATTGCTGGTTCCAATTCTGAGTCTGTTTTTGAAGAAGAAATGTGGCTGGAATATATGGCTTGGAATAGTTATAGCTGTGGTGGGGCTTTATCTGCTTTGTATGAGCAGCTCACTGTCATTTCAGAGCAGTGATCTTATGGTGCTTGTATGTGCATTGCTTTTTGCAGTACATATACTAGTGATAGACCATTTCTCACCGCTTGTGGATGGAGTCAGAATGTCATGTATACAGTTTTGGGTATGCGGGATTCTCAGCATATTCCCGGCGTTTTTCTCGGAGATGCATCATAGTGTGGCTGGAATTGCGGCATGGGTGCAGCCTCTCGGTACATTGAGTGCGTGGATTCCGATACTCTATGCAGGAGTGTTGTCGTGTGGCGTGGCATATACACTTCAGATAGTTGGACAGAACGGACTAAATCCCACTGTCGCTTCAATGATCATGAGCCTTGAGTCGGTATTCTCTGTCATTGCCGGTTGGATCCTTGGAGAACGTATGGGGGTAAGACAGCTTGCAGGATGCGGGCTGATATTTGCCGCAATACTTCTGGCACAGATCCCGGTCGGACGAGGAAAGAAAGAGATGGCATGAACGTCTTGAGAGCCGATGATAAAAAATACTTTGTTTTCACAAGAAAAAATATGCCGCAGGCGTACATATAACGCTGAAACACTTGAAAAAAATGCGAGTTTTTATTTACTTGCAAAAATGGGTTGACATTAAAATACTTCAGTGCTAGTTTAGGTACCGAACAAAGAGCAAATGCAAAGAACAGAATACGGTCGTCAAAGATCGCATACTTCAGAGAGCCGCCGGTTGGTGTGAGACGGTGTATGTCCTTGATGATTATCCTCTGCGAGCAGTGCACTGAATTCCCTGGTCATGAGATGCCAGAGACATTAGGTGTCACCGGTTTTCTACCGTTACATAGAAACTTATTTCAATAGACAGTGAGTAGTGGTCAGGCGAGATAAGGTCAGAGAGGTCATCCTTTTATGATGGCAAATAAAGTGGTAACGCGGAAGTATACAGGCTTTCGTCTTTATGAGATTGCATAAAGACGAAAGCCTTTTTTTATTTACTCTTTGCAAAAAAAAATGAGATATCGTCATAAGGCGTGAGAAAGGAGAAAGATATGAATAGTTTGGTAATTGTTCTTATCGCAGTAGTAGTTTTAGGTGCTGGCTATCTTGGCTATGGAAGATGGCTTGCAAAGAAATGGGGTGTAGATCCAAATGCAAAGACCCCAGCAGTTGCAAATGAGGATGGCAAGGATTATGTACCATCATCAAAGCTTACAGTATTTGCACATCAGTTTTCATCGATAGCAGGTGCCGGTCCTGTCCAGGGACCTATCATCGCAGCCTATGTTCGGATGGGTTCCAGTTTTACTCTGGCTGCTTGTCGGAGGCGTATTCTTTGGTGCAGTTCAGGATTTTGGTTCACTTTATGCATCAGTTAAAAATGGTGGTAAGTCAATAGGACTTGTCATCGAGAAGTACATAGGCAAGGCAGGAAGAAGATTCTTCTCACTGTTCTGCTGGCTGTTCACACTTCTTGTTATAGCAGCATTTACATCGATGGTTTCATCGACATTTAACGGTTTCACAGCAGGCACTGACGGAGCTGTGACAAAGAACTTCAATGGTGCTGCAGCGGCAACAGTTTCAATGTTGTTCATAGTAGTAGCCATGGTATTCGGTGTGGTTATGAAGACATGCAAGAATATGAAGGAGTGGCTCAAAGCTATAGTAGCCATCGTCCTCATCGTTGCAATGTTTGCAGTAGGTATGAAATGTCCTTGGTACTTAAATGGTGACCAGTGGAATTACGTAATCATGGCTTACCTCTTCCTCGCATCAGTTCTTCCAATGTGGTTACTCATGCAGCCAAGAGATTACATGACAACATTCATGCTCATCGGTATGTTAGTTGGTGCATTTGTCGGAGTTCTGGTAGGACATCCTGATATGAACCTGAATGCATTCAATGGTTTCACAGTTGTATCATCAACAGGAGCTAAGAGTTATCTGTTCCCAACATTGTTTGTAACGATCGCCTGTGGTGCGGTTTCCGGTTTCCACAGCCTTGTTTCATCAGGAACATCATCTAAGACAGTAAGAAATGAAAAAGATATGCTTTTCGTAGGTTATGGCGCAATGATCCTTGAGACGCTCCTCGGAGTTATCTCACTTATAGTAGTTGGTGCTGTCGCAGTTGGCGGCAAGGCTCCAGAGGGTCTTACACCTTTCCAGATCTTCTCACAGGGTATCGCAGGATTCCTCGAGAAGTTCGGACTTCCAAACTCAGTTGCAAATGTATTCATGACAATGTGTGTATCAGCACTTGCTCTTACATCACTTGACTCAGTTGCACGTATCGGACGTATGTCATTCCAGGAGCTCTTCATGGGAGACACAACAGATACATCCAAGATGCCTGTATGGCAGAAGATACTTACAAACAAGTATTTTGCAACAGTTATAACACTGTTCTTTGGTTATCTTCTCTGCAAGGGTGGATATTCAAATGTATGGCCACTCTTCGGATCAGCAAACCAGATGCTTGCAGCCCTTGTACTTATAGGCGTAGCAGTATTCCTCAAGGCAACCAACAGAAAGCACGCAATGCTCTACCCACCTATGCTGATAATGCTTGCTGTTACATTTACAGCTATCGTGCTCAATGTAATAGGCAATGTACAGAAGTTCCAGGCTGGAACAGCAACATTCCTTGTAGAGGGACTTCAGCTTATAGTAGCAGTATTCCTTATCGTGCTTGGTATCATCGTGGCCATCACATGTATCAAGAAGCTCGTTCTTATGAAGAAGGAGAATGCTGAGAAGGCAGAGGCTTAAATGATGAGTGGGGGGAATCCCCGATAAAGATTTTATATATAATACCTACCAAAAGATCAGGCAATTGGTGAAATACCGATTGTCTGATTTTTTATGTTTACATGGCATGGCTGTAACCAACATTAAGGATTGACAGGCTGAAGTCTTTGAAGGAAAATAATAGGGAAAATGAGGGGTGTCATTCTCTTTGAGATCTTTGGACATCTGGAATAGTGGAGGAAATACAGGTATGATACAGGATATAGAACCACAGAGGTTTAATAATCAATATAGTAATAGGAGAGAACCAGAGGATTACGATATGGTTCTCTCTTTTTCTGAGAAAATGATATTTGCGAAAGTTATGGATGATGAGAACTTGCTTGGGTTTATGACGTATGGAGAACTGCAGAAAATAACCGGATGCGATAGGAAAATAGGGGATCTGGTTTATCTCTTTTCAATAGATGATACTGCATATTTTCTGTGGAATGGAGATAACAGACTTGCTTGCCCCGGGCTATGAATACCGAAGCATGTATAAGACAAGGGCTTGCTATCCGAAGACTGCGGTTCTTGCGGCGGCGACCGGCTGGCATCTGTCGCTTTGGTACAGGACCAACAGGTTCTGTGGTGCCTGTGAGAGAACTGTTCATGATGAGAAAGAGAGGATGCTCAGATGTCCGTCATGCGGCAGGCTGATATTTCCAGTCATAGCTCCTGCTGTTATAGTGGGCGTGATCGACGGCGACAGGATCATACTTACCACATATGCGGGCAGGGAGTACAAGAGATATGCCCTGATAGCGGGATTTACCGAAATAGGGGAGAGCGCTGAGCAGACCGTCAGACGGGAGGTCATGGAGGAGGTCGGCATCAGCGTTAAGAATATCACTTATTACAAGTCACAGCCATGGGGCTATGACAGCAATCTTCTCATGGGTTATTTCTGTCAGGCAGACATACCGGAGGGCGGTGACGGACATCTGACCATAGACAGACAAGAGCTTGCAACCGGAGAGTGGGTGAACCGTGATGATATTCCAGACTATCCGGAGCACCTGAGTCTCACACATGAGATGATGGTATACTTTAAAGAGCACGGACAGGAAGTGTTTAAGTGACAAATAGAGCTAAGATGTAATATCCATTGAATATCCGGACGGGTGGTCATTGTCGTTTTCAAGTTACACACGGAGTTAAGATCGCTGTTTATTGCAGGACTCACTACAAATACCCTACGGGCAGAAAAAAAAAAAGATTATTTAAGTTTTAAACGGTTGTGTAAATGTATGGAGTTATTGTATTATAGACAAATCAAGGATATGGATACTTGAGAAAATATGGGAGAATGTTTCTTTATATAATAAGACATTAAAAATGAGCTTATATCGAGAAAAAAGAAAGGGTAAATGGAATATGAAAAAGACAGGAATTGTGATATGTGTGCTTGCGGCACTGGTGGGACTTGCAGGATGTTCATCAGTGGTAAGCAGTGATAAAACAGATAGAACCAAATCGGGTATAGAGAGTCAAGGAAAGTTCAAGGTCAATACGCCGGATGAGGAGTGGTTCAAGGAGACTGCCCTAGATGTGGCGGCTTCGGTGAACGAACTTGCAAATGATGAAGCTTATATAAAGATAATGGGCGGAAGTGACGAGGTTGCTGAAGTCGCAAGTGACTGGGGGGATAATATAGCCGACACAAGTGGCAAGATTGCAGTTGTGATAATCTCGGATAAAGCAAAGCAAAATTCATTATGGGGCAGACTGATGGTGAAACGTCCCTGTCCGATACGGCCAGAGACCGTGTTGAAAAAAATGCATGCTTGGCATTTGGAAATTATGTGACCGCCAGCGCTGGGGGAGCGAGTGCATTGGCGGCCTCATCAATACTTAGGTATGATCAGGCGTATGTAGTAAGTGAACCGGTGCTGGATCAGGTGTGGGTGATCCCAGCTGGGGAGGAATGTGCACTGTGGATAGCCTATAGTAACTGTGGTGACGGAATAGTGAGCGTGAGTGGAAGTTACATGGCACTTCCTGATGGTCAGACTGTGGAGGAGGCTGCGGATTCACTGTTCAGCACGTGGGGGTTAGAAGTAGAGGTGCACGAGTGGTAAAAGTCACTTTGATATATGTGTGCGTTATAGTTATGAGTTTAAAATGATGTGTGTTGAATTGTATCATTCGGGTTCGTATCCTGACATCCCAGAGGGGCTGAATCCCAATACTCTCAAAAGGCATATACGAGAATGGTCCAGATTGGTTGATTTACATGGTCCAGAAGTTTTAAAACATAAGGTGTTTAATAAGGTATGGACACCCGAAGAAAAAAAACTTGAACTGATTTCAAAGGTTATTGCAGGCACACCAAGAACGAAAGTTGCCATAGAAGCAGGCATTAATGCAGGACTGCTTTATCAATGGGTACACAAATATAAAGTACAAGGATATAATGGATTGGTAGAAAGTAAAAAAAGGACGACCAACAAAGGAACCGAGAATGAAAAAAATCAACAAATCCATTACCTTTAACAGAATCGGAACGAGAAGAACTGATACGCTTGAGAACTAAAATGAATATATCAAAGCCGAGAATGAAGTAATAAAAAAAAACGGATCGCCTTGAGGCAAGAAAAATGGGTTGCGCAACTCAAGGCGAAAAAGCAAAGAATCATCAAAGAACTCAGAGAAAAAGGATATCAACTAAAGTATCTCCTAAAAGCAATGCATATGGCTAAATCTACTTACTATTTTGAGATTAACAGAAACGATATTGTTGCCGAACGCAATCAAGAAGTACTAGAAGAAATAAAAAATATTTTTGAGGAGAACAAACGCAGATATGGCGTAAGAAGGGTTCACCAGGAACTTATTAATCGCGGGTATCAGGTGAACCATAAGAGAGTTCAGCGTCTTATGCATGAATCAGGATTAGCCGGCAAACGACCAAAGGAGAAATATCATTCCTATAAGGGACAAGTTGGTAAGATTGCTGATAATATAATAGGCAGAGATTTCAGCACAACTTCGCCTTTACAAAAATGGACCACAGATGTGTCTCAATTCAATTTTCATGGGGAAAGTGTTATATATCGCCAGTGTTAGATATGAATACAAACGAAATCATTTCATATGATTTATCTAGGACTCCTAATCTTGGCCAGATAGAAAGAATGCTAAATAAAGCTTTTGAAAAATTTCCTTCTGTCGAAGGATTAATATTTCATTCTGATCAGGGGTGGCAGTATCAGCATGTCAATTTTAGAAATGCCTTACAAGAACATGGCATTGTACAATCCATGTCACGGAAAGGTAATTGCTATGACAATTGTATTATGGAGACATTATTTGGAAGATTGAAAAATGAGATGTATTATGGTTATGAGAAAGACTATTCTTCCTTCGAAGAATTCTCACAAGCGGTTGAAGAATATATAGATTATTATAATAACAAAAGAATTCAGGCAAAAACAAAATGGATGCCACCTGTACAATACAGGATAGCATCCATGTGTTCAGCCTAGTTCATAAATATGTGTCCAGGATTCTGGGTACATATCAGACAATGACTCCGCCGTTTATTTTGTTTATATTCCGGAGTGCTCCGGCATTTGCAAGAAAATAAAATATGATAAAAATAATAAGCAAAGAATACGGAGTTGACTTTTAAGTTTACTTATATACAATAGAAATGCAGGTTATATGTGAAGTATTATTTTGACACCAACAGCGATGGCTATTTATCAAAGAAAGAGCGGAATAATGCAACATTAATAAGTGCGAAATATTGGAAGATCAGCAGTTTTAAGGGAATTAAGTATTTCCCGAATCTTAAGTATCTTGATTGTGGACACAATAATCTCACATCACTAGATCTTTCGGGAAACAAGAAACTGGAAAAGCTCAACTGTGATTATAATAAGCTTACAGCTCTGTCGACCGGAAACACACCGAAACTCAGAACATTGTATTGTGGTAATAATAGCTTAAAGACCTTGAATGTAAGCAAGAGCAGAAGTCTTCAAAAACTGTTCTGCAAGCCTAACAAACTGACTAAGCTGGATGTCAGAAAGAATAAAAAGCTTACAGCGAAGGGCGGCATTATTGATGCAGATAAGGGCGTAAAAATTATAAAAAAGTAAATAATATAGCTCTCATAGACGGATTCAGGATGATTTTATAGATATAAAATACAATTATCCATATCATTTTGTTAAATATAGTTGTAAAATAACAATAATGATGTACATGGTATATGGACGGCGATAATAAAGGGCGATAAGCCCTTTATTTCGTGTTATACGGGCTTGTTGTATGGTGGTGGTAATAGCGAAGAGAAAGATCTTTCGCCAAGTCACGTAAGGAGGAAAATGAAATGAAACTGAAAAAGATAAAGAGGATGGTTGTAGCGGGAACAGCCATTCTGATGACACTTTCCCTTGCCGGGTGTGGCATCGGCAGTGATTCCGTGAAGCTGGGAGCCGCGGGAGTTGGCGGCGGATACTATGCGTTCTCCAACGCATTTGCGCAGATAGCATCCTCGGAGGATGAGGATCTTGATTTTGAGGTAAAGGCTACTGCAGGCTCCACGGCGAATATCAGGCTTCTGTCCGACGGATATGTGGACATGGCGATAGCCCAGGCGGATCTGGTGGATGCGGCCTACAACGGAACAGGCGCCACGGACAAGAAGAGGTACAGAGGGTACTCGGCAGTTGCCAGCCTGTACACTGAGGCGTGTCAGATCGTGGTGAGAGCTGACTCGGGAATAGACAGCTTGGATGATCTTCAGGGCAAGAAGATTTCTGTGGGTGAGGAGGAGTCCGGTACCCAGAGAAATGCAGAGCAGATACTTAAGATGACCGGCCTTGTGGAATCCCTTGTGGACACGGTTAATCTCGATTATGTGGATGCGGCAAATGAACTCAAATCAGGACAGATAGATGCATTCTTTTGTACAGCAGGTATACAGACCTCGGTGATCGAGGAGCTGTCTAAGGAATGTGACGTAAAGCTCATCGGAATAGATGATAAATGCAGGGACAGACTAAAATCCGTGTACGGCTTCTATACGGATTACACCATACCAGCGGGAACCTACGAGGGACAGACTCAGGATGTTGTGACACTCGGTGTCAGAGCAGTGCTCCTCGCCAGGGATGATATGGATGAGAAGATAGTGGAGGAGCTCACAGGACTTCTCTTTGAACATGCGCAGGATATCCAGTATTCAATAGCACTCACCTTCCAGATAGATGAGAGTGAGGCTGTGAAGAACGTGACCATTCCATTTCATGATGGTGCGAAAGCTTATTATCAGAAAAAAAGGAATAGAGATCCCGGCTGAACAGTAGTTGTCAGCCGCTGATAATAAATATACTGAATGCGGAAAAAGAATATATGCAGATGATATTGGGTAAATAGGTATCTGATCACGGATGTCTGCATGTGTATATAAGATAGATAAGAGCGGTCTTACATGGAGATACAGATAGATATGTATCAGACACTGGCGGTGTCAGTTCTGGTACTTATATTGGGACAGTTTTTGAAGAAAAGAATTATCCTGGAGAAATTCTGCATACCGGCGCCGGTCATAGGAGGTCTGCTTTTCGCAGTCCTGACCTGTGTGTGTTACAGTCTTGGCATAGCAGAATTTACATTTGACGATACGCTGAGAGAGGTGTGCATGGTATTCTTCTTCACATCCGTTGGATTCCAGGCGAATCTCAAGGTTTTAAAGAGCGGAGGAAAGTCGTTGTTCATATTCCTTGGACTGGTTGTGGTGCTTATAGTGTCCCAGAATTTTCTGGCACTCGGGGTGAGTAAGCTATTGCATCTTGATCCGCTTGTTGGACTCTGCACGGGATCTATACCTATGGTAGGTGGTCATGGAACTGCAGGAGCGTTTGGCCCGGTGCTGGAGGATTTTGATGTCAAGGGGGCAACAACTATATGCACGGCTGCGGCAACATTTGGACTTATCGCAGGAAGTCTTATAGGTGGCCCTATTGGCAAGAGACTCATAGACAGGAAGAAACTTCTGGATACTGCAGTTGCCGAGGACGACAGTATACTGGTTGAGGATGAGAAGAAACATGAGCGTCATACCAATATGTATGCGGCAGCAGTGTTTCAGCTCATCATAGCAGTAGGAATAGGAACCATCATATCGGAACTCCTCACAAAGACAGGACTTACATTTCCTATATATATAGGTGCGATGATCGCGGCTGCGGTCATCAGAAATATCGGAGAGTATTCCGGTAAGTTTGATATATACATGGGTGAGATCAACAACCTTGGTGGTATCTGCCTGTCACTGTTCCTTGGAATGGCGATGATCACACTGAAGCTGTGGCAGCTTGCAGAACTTGCACTTCCGCTGATCATACTGCTCTCGGCGCAGCTCATACTCATGATATTGTTCACATATTTTGTTGTGTTCAACGTGATGGGCAGGGATTACGATGCGGCGGTTCTGTCCGCCGGAACATGCGGATTCGGTATGGGAGCAACGCCAAATGCCATGGCGAACATGCAGGCTATATGCGACCGCTATGTTCCTTCGGTCAAGGCATATCTGATAATACCGCTTATAGGAAGTTTATTTGCTGACTTCCTGAACAGCCTGGTAATTACATTTTTCATAAACATACTTTAGGGGGTATAACCAACTATGAGAGAAAAAAATAAAGAACAGCATAAAAAGCATCACAGATTCAACATGTCATTTGACAATCTGGCTATTCCTGAGGTGAACACAAAGAGCCATGATGACAATGAGGATAATGTGGGTGAGGATGACTCGTCTGTGACATATGACACGGTGGCAATCCCGGAGATCCACATAAGGAAAAAGAAAGACAAATAGTGATTAAAATCGTCCGGTTGTGTTAGAATACAGTCGGGCGATTTTGTATTAAGATTATTTTATTACTGACAGGTTAATCGATATTGCTGCGAAATTGACTTGTTATTGGATATATGGGGGTTGTATATGGGTGACAGCAAGGTGAAAAATGAGAATATGATTTTGGATTTTACTCACGTATATCGTGATGAGGATATAAAGGATATAGATAGATTCAGATACATAGATTGCTCTGATATACAAGAGACAGATATGTATTGTTCAAAAAATGCATATGAAAAAATATGGGGCAGGATAGAGCCGTACGGAATCCAGGGTATACATTATATAGATTCGGGAAATTATCATTATATAACGAAGATTATAACAGATCATATAACCGAACCGTTTGGGCTGGTTATGTATGATCATCATACAGACATGCAGATACCTATGGTTCCAGAAATGATGAGCCATGCGGAGACTGGGCGGGACAGACTCTTATACAGAATAAAAATCTAAGACAGCTGGTAGTTGTAGGTCCGCCGGAGTCAGATATAGAGCAGACTTTGGAAAGTTATAGTGGGAGTCAGAGCGGAAGATTGTTGACATTTTCCGCCGAAGACCTGCATGGTGATCTGCTTGAGAATAAGCTGAAACTTATTAGAACAGATCTGCCTCTGTATATATCTATAGACAAAGATGTCCTCGGAACAGAGTACACGGAGACGAACTGGAGTCAGGGGGATATGTCAATCGATGGACTTGAACGCCTGCTTAGTGTCTTTCTTGGCGGTCAGGTTGAAGAAAAAAATTCTGACGCTTGTCGTAATGATGAAAGAAATGCCGGTGATATAAGACATTCAAGAATATTGGGCGTTGATATATGCGGAGAGATTCAGACGGATATTCCGGTGCCTGAGTATCTTGAGGCGGAGGAGAAGAATGAGAAGGTCAATATCGAGCTGTTTCGGTTTATATCGGAGCATGTGAAGAAATTCAGATAGTATTAGATATAATAGTTGTATACAATTATGAGTCCGATTAGAAAAATGTAGAAAATGGAAAACTAACAACGAGAAAATTAGGAAGCGTAAGGTGAAAATATGGAGGAGATTCAAAAGCATCTGTTTGAACTACAGGATATGGCATATAGAGATTTTCACAGCAGGCTTATGCCAGACATCGACAAGGAGACTGTCATAGGCATAAGAGTTCCTGTACTCAGAAAATATGCGAAGAGCATAGCTGGAACAGAATTGTCAGAAAAGTTTATAAAAGAACTTCCACACTGTTATTACGAGGAAAATAATCTCCACATGATGCTCATAACCGGGATAAAGGATTATGACAGATGTATTTCGGAGATAGAAAGATTTCTTTCGTATATAGACAACTGGGCAACCTGTGATTTTCCGGCACCGAAGTGTTTTGAAAAGCACAAGGAAGAACTGCTACCGGTCATCAAGCGCTGGATTGCCTCAGGCGAGACCTATACTATAAGGTACGGAATAGGAATGCTCATGAGACTTTATCTTGACGAGGATTTTGAGCCTGAGTATGTGAAGCTTGTGGCGGGAGTTGAGTCTGATGAGTATTATGTCAACATGATGATAGCGTGGTACATGGCTACAGCTCTGGCAAAGCAGTGGGATGCGGTAATTCCGTACATAGAAGAACACCGCATGTCCGACTGGGTTCACAGAAAGACAATACAGAAGGCAGTGGAGAGTTACCGTATAACGGATGAGCAGAAGAGATATCTCAAGGGATACAGGTAGTTTATCGCTTTTTAGCTGAAAAATGAAAAAAGATAAAAACAACAAGTTATGTAGCTGAGGTGAAAACAGGCAGCTAATTACATAATCGCAACACAAGAAAGGAAAAATACACATGACAACAAGGGAGGAAGTTCTGGCATACGGTCTCTCATTTCCGGACACTTACCAGGAGGCTCCATTTCACGATCAGAACTGGCAGCTTGTGAGAGTCGAGGGAAGTAAGAAAGCATTTCTATGGACTTATGAGAGGAATGGATATATCAATCTGAATGTGAAGGCTGATCCGGAAAGCCGGGATTTCTGGAGGCAGGCATTTGAGTCTGTCATACCGGGTTGGCATCAGAACAAAGAACACTGGAACACTATCATACTGGATGGAAGTGTGCCAGAGGATGCTGTGAAGCAGATGATAGCGGATAGCTATGACATAGTAACCTACAGTCCGACAAAGAGGATCTACGATGCGGTGAAGAAGATTCCGAAGGGATGTGTTGCAACATACGGCCAGGTTGCGGAGATGGCAGGTGACAGGAAGATGGCGAGAGCCGTGGGCAATGCACTTCATAAGAATCCTGATCCTGAGAATATACCGTGTTACCGAGTGGTGAATTCCAAGGGTGAGCTTGCGGGAGCATTTGCGTTCGGTGGAGCAAATGTCCAGGCGGACCGCCTGAGGGCAGACGGCATAGAGGTTGAAAATGACCGGGTAGACCTGAAGAAATATGGAATGAAAAACTGAGTCGCAATACAGACAGAAAGGCAATACAGAATCATGACATCTGATAACACAAAGACAAATGAAAATCAGAACAATCCCCTTGGATATGAGAATGAGGCACATCTGCTCACAACCTTTGCCATACCGTGTATCATATCCATGCTGGTGACAGCACTTTATAATATAGTTGACCAGATATTTATAGGACACGGAGTGGGAATGCTTGGAAATGCTGCGACAAATATAGCATTTCCTCTTTCAACGGCATGTACCGCGATATCGCTTCTTCTTGGCATAGGAAGTGCGACCAGCTTTTCATTGAAGCTTGGTGCCGGAGATGAGAAGAAGTCGGCTGAGGCAGCAGGAAATGGAATCTGTCTCATGGCGATATTTGGCGTGGCACTTTTCCTTGTGACGACAATATTCCTGACACCTATGCTAAAGGCATTCGGCACAACTGACAAGGTTCTGCCATTTGCACAGGAGTACACAAGGATAACAGCGATAGGTTTCCCATTCCTGATAGCGAATACCGGAATGAGCAAGCTGATCATGGCTGATGGAAGTCCGAGGTATTCAATGATATCCATGCTGACAGGTGCCATCATCAACACTATACTTGATCCGATGCTTATATTCGGGCTCGATATGGGTATGCGCGGTGCGGCGCTGGCAACTATCACAGGACAGATCATATCATTTGCCATAAGCCTCAGATATATGTTCCATTTCAAGACAATACATCTTACCAGGGAAAGTTTTGTTATGCGAGGAGAGCCTTGCGGCAATATATTCAGATTCGGTGCGTCGGCGTGTTTCAATCAGATAGCCATGGCGATAGTCCAGGTTGTCATGAACAATACTTTGTCAAGATACGGAGCACAGTCGGTGTATGGAGGCGACATACCACTTGCGTGTTCAGGAATAATAAGCAAGGTAAACATGATATTCATGGCGATCGTTATAGGAATATCACAGGGAACCCAGCCGATCATAGGCTTCAACTATGGTGCAGGAAAGTACAGGAGGGTGAGAAAGACTTATCTTCTGGCGCTGGCAGCAGCATCGGCTCTGTCGGTGGTGGCATTTGCAAAGCATTCCAGATATTCCCCAGACAGATCATCAGCGCATTTGGAGAGGGAAGCGAGCTGTACTTCCAGTTTTCAGAGAGATACTTCAGGATATATATGTTTCTTACCATCGTAAATGGAATCCAGCCGGTGACATCAAACTTCTTCAACTCTATAGGAAAGGCGAGACTTGGTGTGTTCATGTCACTCACAAGACAGATACTATTTCTGCTTCCTCTCATCATCATGTTCCCTATATTCATGGGAATCGATGGTGTCATGTATGCGGGACCGATAGCGGACGGAATAACTGCGATTGTCTGCGGTGTGTTTACGGTGAGGGAACTTAAGGAACTGACTTCTATAGACAGAGATGCACATGAAAAAGCCGTGAAAATATAGACGATAATCAGGATCTATATATTGCGCATACAACGCATCGTGCTATAATTGAGAAAAAATATCAATAAACATAAATAGACGGCATTCGACAGACGATTTTGTGGTACTGAAAGACTGCGTGGATGAATCTGGATGAATGATGAAAGAAGGATAATCAATTATGACACTGAGAGATTTGAAGGTAGGACAGAGTGCCAGAATAAAGGCAGTTGGCGGTGAAGGAGAGCTAAGACAGCATTTCCTTGACATGGGTGTTATACCCGGTGCGGAGCTCACCCTTGTGAAGCTTGCTCCGATGGGCGATCCTATGGAGTTTCAGATCCATGGATATGAACTTACACTCAGACTGGCTGATGCAGAGCAGATAGATGCAGAGCAGATAGAGACAAGATCCAGAGCCCACACCAGAGTTGAGATCATAGAGGAGAAGGAACATCCAGGACTTGGCGAGGAAGGAAAATATCACGTCAAAGGGGACGGTGATCCGCTTCCAGAAGGAACAAGACTTACATTTGCCCTGGTTGGCAACCAGAACTGTGGAAAGACGACTCTGTTCAATCAGCTCACCGGATCAAATCAGCATATAGGCAATTTCCCTGGAGTAACTGTCGACAGAAAAGATGGTCCGATAAGGGGCAGGGAGAATACTTCCGTGACGGATCTGCCTGGAATATATTCGATGTCTCCTTATAGCACGCGAGGAGATCGTGTCCAGAAACTTTGTGCTTGATGATCACCCAAAGGCTATCATCAATATAGTAGACGCTACTAATATAGAGCGAAATATGTATCTCACAATGCAGCTTCTTGAGATGGAGATACCGGTTGTCGTCGCACTCAACATGATGGATGAGGTCACAGGCAATTCGGGCTCCATAGATGTAAATGGGATGGAGGCAATGCTTGGAACCCCGGTTGTGCCTATATCTGCGGCAAAAAACGAGGGTGTGGATGAGCTTGTAAGACACGCCATACATATAGCCAAGTATCAGGAAAAGCCTGGAAGACAGGACTTCTGTGATGAGAATGAGTTTGGCGGAGCTGTTCACAGATGTATACATGCGGTGGCGCATCTTATAGAGGATCATGTAAAGGCGGCAGATCTGCCGCTTAGATTCGCTGCTACCAAGATCATAGAGGGAGATCATCTCATACTTGACAGGCTTGGACTTGATGAGAACGAGAAAGAGACGATAGAACATCTGATAATCCAGATGGAAAAAGAGCGAGGACTTGACCGGAGTGCAGCCATAGCTGATATGAGGTTTAATTTCATAGAAAAGGTATGTGAAAACTGTGTAGTCAAGCCAAAGGAGAGCAAGGAGAGGATCAGAAGCGAAAAGATAGATCGCATTCTTACGGGTAAGTATACCGCAATCCCATGCTTTATAGGTATCATGCTGGCGGTGTTTTATCTGACATTTAACGTGATCGGAGCAGGTCTGCAGAAACTTTTAGAGATGGGGATAGATGCACTCACGGTTCAGGTGGGAAAGCTTCTCACCGCAGCAAATGTAAATGTGGTCGTCAAGAGCCTTGTTATGGATGGAATATTTGCGGGTGTCGGAAGTGTGCTCAGTTTTCTTCCGATCATAGTGACTCTGTTCTTTTTTCCTGTCGCTCATGGAAGACAGCGGATACATCGCCAGAGTTGCATTTGTCATGGATAAGCTGCTAAGGAAGATCGGACTTTCCGGCAAGAGTATAGTTCCGATGCTGATAGGCTTTGGCTGTACGGTTCCGGCCGTCATGGCAACCAGGACACTCCCGAGTGAGAGAGACCGAAAGATGACTATTCTGCTCACTCCATACATGAGCTGTTCAGCTAAGCTTCCTATATATGCGTTCTTTGTAAGCGCATTCTTCCCTGGAAAGGGCGGCCTTATTATGGCAGGGCTTTATTTCCTTGGAATTGCGATAGGAATAATTGTGGCTATGGTTTATCGGAGCACATTGTTTAAGGGCAATGCGGTTCCTTTTGTCATGGAGCTTCCAAATTACAGACTTCCGGGTGCGAAGAACGTAGGCCAGCTCCTGTGGGAGAAGGCAAAGGACTTTCTTCAGAAGGCGTTCACAGTTATATTTCTTGCAACTATATGTATCTGGTTCCTTCAGAGCTTTGATATGCACCTCAATATGGTGAAAGACTCGCAGGACAGCATACTTGCTGCGATAGCCGGACTTTTGGTGCCGATATTTAAGCCGCTTGGACTTGGCGACTGGAGAATATGTACGTCGCTCATAAGCGGTATCATGGCGAAGGAGAGTGTGGTATCCACACTTGAGATATTGTTTAACGGATCAGTGACCGCAGCTATCACAACCAGGGCTGCAGCATCGCTGCTCGTATTCAGCCTGCTTTACTCGCCTTGTATAGCAGCCATCGCCTCCATCAAGAGAGAGATGGGGCACCGCTGGGCTATCGCCGTAGTGATATGGCAGTGCGTTGTGGCGTGGCTTGCAGCATTTGTGGTGTATATGATAGGTGGAATTCTGTGATAAAAGCCTGAAGTATGGGGCTGATACATTCTGGAATACGTTTGGTATTAGTGTATTATCACACCAGTTTCTTCTCTGTCCACTTTCCGCTTCGCCAGCGCAGGACCATACCAACTGCGCGCACACATTCGTCACAGGTAAGGCCTATGTAGGCGCCGGTTGCAAGGAACCCTAAGTGCAGGCCGAACATCCATGTACCGCCGACAGCACACACGTACATAAAGACAGCTGCTATGACGGCCGGGAATACCGCATCTCCGCTGGTCTTCAGAGCCTGGCCGTAGACAAGGTTTGTAACTCTGCCAACCTCGAGGATGATGTCAATAGCAAGGAGCCTTGTGACAATATGTACCATGTCCGGGTTGTCGGTGAACAGTTTCATGGCCCATGGGGCTGTGACTGCAAATAAAGTTTCAAGACAGGTCGCCACGATCACACCGATGATGGCGGCCTTTTTGGTATCTCTTTTACATGCATCTATATCGCCGGAACCGATATGCCATCCGGTCATGATGGCATTTGCCTGGGCGAGCGCTGAGCCGACGCAGTAGGAGAAGTTGCTTATCTGGACTGCGTAGGATCGTGCCGTGACATTTATTCCGTCAGTATCCATCTGGTTCAGGAACTTGACCACCAGCATCATGGCGACATTGTACAGAACGGATTCGAATGCAGATGGCAGTCCGACTCTGATGATCTGTGAAAGGACAGTTCTGTTAGAAAGCCTTTCGGGATTTTTTCCTGCTTTTACAAGGGTGCAGGAGAAAAAGATAACAATTGCAAGGTTGATAACCTTGGATATGACTGTCGCTGTAGCGACACCCTGCACCCCTTTATGCAGCGCAAAGAGAAATACTGCATTTAAGGCGAAGTTTACAAGGTTGCCGATTATGGTAGCGATGAGAGGCTGCTTTGTATGTCCAAATGCCCTGAGGTAGCTTGCAAATATTGGAATCAGCGCGTTCAGGAAGCACCCTCCGCCAACGATCTCAAGATAGCTCATGGCAGGTTCCCTGAGGTTTCCGGCTATTCCTATCAGATCAAGAATATTTCCGGAGAAAATGAACAGGAATATAGACATTCCCATACCTATGACTGAGTTGAATATAAGACCAAGCTGGCGTGCCTGATAAGCAATCCCAGGTCTGCCTGCGCCGATATTCTGAGTCATGACCGTCATCATGCCGGATGATATGATGGAGAACATGATGATGAACATTCCGATATAACTGTTGGCGGTTCCGACAGCACCCACGGCATAGTCCCCAACTGATGATAGCATGAGTGTGTCAACCATACCGGACAACATATAGAAAAGTGTTTCAAAACATATAGGTATAAAAAGTGCAGATAATTTCTTCATATAACCGTTGCTCCTTTGCAGACTAGTGCCAAATTATATATTGTAACTAAATTGTATAATATCGCATTTCCACAGGCTGAATCTTGTACTATATCAATCAAAAGTTGCACATATTCCACATATGGGGTAGTATGATAACGTAGTATGAGACAAATGTGGAGGCAGGAGATTAAGATGTACGCAGAATTAAAGGAAAATCATCCACACGGGACAAGAGAATATCCATTTTGTGAGTATCATATGAGATACTGGCCACATGCATTCCAGATCCCGGTTCATTGGCATGATGAGGTGGAGATAATATATGTAAGGAAAGGTCCACTTATGGTTGAGATTGATGGACAGAAATTTATAGGGGATGACGGAGCTATAGTAAGTCCGGGAGTGCTTTGCATATGATGGCCGCCCCGGAAACACTGGTGGATTATTTTACATTTCTGTTTCCGATGGAATTCATATCATTTCAGACCAAGGATGAATTGGAGGATGAGATATTTTTTTCCTCTTAGGAATCACACACGGGAATTCAGACCTGAAGTGACGAATCGGAATCTGCTTGAAAAACTTGTACCTATTCTTGATGAGTTGTCAGAGGAAAATGGGAAATTTGGAACACACAGACAGATACAGGTGAGAATCAGATTGTTGCAGGTTGTAGATCTTTTAGTGGAATACGATCAGCTTGAAGCGAAGACAGGGAGAGCGTCAGGTGGACTGGAAAAGGAGATACTTATATATATACAGGATAATTATCATGAGCACATAAGTCTTGCTGAGCTTTCTGAACATTTTCATCTGTCGGAAAAGTACATGTCAAGATTCTTCAGTGAGAGATTTCACATGACGCTCACACAGTATGTGAACTATGTTAGACTTAAGTATGCAAGGCATCTTCTCGAGTCCACAGATCTGTCGGTTACCGAGATTGCCATGAAATCAGGTTACCCAAATGTAAGTTATTTTATCAGGAAATTTTCTGCGGCGGTGGGAGAACCACCGTTAAGATATAGAAATGGTAAAGCTGTGAAAGATCAAAAAAATAGAATATAAAATTCGAAAAACTTGATGTCTGTTGACGGAAATTGGAGATAACAATATAATGGTAATACAGTTTTATGACGTTATATTAAGAGCATCTGAGGAGACCGTGAATGAGAATCAGACAATTTAGAGAAGACCACTGGGATAGGCTTCCCACGATAAGACTGCAGAAAGCGGTGCTTGACAACTTCAAGAGTGTGGAGCATGGAGAGATAGTATTTGCCTGTGGAAAGAAGTTTGTTCCGTATGGAACAGAATCAGATATATTGGGACTTTATGGACAGAATGGCTCGGGTAAGACGAGTTTTTATAGAGGCGCTTGCCATACTGAAGCTTCTGATGATTGGAGCTGAAGTTCCGGCGGTGTATGCAGAATGTGTGGCAAAGGGTCAGGAGATGGCCAGACTGGAGTTTACATTTGACCTTCAGTACGAGGACGGACGCATCCGAAAGGTTGTGTACGAATTCCTCATGTCCGCCGTGGAGAATGAGACAAATAACGGATTCAGACAGTACGGAGGAGAGGATCAGAACAGTGGCCAGCCGAGCTACAGAGTCCGCATATCGGGTGAGAAACTGAGTATGTCAGGTGATTTTGAGGGCAGGAAGATGATACTTCAGCCTGTGATTGACACATGCACTGACGACATGCCGTTCGGGCCTGTATCGAAGCAGAAATATTTCATAACAAATGACAGAAAGTTCGTGGATGAGCTGAATGTGGTGAGAAGACTGGCGCAGGAAAAGTCGGCGTCGTTTATCTTCTCGCTCGGAACTGCAAAGGTGTGCGATGAGTGCGGGTTATACTCTGAGTTTTATCAGGTTATACTGGAGCTGGCGTACTACAGTCAGCTCTATCTTCATGTGGTAGACACGAAATCAACAGGATATATAAGACTCAACTACGGACTTCCGCTATACACACAGAGTGGTAAATTCCTTCTGAAGACGGATGTGCCGAACATCATGCCGGAGATAGTCTTCAGCGAGATAAAGAGCCAGTTTGAGAATATAAACATAGTCCTCAGCCAGATAGTTCCGGGACTTAATGTTGATCTTCACGAGCTGTCGCCTGCCCTCATGAAGGATGGCAGTATGGGACATGTGGTGGAGATAGTGTCCAGCAGAAATGAGACGGACATGAGTGTGTTCCACAATCAGGAGACTGCGCCTGACGGAAGAGTGCACATGCCATTCAGGTACGAGTCCGACGGTATCCGCAAGATCGTGTCGGTGCTCAGTCTGATAATAGATGCGTACAATGAGCAGTCGTGCACGATAGCCATAGACGAGCTGGATGCCGGTGTGTTTGAGTATCTTCTGGGAGAGGTGCTGCAGACGTTCCAGGAGTCTGGCAAGGGGCAGTTTATATTTACATCGCATAATCTCAGACCGTTGGAGGTCATAAGCAAGGATTATATATATTTCACCACGACAAATCCGAGAAATAGGTATATCCGTATGAAGGGAATCGGAAGCAGACAACAATCTCAGAAATACTTATTTCAGGGAGATCGTGGTTGGAGAACAGGACGAGGAGCTGTATAGGAATACGAAGAGGTTCAAGATTGTATCGGCATTCAGAAAGGCAGGTATGGATCATGGGGAAACGACCTAAGAAGAAGATCTTCCTGTTCCTTGTCGAGGGAGTGTCGGACCGGAATGCTCTTGAGGTGCCATTTGGACAGCTTCTTGAGGATATAGATCCTGATATTGTTCTGGAATTTGCCATGCTCATGCAGGATGACGGAAGCTTTGGCGGTGATATAACCTCAAAGAATGGCATACATCCTGACAACATAGAGCGGTTTATAGATGAGATAATGGTCAGTCCTCTGCTAAAGAGGACGGGCCTGTATCCGAAGGACATTGTGGAGATAATTCATTTTGTGGATATGGATGGGGCGTACATAGATGACAATCTGGTCGTGACTGATGGGGGAAATGAAGACAAGCCGGTATACTACCCGGATATCATTGTGACGGCAAATCCGGATCACGTGAAGGAGCGCAATCTCTGCAAGAGTGCGAATCTGGATGTGCTCACTTCGCTGTCATCAATAAAGATAGGAAGTAAAAAGATAAAATACTCCGTATACTATTTTTCGAGCAACCTGGATCATTTCCTGTATCGGGATGCAAATTCAGATGAGCACGGCAAGGTGCGGAGGGCGGCGGAGTTCTCGATGAAGCATGAGACGTCGGGATCGCTGGAGCGTTTTTTTGAGGAGAATGAGACTGTGACTACAGATATGACTTATGGGGAGTCATGGGATTTCATAAAGAGTGGGGAAAATTCTTTGAAGAGGCACACAAATGTGAATCTGCTCATAAAGAGGCTTAAGGCTATTGCGGAAAATCACATATAAAATAAACTCATAACAATAAAACAGGAGACAGAAAAGGCTATGAAGAAGAACAAAGAAGATGACGGAATCTACAGAAAACCCACCAAAGGTTTCAGCAAGAGAACAAATATGATAGTCGGCATAGCATTTGTCATATTTGTGCTGGTGTGTTGCATAATAAGACTGTTCGTGTAAGGTTTCAGTAAAGAAAAGTGGCAGGTGTTGATTTTTATATTTAGCATGCTATACTTGGCTTAGTTAATTGAAGGTAATCAAGGAGGATAAATCCGTGTTTGGTAGCAGATCAAGCAAGAAGACGGGATTGAAGATCATAATAGTGGGCTGTGGAAAGGTTGGCGTGGCCATACTCAAGCAGCTTTTGCAAATGAGGGGCATGATATAACTATCATAGACAAGGATCCCCAGAAGGTCGCAACATACGCAAATCAGTATGATGTTATGGGAATAGTTGGAAACGGAGCAAATCACAGCGTGCAGCTTGAGGCGGGAATACAGAACGCAGATTTGATAGCTGCAGTCACGTCGTCGGATGAGCTCAACATCCTGTGTTGTACCATAGCCAAGCAGGTCGGAGACTGCGCGACCATAGCGAGACTCAGAGACCCGGATTACAGCAAGGAGGCAAGCTATCTCAGGGAGAAGCTTGGACTTACCATGATCATAAACCCTGAGCTTGAGACTGCAATCGAGGTGTCGAGGGTACTGTATCTGCCAACGGCTCTTGAGATAAATTCATTTGCACACGGACAGGCGGAGATGACCAGGATAAAGATCCCGGAGAAGAACGTGCTGGACAACAAGAGCATAGCTGATCTCGGTAAGGATCTTGCAAATAAACAGAAGCCGATAAATATACTTATAGCGGCAGTTGAGAGAGCCGGGGAGTTCTATATCCCTTCCGGTGATTTTGTCCTCAAGGCCGGTGACATCATGTCATGTGTGGGAACACGGCCTATGTCCAGAAAATTCATGGAGCACATAGGCTTCAAGACTGCGAGAGTCAAAAACACCATGATAATCGGTGGAGGAAATGTCGCATATTATTTGGCTGGACAGCTCGTGAACATGGGAATATCCGTCAAGATCATAGAGGAGAACAAGAAGCGCTGTGAGGAGCTTTCAGTCCTTCTGCCGAGGGCGATAATCATAAATGGTGATGGAACGGATCAGGAGACTTTGAACGAGGAGGGTCTTGCGGAGACTGAATCATTTGTGTCCCTGACAGGAATCGACGAGGAGAATATACTTTTGACTCTCCACGCCCGCAAACATTCAAATGCCAAGACGATAACCAAGATAAACAGGAGCAATTTCAGAGAGGTCATAAACAGCCTTGATCTGGGAAGTGTTGTATATCCATGCAGTATAACTGCGGAGTCCATAGTCGCATATGTCCGTGCGAAGAAGAATTCCAACAGTAACAGCATAGAGACACTCTACCACATGTTTGACTCAAGAGCTGAGGCGATAGAGTTCCGTGTGGATGAGAAGTCGGAGGTGACGGATATACCGCTGAAGGATCTCAATCTCAAGAAGAACCTCCTCATAGCATTTATAAATCGAAACGGTTCGATCCTGCTTCCAACAGGTCAGGATTCTATACAGGTTGGAGATACGGCCATGATAGTCACCACTGAGACAGGATTTACGGATATAAGAGATATACTTGCTTAAGGCAGTTTGATTAGGAGAAGATTATGAATAATTCCATGATAGTATTTATACTTGGCCAGATCATAAGACTTGAGGGTCTGCTCATGATCATTCCATGCCTGACATCTCTAATATATCAGGAACATGAAATCTTTGCGTTCCTTCTAGTCGTAATATCATGTCTTGTGATAGGAACGCTTATGACACTTAGAAAACCGGCAAATCAGACCATATATCTCAAAGAGGGATGTGTAGCCACGGCATTCAGTTGGATACTGCTCAGTATATTTGGCTGCATGCCATTTGTTATTTCAGGGGAGATCCCTTCATTCACAAATGCACTGTTTGAGACAATATCGGGATTCACCACAACGGGAGCCAGCATACTGAGCGATGTGGAGAGTATGTCACATGGCATGATGCTGTGGAGATGCTTTACCCACTGGATAGGCGGTATGGGAGTTCTGGTGTTCCTGCTTGCCATCATTCCGATGAACAGTGCGTCCGGTTCAAATATGAACCTGATGAAGGCGGAGAGCCCGGGGCCATCCGTTGGAAAGCTTGTTCCAAGACTCAAGCACACTGCCAGGATATTGTATGTTATCTACTTCGGAATGACGGTTCTGGAGGTCATTTTCCTTATGTTTGGACATATGTCATTGTTCGATGCTCTGTGTACGGCATTTGGAACAGCCGGAACAGGCGGTTTTGGAATAAAGAACGACAGCTTTGGAAGCTTCTCACCATATATACAGTGGGTTGTAACTGTGTTCATGATATTGTTTGGTGTGAATTTCAACTTTTATTATTTTGTGCTGTTCAGGAACATCCGAAAGGCACTTTCCATGGAGGAGGTCAGGACATATTTCCTCATCATCCTGACATCGGTGGCGATACTGTTTGTAAGTCTGATGAACACCATGTCAAATATGTGGGATGCCCTGCGACATGCGGCCTTCCAGGTGGCATCGATCATCACCACGACGGGTTACGCATCGGCGGATTTTGACCAGTGGTCACAGACCTGTAAGACGGTGCTGGTCATCCTGATGTTTGTCGGAGCTTGTGCGGGAAGCACCGGTGGCGGTATGAAGGTGTCGAGACTCGTGATAATGTTCAAGACCGTTGTCAAGGAGCTGAGTTCGTATTTCCATCCGAAGAATATCAAGAAGATAAACATGGATGGCAAACCGGTGGAGCACGAGGTAGTCAGGGCGGTAAATGTATACTTCATCACGCTGATGGGAATATTTACCCTGTCTGTATTTCTTGTGTCCCTTGAGGGCAGGGATCTGGTGACCAACTTCACTGCGGTGGCATCGTGTCTCAACAATATAGGACCGGGCCTTTCCGAGGTAGGACCTACCAGAAACTTTGGCGGGCTGACGGGATTTACCAAGTATATTCTGATGTTTGACATGCTTGCGGGACGACTGGAGCTCTTCCCATTCTTTGCTCATATTCAATCCTGGCGTGTACAGGGACATGATCATGTGGGCATGGAGAGGCATAAAGCGAAGAAGACAGGAGAGAAGAGCGAACTGATAAATGTTATCATTACAAATGGCGGGCAGGTTATTGACATATGCTGGCAATTTGGATATACTCAGAAACAGTTAGACACACCTAACTATAGCTCTTCCAATCATTTTATAAAGAAAAGGCGGGGACTTCTCACATAGTGAGGGTTCCCGTTTTTTTATGACTTAAATTTCCTTACAAAGAAGTTTAGAATGGAATAAAGATATGAGTATTTGTTATAATGTACATACATTTGGTGTGGATAAGGAGTAATGCGATATGGAGAACGAAAAGAATCTGTAAAAGTACTTATAGTGGACGACGAGCAGGACATCAGAACGCTGCTCAATATATATCTCAAGAGACTTGGATACGATGTTGTGGAGGCTGCCGATGGAGTTGAGGCTGTCGAGACCGTGCGTGCGGACAAGGACATCGATCTCATAGTTATGGACATAATGATGCCAAAGCTTTCAGGTACTGAGGCATGCCAGCAGATCAGAGAGTTTTCATCTATCCCAGTCCTCTTCTTGACGGCGAAGACGAAGGAGCCGGATCAGAACGAGGCATACGATGTGGGTGGCGATGATTTCCTGGCAAAGCCATTCACCCAGAGCGAGTTTAACCGCAAGGTGAATGCTCTTATCAGAAGATACAAGGTGTACCGCGGAAAATCAGAGACCGATCCAAAGAATATCTCAGTCGGCAATATAAATATTGACTCATTTAAGAGGATTGTGATCAAGAACGGTGAGGTCATCAAGCTCACCGACAAGGAGTATGCACTTCTGTTCTTCCTGGTGGAGCACAGAGGAAAGCCATGGTCACTCGAGGCACTCTACGAGAATATATGGCAGGAGAAGTATCTTCCTTCATCTTCCAATACGGTCATGGTACACATACTCAGACTCAGACAGAAGATAGAGGACAACTCAGCGCAGCCTGAGATCATTAGGACCATATATGGAAAGGGATATCAGGTAGACTGATATGAAGATGCCATTTAAGCGGACACTCAGGGTAAAGCTGTTTGTGATCATACTGCTTGGGCTAATATTGTCCATATCGGCTTTTTTTGCAGGAACATTTGCACTGAACAGCTACATGAAAAATGTATACATGAGTGACACGAATACACAGAAGAGATCCGCCAGACAGATCCAGAGCTTTGCTTCATATGTGACCAGCCATTCCATAAAGGCTACGGATACGCAGGCACTCAGGGCATGGCAGGAGCAAAGACGACAATGTGTACATACTGATTTATAACAACAATGATATAGTATTCGACTCTGACTGGATGATAGAGAAGAAGGGCGCATACAAATATGTCATAACGAATTCGGAGACTGGTGAGATAATCATTCTGTTACAGGACAACTATGGAAATATCAGAAAGATCAAGAGGAAGGCATCCTCGAGCAGCGAATCCCAGAAGAAATCCGATGCGGTGACCGCGGATGAGGGAGCTTACTACGGCAATTCCAGCATGCTGCGAGGAGACCTCAATGAATTTGACTACGATTTCTATCCTGTGCTATTCAAGGATGGAGTGTTTGATGTCTGCATAGTTGACTATTCGGATGATACGATCAAGGATGTCGGAGAGATAGCGATATTTGTCATATGCTGTATCCTGTTCATCGGTGTGATAATAGTCTATTTCGGAAGAGAGATAGGCAGAATGAGACGCCTCACAAATGAGGTCATGGATATCAAGGATGTGGATATCAATGGGCCGATAACAATACACGGTCAGGATGAGATCTGTATGATGGCGGAGAATGTAGACACCATGAGGCAGACCATTATTGAGCAGCTCAGCAGGGAGCGTGAGGCATGGCAGGCGAACAGTGATCTGGTCACAGCCATGGCCCATGATATAAGAACTCCGCTCACAGTCATGGCGGGATATCTGGAGCTCATGCAGAACAAGGAGTATTCATCCCAGGAGGAGCTTGACGAATACATAAGGATAAGTGCTGAGAAGGCGGAGCAGCTCAGGACGATGTCGGACAAGATGTTCAGATACTTCTATGTATATTCAAAGGGCGGTGATGATCTCAACATGGAGATGTTCCCGGCGGGGCCGTTCCTTGACCAGATGCTTGGAGAGTATGTTGTGCTCCTGTGCGAGAATGGATATCAGTTCGACATTGATATCTCGGACAAGGAAGCCGAAATTTACGTTGATCTTCAGGGTATGAAGAGGATAACCGACAATGTATTTACCAACATCAGAAAGTATTCGGACAAATCAAAAAAGCATAGATATAAGGGTATATATAGATCGGAGAAAGGTAAGAATTTATTTCAGAAATTATATAAATCCGGAAAGCAGCAAGGCTGAGAGCACACATATAGGTACTTTGACATGTCAGAAGATGGCGGAGGAGATGAATGGATCATTTACGACCTGCAGAAAGGGCAAGGTGTATGAGGCGACACTCATACTGCCTAACATGTTGGATAACGATGACTCACATGTTCCGACTCAGGGACTTACAGCTATACTGTCACGCAAATAATAAACGGAGATCCTCTGTACACAGTTCAGAGAATCTCCGTTTTTGTACATAGAAAAAAGCAATGCTACACATTATACCGATAGAGGAAAAAACAGGAGGAACAGATATGAATATATTATTTTATGATACAAAGCGTTATGACATGGAGTCGTTCGATGCGATGAAAGATCAGTACGACAAGCTGACCATAGATTATGTAGACACAGATCTGTCGGTGAAGACCGCAAGACTTGCAAAGGGGTATGACGCCATATGTGCATTTGTCAGCTCGGATGTGAGTGCACCCGTTGTGAATGCGCTGAGTGATGCGGGCGTGAAGCTTATACTGATGAGATGCGCGGGCTTCAACAACGTGGATATGGATGCGGCAAAAAAATGCGGTATAACTGTGATGAGGGTTCCGGGCTATTCGCCTGAGGCTGTGGCGGAGCATGCGATGGCACTTGCCATGGCGGTGAACAGGAGACTGCACAAGAGCTATATAAAGGTGAGGGAGAACAACTTCAGTCTGGTCGGACTTACAGGCATGAACTTCTACGGCAAGACAGCCGGTATCGTCGGAACCGGTAAGATCGGGGCTGCCATGGCGAGGATATGTCATGGATTTGGAATGGATGTGATCGCTTACGATATGTATAAGAATCCGGACCTTGATTTTGTCAGATATGTGGAGCTCCCTGAGCTTCTGGCGGGATCTGATCTTATATCGCTTCACTGTCCGCTGACCGACGAGACCTACCATATGATAAATGAAGAGACCATTGGTATGATGAAGGATCACGTGATCCTGGTGAATACCTCCAGAGGTGCACTCATCAAGACCGACGATCTCATAGCTGGGATCAGAAGCAGAAAATTCTTCGGAATCGGGCTGGATGTATACGAGGAGGAGACTCCAAATGTATTTGAGAACAGGGAGGATGACATACTGGAGTCCTCGATCACTGCGAGACTGTTGTCATTTCCAAATGTGATAGTGACGTCTCATCAGGGATTCCTTACAGAGGAGGCACTGGAGGCGATAAGCAGGACCACTCTGGACAATGCCATGGATTTCCTTAATGGGTCTGTAAATGAATCGAATATTGTGTTATGATGTGATGACAGGATATTGTGAGAGAAATTGAGGTTGACTATATGAATATAAATGAGGTTTTTAGCGGGCTTGATAAGCTGTTCGCAGAGAACAGACTGCCGGAGGTGGAGAGATACCTTACCCAGGCACTCAGCGATGCTGAATATGAAAAGGATACTGATTCCATGCTTGCGATATACAATGAGCTTATCGGTTTTCACCGCACCACGGGAGAACACGACAAGGCACTGTATTTTTGCAGGCAGGTCATGAGGCTCGCTCATAAGATGGGGATTGAAGATACAGTTCCATATGGAACCGCTCTCATGAATATTGCAAATGAGAACAGGGCTGCAGGTAACCTGTTGGAAGCCCTGTCCTATTGCAGGAAGGTGTATGACATATATTCGGAGCAGCTCGGTCCATATGATATATTGCTGGCGGGTTATTATAACAACGTGGCGCTCATTTATCAGGAGCTTGGCGATTACGACAAGGCTGTTGATGCACTGGAGCACGCGCTCAGCATCATAGAAAGACATGAGAATGCCGGTACGGAGATTGTTGCCACATATGCCAATCTTGGCGAGAGCCTTCTCAGGGCAGGTCGGCTCAAGGAAGCTCAGGACAAGCTGACGGAGGCGGTGCGCAGATATCAGCTCAAGGGTGTCAGAGGATATCACTACAGTCTTTGCGCTGTCTGCTGTTGCAGAGGTGTGGTACAGACAGGAGGACTACCAGCAGGCACTCAAATTTTATCAGCTTGCGGCAGAAGAACTCTACAGTGTCTATGGGGACAATGATACATACAGAGTTATAATGAATAATATAGAGACGGTAAAGGCGAAGCTTCAGCAAAGAATGATAACAGGGAGGAAGTGGAAGAGCTTCCTCCCTGTTGCGTATGTAGACAGATAATCTGAAGGATGGGAGAATGAGATGAATTATAATGACAAGGTAATGGACGTTATAGATGAGGTGAAGAAGGTCGTCATAGGCAAGGACGTGTGTATTGCCAAGATAATGGCGGCGATAATCGCAGGCGGTAACATTCTCATGGACGATGTACCGGGAGTCGGCAAGACGACGATGGCTCTTGCATTTGCAAATGCAATGGGGCTCCAGAACAAGAGAGTCCAGTTTACACCGGATGTCCTTCCGGGAGATATAACGGGATTTACGATGTACGACAAGGCGACAAATCAGTTTGTGTACAGACCGGGTGCTGTTATGTGCAATCTGTTCCTCGCAGATGAGATAAACAGAACATCTCCAAAGACACAGTCGGCACTTCTCGAGGTTATGGAGGAGGGACATGTGACTGTGGATGGAGTGACATATCAGGTTCCGGATCCATTTATAGTAATTGCCACGGAGAACCCTATCGGCAGTGCCGGAACACAGCTTCTTCCTGATTCCCAGCTCGACAGATTTATGGTGTGCCTTAAGCTGGGATATCCATCCATAGAGAGCGAGCTGGATATAGTTAAGGGAAGAACCTCCGCTGATGGCTTTCAGGATGTACAGCCTGTAATAGGTGCGTCTGAGCTGCGGCTTATCAGGGAGGAAGTAAAGCATGTCAAGGTCAGCGATGACGTGTATTCTTATATAGGCCAGCTTGTTGTTGGAACCAGAGAGAATCCAAGCCTTGAGCTAGGAGTGAGTCCAAGAGGAACGATAGCCCTCACCAAGATGGCGAAGAGCTGGGCATATATAAGTGGGAGAGATTTTGTCATACCTGAGGATGTGCAGATGGTGTGGACGGACGTCATAAGACACAGGATAGTTTTAAGTGCCAAGGCAAGGGTGAACCACATAACACAGGAGGCTGTGCTCAAGGACATAATGGAGAGGGTGTACAAACCGTCGGTTAGACGAAGAAGTTCGGCGAAGAAAAAGTAGCATGAGATTTGAAAGCGTGTAGTGGTAGGATGTCGTATGAGACGAGGAATATTGTATATTGTCCTGATAGGGGCATGTGTATATATAGGAATAATCAATAAAGAAAAATCATACTTTTTCGCAGCTGGTGATCATGACTGCTGTCATGCTGAGTCTTATAGCCGGGCTGGTCGTGCGATACATGAGAACCAGTGTTAAGATGCAGATGAATATACCTGTGGTTGAGAAGAACAGTACATTTTGTCCAGAACTTGCGGTATCTGCCACCGGTGGTCAGGTACCCCATGTGGCAGCGGTGTTCAGTGTTCTTGCTCCGGGTATGAAGAAAAAGAAGAAGAGTACATTTGAACAGATAGATGACAGGTATGGAAAGTGCGTGGGAAAGATGAAGCTGGATGTCAGCGGAAGATACGAGATAAAGGCATCGGGCGTCAGGATATATGATGCTTTCCATATTTTCTCAATCAGGAAAAAGGTTGGTGGAACGGCGTACATTTACGTATTGCCTCAGTGCTATCTCGTTCCGGTGGAGGTCACGAAGAACACAAGAGATTTTGTGACGGACAGTGATGTATATTATTCGGATGTGAGAAGCGATGACTCGACCGAGGTGTATCAGGTGAGAGAGTACAGACCTGGAGACAGGATGACCCGTATCCACTGGAAGTTGTCGGCCAGACAGGATGAGATAATGGTCAGGGATACATCAAAGGCATTGTCGTGTCCGGTCATCATCTGTATGGATCTCGATGGAAGAAACTGCCGTCACTATGGACAGGCAATGTCTGTTGCGCTGGAATCCATGGTATCGGTGAGCTTTTCACTGATAGATGTTAAAGTCCCTCACTTTATAGCGTGGTATGATCCGGAGGAGATGTCCATAACGAGATACCGCATAGTCCGTGAGGAGGATGTGTACGATGCCGCTGCAAGGTTGTCGTATGTGGATGCCAGGACAAATGACAGCTACGATGTGATAGGAATGTACAGAGAGAGATACAGAGGTGAGGATTTCACAAGCTTCATCGACATAGACATGAATGGCAATATAGAGTGTGGAGATGAAAGTTTTCAGGTGGGATTTGAAACCATAAAGGAGGATCTTGCAAAATCCTATATCACGGTGTAGATTCTCCAGGCATCATCATAGAATTACAGAGGTGTGGAATTGAGAGTTGTTTTGGGACTGGCTGTATGGGCGTTGTCGCTTGGTATGACATACCTTGTGGGCGATATCGCATACAGCTCGGATATAAATAAATATATGGACTCCACCAATCTTGTGGGTGCGTATATCATAGGAAGTCTGGTGATAGCACTGGTTTATTCTCTGTGGTACATTTTGAGAAAAGAACAGAGGATACTGGATATTGTGGTTCCGGTTACTGTGTTGCTGGGATGGGGGCTTGCCAGAAGAAAGCTGCTCTATGCCGGAGGAAAGGGCATGGTATACAGCATAGCATATGATCTGAAAAAGGTTTATGGGATAAAGACAGGACTCATAGATCTTGACTATGTCAGTGTGAGTGCTGTGACGGAATTTGTGCTTTTTATAGTGGCGGTGTCAATGTTCTTTGCCACTTATATGATATACAGGTGTAACAGTCTGATGATAGCTATCGGACTTGCATTTTTGTTTATGCTTGCTGGCGCAACACTCAGTGTACCTGTGAGTGCACCCGGAGTAGTGCTTACTGTATTGTCACTTATCGTGGCGAGATATGTTCTCATGAGAATGGGACAGCCGCTGTCGGTGGTGTGGAACATTGCAGTTCCTGTGACGGTATTTGCCGCGTGCCTTGTTGTCACCCTTCTTGTATATGACAGCGTATACGACAGAGGTGTGAAGGAACAAGGGAAACTGCTCGACATGGTGGACAACATGGAATATTTTCTGTCGGGGGAAAGTAACAAAGGATATTCAGGTTACTATAAGGTGGATGATTCTGAGGTCAATCCCGGTGATGAAGTTGTGGATGAGATAATCAGGGAGGATAAGCCTCAGGGAAATCTCTACGTCAAGTCGAGAAGCTATGTTACATATGAGAATGGGTCGTGGCACGGAAGGGCGGATGGACACAGCCCTGATGATGAGGTCATGGTGTATTATGATAAGGATACATTTGCAAGATACGAATCAGAGATACAGGGATATGCGCCAGATAAGAAGTTTTCAAATGAGGTCATGGACAAATTGGTGACATATATAAGACAGCATATGTCATATACCACAGCACCAAAGAAATTTACCGAGGGTGAGGATCCAGTCAACAGTGCGATGTATGACGTTCATGAGGGATATTGTGTTCACTTTGCTTCTGCGGCGGCGGTGGGCTTCAGGATACTGGGAATCTCCACCGTGTATAATACAGGTTATGTGGTGCCGTCGTCTGCGTGGATAAAGCAGTCGGATGGAACATACCGTGCGGTGGTTCTGGATAAATACAGTCATGCGTGGATTGAAGCGTACAGTGAGGATGACGGTGACTGGGTGATCGTGGATGCCACACCGCTTGGAGACAGGGCGGATACTTTGGGGATACCGAAGGAACCGGATTACAGCGGTGATAATACTGCGGACAATTCATCGGATGATACAGAGGAGCCGGAGACTTCAAGTCCGGATGTAACAACGGAGGCGACAACTGATTCGACAACCCAGATGTCAGAGAATACAGAAGTCACTACGGAGACGGATGGTGATTCTTCAAATGGCACAGGAGAAAATGGCAATCAGGTCGATGTCCCGAATGATGGCAGTGGAGATGCGCAGTCGGGATCACCAGGGGATGCCGGGGATGGTCTGTCGGAGCTTGTACAGAACAGAGTGTTCAGAACAGTCGTTGTTGTGCTTGCCGTGATACTGATATTGTGGGGCGCAGTCATCTTCAGAAGAAGGACGATAGTTGCGCGCAGGAGACGCAGGCTTGTGGGAAGAAACAGGATATCAGCTATATACGAGATGTCCACGGCGATGTATGATATGATGGTGTTTTCTGGTGCCATAGAGAACGTCAGTGAGAACGACACGGAGTATGCCGACACTGTCACGGAGTCGTGCAGCTTTATAAAGGGCGATGAGTTCACAGAGTTTATAAAATGGGTTCAGGCTGCCGTATACGGACGCGTTGAGCCGGATGACAGGCAGATCGCGGCTGCCAGAAAGCTGTATACAAAGGTAAGGGCATACACATATCTTGGCCTTGGGTTCAAGGACAGGTTTGTGTGGAAGTATGTAAAGTGTTACGACTGCGGAGGACGCAGAAGGAAGAGATAACATAATTTGTCACGAAAGAAGTAGTATTTAAGATGGAATTTAGAAAAGGGTTAAAGGATGGAATACCGATAGCACTGGGGTATTTCGCAGTAAGTTTTAGTTTTGGTCTGCTGGCGGTAAAGGGCGGACTCACAAGTTTTCAGGCGGTCATCATAAGCCTGACAAATGTAACCAGTGCGGGACAGTTTGCAGGACTCAAGATTATCCTTGCAGGGGGGAACGCTGGTTGAGATGATACTCACCCAGTTCATAATCAATCTGAGATATTCTCTCATGAGCCTGTCACTTTCACAGAAGCTTGGGGAGGCAGTTGGAATCAAGGAGAGACTCGTAATAGCATTTGCAAATACTGACGAGATATTTGCGGTGGCGATGGGCCATGTGAAGGAATTGACATTTGGGTATATGATAGGACTTCAGCTCCTTCCGATAGTCGGCTGGACGGGCGGAACGCTGTTCGGTGCGATTGCCTCAGGACTTCTTCCAAAGTCAATCAGCAGCGCACTCAGTCTGGCACTCTACGGAATGTTCGTCGCCATAGTCATGCCGGTTGCCAGGAAGTCCAGACCGGTTGCCATAGTGGCACTTGTGGCTGCTGCCATATCATGCGTGTTGTATTACGTTCCGATATTCAAGTTTATATCGACTGGAATTGCCATAATCATAAGCACGGTGGCAGCCTCTGTGATAGGGGCTATATTCTTCCCAGTGGGAACTGCTGAGAAAAAGGAGGTGCAGTGATGAATATATACATATATATAATAACCATGGCGGTCGTCACCTACCTCATAAGAATGGTGCCGCTGGTGGCGTTCCGCAAGAAGATAGAGAACAGATTTGTCAATTCATTTCTATATTATGTGCCGTATTCATGTCTCACGGCGCTGACACTTCCGTCCATTTTATACAGTACGGAGAGTATTATAAGCGCTGTGTGTGGATTTGCGGTTGCACTCATACTGGGAATAAAGCAGAAGGGACTTATAGTAGTTCTGCGGCATGTGTGACCGTGTTCGTGGTGGAGTGGATATTGAAGTTTGTGTAGAAGGAGGCAGGCAGGGATACCTGCGGATAATATATGAGATTTCCGAAATTTATAAAAAGGGGCGATACGATAGGTTTCGTTGCGCCATCATTTGGCTGTGATACAGAGCCGTATAAGACTGCATTTGGCAGAGCGCAGGAGAACTTCAGGAATATGGGGTTTGGTATACAGATCGGGCCAAACTGTTATGTCGGAGAAGGCATAGGAATCAGCAACAAGCCGGAGCTGTGCGGTCAGGAGATAAATGACTATTACACATCGGAGAAGAACGATGCACTCATATCCTGCGGCGGCGGAGAGCTCATGTGCGAGATACTTAACTATGTTGATTTTGACAGACTGAGGGCAGCAGATCCGAAGTGGTTTATGGGATATTCGGACAACACAAATCTCACATTCCTGCTCACGACATTGTGCGATACGGCGTCCATATATGGTCCGTGTGCGGCGGCATTTGGACAAGAGCCGTGGCACCGATCGATTGCGGATGCCATGGCTGTTCTTCAGGGGCAGAAGCTGTCATTTGCCGGATATGACGGATGGGAGAAGGAGTCCCTCAGGGATGAGGAACATCCATTCCTGCCATACAACATCACAGAGCCAAGAGTGATAAAGGGCTATCCTGAGAAGTTCCAGGTGAGCGGGCGAATGATAGGCGGCTGCATGGACTGTCTGGTGAACCTTATAGGAACAAAGTTTGACCATGTTGGCGAATTCCTTGAGAGATATAAGGATGATGGATTTATCTGGTTCCTCGAGTCCTGTGATCTGAACGTCATGTCCATAAGACGAGCCATGTGGCAGATGGACAACGGCGGATGGTTCAGATACTGTAAGGGCTTTATGATCGGCAGACCGCTGCAGTTCGGACAGGAGATGATGGGCCTTGACCAGTATCAGGCTGTGCTGGGGATCATAGGAAAATACAATGTGCCTGTCGTGATGGATGTGGATCTCGGACATCTGTCACCGATGATGCCTGTGGTATGCGGCAAAGATGGGAACTCTTATGGTGGACGGCCAGGATATGAGTCTTTCCATGGAGATGAGGTAGAGAGAAGTCTGTTGGCTGTTTGATTGGCTGAAAATGGTTGAAAAAATAAAGGCAAAAAAATAAAAAAAATACTATTGTGAAAAAAAAATATATCGTGCTACACTAGGTGGCAGATAAGATAAAGGCATAGACGGAAAGAGTAGTGTGGTGGATGCATCCAGAGAGAGTCGCATATGTGAATCGGACTCAGATATGAATCAGACGTGAGCCAGAACATATGGTGGGAGCAGCGACTTATGATATATCACATGAAGACCACTCCCGAGCCGTGCGCGATATAAGCGTCACCGCGTAGCTGCGTTAAAGGCATAATTGAGTTAAAAGTTAAGGTGGAAACGTGCATACGCACCCTTAGATAGATTATATCTAAGGGTGCTTTTTTAGTTGTTACATGCAATTTATTTTCACTTTATAAGAAGTAAGAAGGAGAACTGACATGGTTAATTTCAAAGAAGACGAACAGCTTAAGACACTGAATCATTCCTGTGCACATCTTATGGCACAGGCTATCAAGCATTTGTACCCACAGGCAAAGTTCTGGGTAGGACCGGTAGTTGCAGAAGGATTCTACTACGATGTAGATCTTGGCGATGACGTTATCAGAGGCGAGGAAGATCTCGCAGCCATCGAGAAAGAGATGAAGAAGATTGCCAAGAGTGGCAAGAAGATCATCCGCAAGGAGATATCCAAGGAAGAAGCTCTTGAGATGTTCAAGGATGACGAGTACAAGCTCGATCTTATAAATGGACTTGAGGATGGAACGATCACATGCTATGAGCAGGGTGATTTCACAGACCTCTGCCGTGGACCTCACGTAGACAATGTAAAGCTTTGCCGTAACTTTAAGCTCATCAGACATTCAGGAGCTTACTGGAAGGGCGACAGCAAGAACAAGGTTCTTCAGAGAATATATGGTGTGTGCTTCCCTACAAAGGAGGAGCTTGAGGAGCATCTTCAGTTACTTGAAGAGGCTAAGGAGAGAGACCACAGAAAGATCGGCAAGGACATGCAGCTCTTCATGGTTGATGACCTCGTAGGACGTGGACTGCCGATGTTCCTTCCGAAGGGCTATACCGTATGGCAGGAGCTTGAGAATTATATCAAGGCAAAAGAGAGAAAGCTCGGTTATCTGCACGTTATGACACCGTGTGTAGGTACAGTAAACCTCTACAAGACATCAGGTCACTGGGATCACTACAAGGACAACATGTTCCCGGCAATGGAGATGGAGGGAGAGTCATTTGTACTTCGTCCAATGAACTGCCCGCACCACATGATGATATATGCAAACAAGATGCACTCATATAAGGATCTTCCTATCAGGATCGCTGAGATCGCACACGACTTCAGATTTGAGGCAAGTGGTACACTCAAGGGTATTGAGAGAGGAAGACACTTCTGTCAGAACGATTCACATATATTTGTGACACCAGACCAGATCGAGGAAGAGTTTGCAGGAGTTGTTAAGCTCATATTTGACACATACAAGGATTTCGGAATCACAGATTACAGATGCGTACTGTCACTCCGTGACCCAGAGGACAAGGTAAAGTATCACGATGACGATGAGATGTGGAACAAAGCAGAGAATGCACTTAGAAAAGTTCTTGATGATATAGGAATCGATTACACAGAGGAGATCGGTGAGGCTGCATTCTACGGACCAAAGCTTGATGTAAATGTTAAGCCGGCCGTAGGAAATGAGTATACACTCTCGACATGTCAGCTCGACTTCTGTCTGCCAGCTAAGTTCGATCTGAAGTATATCGACAAGGACGGCGAGAAGAAGACACCTGTAGTTCTCCACAGAGCTATCCTTGGATCTCTCGACAGATTCATGGCTTACATCCTTGAGGAGACAAAGGGCAATCTTCCAACATGGCTTGCACCTGTACAGGTAAGAGTTATGCCTGTAAAGACAGGCAACGAGGATCTTATGGCTTATGCTCACAAGGTTGTTGATGCCCTTGATGCCATCGACGTTCGTGTAGAGCTTGATGACAGAGCAGAGAAGCTTGGTTATCGTATGCGTGAGGGTCAGGTTCAGAAGGTTCCATACCTTCTCGTAATCGGATTCAATGAGGCTGAGAACGGAACAGTATCATACAGACTCCACGGTGAGGCTGACACAACAGTTCTTCCACTTGACGAGTTCGTACAGAAGATCGACACAGAGATCAAGACAATGGCTCACAAGTAAGAGCGAAAATTTTACACCACAGGTTCACTTACCCTGTCCGCAAGGACAGGGTATTATTTTTTGTAAATAAATGCGAGTGTGAGGGGGCACAGGATATGAGACAGGGATATAAGTTTATACGCGAGAGTGGTCTGCGAGCATGACGATGATTATCTCAGTCATCTTTTTAACGATATTTTCTGCTGGACGAATGGCACATATAAGCTCTGTTATACACGCCCGGATATGGAGGCCGTGAACGGAGATAATATACTCGACATTGAGAATGGGGAGAATAAAATACTGTCATTTGATTATCATATGCAGCTCCTTGTATGCAAGAGAAATGACCGGGAAAATACAGAAAATGATAAGAAGGCAGATAACGAAGAAAGCGATAGAGATGAGTGGGAGACTTTGATAAATGCATCGGCATACGACTTTCCGAATGTCAGGCAGCTCAAGGCGGATATACGGACCATCCTGGACTCCAATATGGAAGATGCCCAGATCGTGAGGGATAATAGCGGAGAGCCATATGAAAAAAGTGTTGTGTCTTGGGACGGAGGGGACATATGTGGAGGATGGATATGTTCTTCGAAGGATAAAAAGATATACGGAGCGCGACAAGCCGGATATGTATGAGCTGGAGGTAGGAACAAATTGTGGTGTGGATTCTGGGATCGCTCAATTTTACCGTTTGACCAGCCTGAACAGGGAAGATATCCGATGTCTGTATACATGCGTTACGAGATTCATAGAAAATGCTGAGGACTTGTATAACCACCGGCTGAAACTTCGCCGGGATAGAGAAAAGCATAACAAGAAAATTGATGGCGAAGTTCTGATGTGCCTGGAGAACAGCTTTGAGCTTGTCACCGAAGGCGAAGAGCTGGCCAGTATCAAATATTGGGATTTTAGAGGCGAAAAGCTGACAGAGGAATATAATGCGAGGGTATGGTCTATAGATGGCGATGCTGGCAGTATTGACCTGGGAAGTGGTGAAATGCTGTATATGGATCAGATATATTCCATAGATAAAAAAAGCCCCACCGAGGAAATGTTGTGTATGGGTGTGGAGGAGATAGCCGAGGATTTCTGTGACAGCATACTTGTGAAGACGGTGACGATGCTGGATGATTTCGGAACCATGGAGGTATATGATCTCTGTGAAAAATATGGTGAATACATAGATAACAGGTATTATATGTACCGTGAGGAACACGGATTTGAGATGCCGGAAGATGTGTTCCCTGGGGATGGTGTAAAGCCGTATGTTGAGAAGGTCATACGGCTGTTGAAGTCAAAAGTATAAAAAATATAACAAAAGCATGTATATATGATTTAAATGCAATAGTTATCTGCCGCCTCAGGTCTTTCTGCCACAAGGTCAGCGATGGTGGTGGTGTCTACCACGTCCCGGATCGCTTTGTCCAGTCTGCGCCAGAGACCTATGGTGGAGCATCTTGCCTCGCGTTCGCACTGGAATTCATCTGCATCAAGGCACGCAACAGGAGATATGCCGCCCTCAGTGAGCCTTAAAACCATTCCAACTGTTATGTCTTCAGGGGCTTTTCGGAGAAGATAACCTCCCTGTGGACCTCTGGTGCTCTTCACCAGCCCGCCGGAGTTCAGCACAGAAGTGATCTGCTCAAGATATTTCTCGGATATTTCCTCCTGTGCGGCAACATCCTTGATGCTCACTGGCTTGCCGTCTGTCCTCGATGCTATATTTATAAGAAAACGCAGAGCGTAACGCCCTTTTGTGGATACTTTCATAATATAAACCTCCCAAATGCCTGTATTTACTGATGATTTCACATCATTTACACGTCTATTATAACATCTGAAAAAAAACAATCAAGATAATTCATAAAAAACCTATTGACAAAGTGGGAATTAGGCTGTAATATACAGCTATGCTTAATTCATAGTTTCCGAGTAGGAATTATGTGAAAAGTAAAAATAATCACAGAAATGATGCGATCAAGTCAAATTTCAAAGACGAAAATCGAGAAAGAGGTGTTGATATGCTGGGAAGTACATTTAAACCACAGTACCTTAACGAAGACAGACGAATGTGTTTCATAGAAGTCATGTGTTGCTGCTGTTAAAGCGAACACAGAACAAATAATCATGACACAGATATAAATAACAGATCATACATAATAGACAGAAGATAATAAAGAAGAGTATAATGCCACATGAGCTCATATACATGACAAGATGAATGGGCAGGTGCGCATGACAGATAAAATATTTGAATTTAAGGAGAATAAGATCATGGCAAAGAAGACAAGAGCGGAGAGAAATTTAAAGTTTGAGACATTACAGTTACACGTAGGACAGGAGACAGCAGACCCGGTTACAGATGCAAGAGCGGTACCAATCTACCAGACATCATCATTCGTATTCCACAACTCACAGCATGCAGCTGACAGATTTGCACTCAAGGATGCCGGCAATATCTACGGAAGACTTACAAATCCAACAGAGGATGTATTTGAGAGAAGAATCGCAGCCCTCGAGGGCGGCGTTGCAGCACTGGCAGTTGGTTCGGGTGCAGCGGCAGTTACATATACAATTCAGAACCTTGCACTTGCAGGAGACCACATCGTAGCAGCAAAGAATATCTACGGCGGAACATACAACCTCCTTGCACATACACTCAAGGATTACAATGTAGATACAACATTCGTTGATCCACTTGATCCACAGGCATTTGAGGATGCTATCCAGGAGAACACAAAGGCTCTCTACATCGAGGTCCTTGGAAATCCTAACTCAGAGGTTTCAGATATCGAGACAATTGCAAATATCGCTCACGCACACAAGATTCCGCTTGTTATCGACAGCACATTTGCAACACCATACCTTGTAAGACCTATCGAGTACGGTGCGGACATCGTAGTTCACTCAGCGACAAAGTTCATTGGTGGACACGGAACAACTATCGGTGGTGTCATCATCGACAGTGGTAACTTCGACTGGAAGGCATCAGGCAAGTTCCCACAGCTCACTGAGCCAAATGAGAGCTACCACGGTGTAAGCTTTGTAGACGCAAAGAGGTCCTGCAAAGCATTTGTCACAAGAATCAGAGCTATCCTCCTCCGTGACACAGGTGCTACGATCTCACAAATACACTCATGGATATTCCTTCAGGGACTTGAGACACTGTCACTCCGTGTTGAGAGACATGTATCAAATGCACTCAAGGTAGTTGAGTACCTGAACAATCATCCACTTGTTGAGAAGGTAAACCATCCTTCAGTTTCAACAGATCCTGAGCAAAGCAGAGACTGTACAAGAAGTACTTCCCTAACGGTGGTGGTTCAATCTTCACATTTGAGATCAAGGGTGACGCAGAGACAGCCAAGAAGTTCATTGACAATCTGGAGATATTCTCACTTCTTGCAAATGTCGCTGATGTTAAGTCACTGGCTATCCACCCAGCATCAACAACTCACTCAGAGCTGAATGAGGCTGAGCTTATCGATCAGGGAATCAAGCAGAACACGATCAGACTTTCAATCGGTACTGAGAACATAGACGATATCATCGAGGATCTTGACGAGGCATTCAAGGCAATTCAGGAGTAATATATTTGCGGTGCGGCTTGTGAATGTCGCAGCAGATAGACAATACCACGTTGCAGGAACGTTTCCACTCGTTTCGGCCTACAGCGGTACTAGCACTCACTTCGTATCGCTGAGTACCGGTGGCCTCAAATGTCCTGCAAGTGGTATTGGTTACTGCTTGCGACAGATATACTTGGTTTTCGCACCGCAAATCATATATTAAAATTTTGCAGTTAGAAAGAGAGGTTTTATACAATGAGCAATATTTATAAGAGTGCAAAGAGAGCTTATAGGTAAGACTCCACTTCTGGAGCTTTCAAACATAGAGAAGAAGAACGATCTCAAGGCAAATATCCTTGCGAAGCTGGAGTACTTTAACCCAGCAGGAAGTGTTAAGGACAGGATCGCATTCCAGATGATCGAGGATGCGGAGAAGGACGGCACACTTAAGCCGGGCGCAACCATCATCGAACCTACATCAGGCAACACAGGTATCGGTCTTGCATCCATAGCAACAGCAAAGGGTTACAAGGCTATCATCGTTATGCCTGAGACCATGAGCGTTGAGAGACGTAACATCATCAAGGCATACGGTGCTGAGATAGTTCTCACAGACGGAACAAAGGGAATGAAGGGAGCCATCGCAAAGGCTGATGAGCTTTCAAAGGAGATCCCTGGCAGCTTTGTAGCTGGACAGTTCGTAAATCCATCCAATCCAAAGGCACACAGACTCACAACTGGTCCTGAAATCTGGGAGGATACAGACGGAAAGGTAGATGTATTTGTAGCCGGTATCGGAACAGGTGGAACTATCACAGGCGTTGGCGAGTATCTGAAGGAGAAGAATCCAGATGTAAAGGTCATCGCTGTTGAGCCTGCCACATCACCAGTCCTCTCAAAGGGCGTTTCAGGAGCACACAAGATACAGGGAATCGGTGCAGGATTTGTTCCTGACACACTTAACACAAAGGTATATGACGAGATCATCGCCGTTGAGAATGATGACGCATTTGCAGCGAAGAAAGGAGATCGCATCAGCAGAGGGAATCCTCGTAGGAATCTCATCAGGTGCAGCTTACTTTGCAGCAAAAGCAGATCGCAGAGCGCCCTGAGTATGCAGGCAAGAATATCGTAGTACTTCTTCCAGACAGTGGAGACAGATATTACTCAACTCCGTTATTCGGCTAAATGGATATATAGTAATTGCTGTGATATAGAATTTATATGAAAAAAGCCACCACATCGTGTTTTGATGTGATGGCTTTTTTTGAAAGTACCCTTAATTAGCTGCATAAATAGTATACAATTGGATAACCTTAAAACTGATAGAACTTTGAGGGGAAATGCCCTTAATCGGGTTGACTTTCCCTTAAAATGTGCTAATATTTAAGGGAAAAGGAGCAAATTAAGGGAATGAGAACTTTTAATTACAGTAAAATAAAAGAAGAAAAATGGGATTCTGAAGTGCTTGGACTCATAGCTGCAATATATAGATATGCAGGTAAACAGGAACTGTATTTAAGACAGCGTCCAGATGAACTGGATAAGCTTGTGGAGATAGCAAAGATCCAGAGCACGGAGGCGTCCAATGCCATAGAGGGTATAGTCACAACAAATACAAGAATAAAGCAGTTGGTTGAGGAGAAGACCACACCGAAGAACAGAGCCGAGGAAGAGATAGCAGGTTACAGGGATGTGCTGGGGGTTATACATGAAAGCTTTGATGCGATACCTATAACTCAGAATTATATACTTCAGCTGCATAAGATGTTGTACAGTCATATGAATAACCCATTTGCAGGAAGGACAAAGACGGTGCAGAATTATATCAGCGCAACTTATCCTGATGGGCATACGGAAGTCCTGTTCACGCCGATGGCTCCATTTGAGACACCGGAAGCGCTGGACAGGATATGTGGGGAATACAACAGGGTGATCGGTAATTTCGAGGTGGAGCCGCTGATCGTCATTCCTGTTTTCATACATGATTTTCTGTGCATACACCCGTTTAATGATGGCAATGGCAGAATGAGCAGACTGCTCACAACGCTTTTGTTATATAGAAGTGGATTCTATGTAGGAAAGTATATTTCCCTTGAGGCTAAGATCGCAGGAAATAAGGAGTTATATTATGAGTCACTTGGAAAAGCGCAGGCAGGCTGGCATGAGGGCACGGAGGATGCGATTCCGTTTATAAAGTATCTCCTTGGAACGATACTTGCTGCTTATAAGGATTTTGAGGAGCGCTTTGCAATTGTAGAGGAAAAGCTGCCGGCGATTGAGATGGTGCGAAAAGCAATACTGCTGAAAATAGGAAAGTTTACAAAGCAGGATATAATGGAACTTTGTCCGACTCTCAGCATCAGTTCGGTAGAGGGAGCACTCAGAAACCTCGTAAAAGAGGGCGATATAGGCAGAGGCGGTACAGGCAAGTCTACCTATTATGTCAGAATGAAATAACAAATGCTTGTTTTTTTCACTTTAGCTTGTTAATCTATTGTACGAAACATGAGATCAGCCGCTAATTGCCGGTGCATTTGAGATGGTGGGCAGATTGGGATAAGACTGATCTGAATGAATTGATATTAGGGGAAAAGGGATATAAGACTATGAAAAAACTATCAGATAGACAGAAAACACTTATAAAATGGTTGTGTGTGCTGGTGCTGGTCGGACTTATCATATATGTGTTCCGTGACATGGCAGGCCCTATAATGTCGCAGACTTGTAAAGACAAGTCCTGTGGTCGTGGCAGCTATTCTCGGAGCGACGCTTTTATACGGAGTGATAGAGAGTTGCATAACGTTTATCCTCATGCGACAGGTGGAGAACAATATGACATTTTTCGATGCAAATATTATGACGTATTTTGTGTCATTTTACAGGGTGTCAACGCTTGGGAGCGGTACCATAGTGGCATCCACATTGTTCATGAAACACTGCAGAATACAGCCGTCGAAAGCGCTTGGTCTGTACTCTATTGATTATGCGATACACAAGATGACCATATGTGTTATGGCGGTGGCATTGTTTCTTGCGAACAGAGAATATATGCTTGGAGTATTTGGCAAATACAGTTCATATGTTGTCCTCGGCGTTATAGCGACCATACTCATAACGATGGCGATAGTGCTCTTTGCGTGCTGGCCGCCGTTTCACAGATTCCTCAGATGGCTTCTTGAAAAAGCTGATGCTTTGTTTAAAGGACGATTTACAAAGCAGATTGACAGTTTAAGTGAGCAGACAGCTATGATGGAGGATGCCACCAGGGTTGTACTTAAGAAACCGTGGCTTATAGTGGTAGTCATGCTGCTTGATATATGCAAGTTCGCGTGCTGGTTTGCCATACCTTATATAGTGTGTCACAACCTGTGTGATATGAATATTGTCACGTCAATAGGTATAACAGCCATGAGTGTCATGCTGGCGGCAGTCATTCCTATGCCGGGAGGAATCGGATCAAGTGAGCTTGTTATGACAGCGATCTATTCGGGACTTGTTGGTTCTCTTTGCAGCCGGAGCCATGGCACTTCTCTACAGATTTGCCACATTCATGTTCCCTTTTATCATAGGTGCATTTACAGCCATATTCTTCAAGAGGTTCAAGAGATATAAGGCGGCGCAGAATGAAAACAGGGAATCCCAGATGGCGATAGCATGGCGGATACAGACTCATAGCTGAACCGATAAATGAGTTTATAAAGAACCGATATATATCAATGGTCAGCAAGATGCATGGCAGGTGATATATATCGGCTGGTGAAGGGAAAAAGATACATATGAAGAACATAGTCGCGGGCATACTGGCCCACGTTGATTCGGGTAAGACCACCCTGTCGGAGGCGATGCTCTATCAGGCAGGACAGATAAGAAAGCTTGGGCGGGTGGATCATCAGGATACATATCTAGATACGGACAGTCAGGAAAAGGACAGGGGGATCACGATATTTTCCAAGCAGGCAGAGCTTGCATATGCTGATATGCATATAGCTTTGCTTGACACTCCGGGACATGTGGATTTCGGAACAGAGATGGAAAGAACATTGCAGGTCCTTGATTATGTGGTTCTGGTCATCAATGGCATGGACGGAGTGCAGAGCCACACTGAGACCCTGTGGAAGCTGCTTGAGAGATATGGGATTCCTGTATTTATATTTGTCAATAAGATGGACATGACTGGCTATGATAGAGATTACCTCATGGACAATATCAGACACAGACTGAGTGATGGCTGTGTCGATTTTTTATGTGAAGATTCAGGAGAGCAGATCGCCATGTGCGATGAGGCCATGCTTGAACATTTTCTTGAGACTGGGGCAAATGATGAACAGGACGTGGTAAATGCCATTGCGGGCAGAAAGCTGTTCCCATGTTACTTTGGCTCTGCACTCAAGAATGAGGGCGTGTCAGAGCTTCTTGACGGCATGAACAGATATGTAGTGGAACCTGTGCGCGGGGAAGAATTTGGCGCCAGAGTGTTCAAGATAGGACGTGACGATAAGGGCGAGAGACTTACCTACATGAAGGTCACTGGAGGAGTGTTGAAGCTCAAGGATGTGCTGACGCTCAGAAACAGTCAGGGGGAGGAGAGCCATGAGAAGGTCAACCAGATAAGGGTGTACTCCGGTGCAAAGTACGACATGGTAACCCAGGTTCCCGCCGGATGTGTCTGTGTTGTTCCGGGACTGGTGAATACCTACGGCAGACAGGGAATCGGTGCCTGCCCGGATGGAGAGCTCCCAAGTCTGGAGCCGGTTCTCAGCTATAAGGTCATGTACCCGACTGATGTGGATGCGATCACGATGGTGTCAAAGCTCAGACTGCTTGAGGAAGAGGATCCCCAGCTCCAGGTGCAGTGGAATGAGACTGCAGGAGAGATATACATCAAGGTCATGGGGCAGGTACAGCTTGAGGTAGTGGCTCAGATGGTAAGAGACAGGTTTGGAATTGCCATCACATACGGACAGGGCAGGATATCATACAAGGAGACGATCGCGGCTCCAGTCATGGGTGTAGGACATTTTGAACCGCTCAGGCACTACGCAGAGGTACATTTGTTGCTTGAACCTATGGAAAATGGCAGTGGAATGTGCTTTGACAGCATTTGCAGCGAGGATGTACTGGATAAGAACTGGCAGAGACTGATACTCACCCATCTTCAGGAGCGTGAGTTTAGGGGAGTGCTTACGGGATCGCCAATCACGGATATGAAGATAAGCATCACTGCGGGGCGCGCACATCAGAAGCACACTGAGGGTGGAGATTTCAGACAGGCGACATACAGGGCGGTGAGACAGGGCCTTATGATGGCGGAAAGTGTCTTGCTGGAACCTGTGTATGCATTTAAAATAGAGGTACCACAGGAGTATGCCGGAAGGGTTCTTGCAGACATAGTGAAGATGAGCGGAACTATGGACGGTCAGGAGATATCCGGTGAGACGACAGTCATCACGGGACATGCCCCGGTATATACCATGAGAGAGTATTACAGTGAACTCACAGCATTTTCCAGAGGTACAGGCAGGCTTCAGGTGGATATAGACGGCTATCAGCCATGCCACAACACCGAAGAGGTTCTGGCTGAGAGACATTATGATCCTGAGCTTGACAGATTTAATCCATCATCATCGGTATTCTGCGCTCACGGTGCAGGTTATCTGGTTGACTGGTACGATGTATATGAGAACATGCATGTGAAGGAGGATCCGGGATTTGAGATCTCAGGTCAGCAGGGTTATACAGAGGATGGCGATGTTACGGATATTCCGGTGAACATGCCGGGAAAGAGTGTATCGGAGATGTCCATAACAGATGAGGAACTCAGCGAGATATTTGCAAGGACATTTGGCGGAGATTACAAGGACAAGGATGTGGCACTGAACGGAAGATTCAGGAGAACCACATCTGAGTATAAAGTAAATGGACAGTATAATAAGAGTCAGTCCAGAGACAGGCAGCCCGGAAATGGACCGCTTGTGGGCAGCAGACCCGCTGATAGAGGTATAGCCACGCCTGGAGCGTTCAAGCGCAGGAAAAACGGCGAGGACTATGTCATAGTGGATGGCTACAATGTCATATTTGCATGGGATACACTTCGGGAACTGTCGGAGCACAACATAGACTCCGCCAGAGGTAAGCTCATGGACATACTGTCAAACTATCAGGGATATATGAACTGTAAGTTAATAGTGGTATTTGACGGCTACAAGGTGAAGGACAACAAGGGCGAGAGATTCCCTTATGATGATATAGAGGTGGTGTACACCAAGGAGGGTGAGACCGCGGATGCGCATATAGAAAAGCTCACACATGAGCTTGCGAGAAAGCACAAGGTCACTGTGGTCACATCGGACGGACTGGAGCAGATAGTCACCATGGGCCAGGGTGCAATCCGCATGTCCTCAAGAGACTTCAAACTAGAGGTCGAGAGAGTGAACGAACATTTGAGAGAGAATTATTTGAAAAATGACTAGGGCCGAGCGTCCGTAAATCAGAAGGAGGGCAATTTGGCAGATTATATAATGGCGCTGGATCAGGGAACGACCAGCTCAAGGGCGATAATATTTGATAAGGAAGGCAGGATATGTTCGGTGAAGCAGAAGGAGTTCACCCAGCATTTCCCGAATAACGGCTGGGTGGAGCATGACCCTATGGAGATATGGGCAACCCAGATGTCGGTGATGATGGAGGCGAGGGAGACCATGGGAATCCGCACCGAGGACATAGCCGCCATAGGAATCACCAACCAGAGAGAGACAACCATAGTGTGGGATCGAAAGACCGGCAATCCGGTGTATCATGCCATAGTGTGGCAGTGCAGGAGAACTGCGGACAGGATAGAGCAGCTTAAGGCTGAAGGATATGACAAGGTGATAAGAGAGAAAACGGGACTGATAGTAGATCCGTATTTCTCTGCAACAAAGATAGAGTGGATACTTGATAATGTGCCTGGAGCCAGGGAACGCGCAGAGGCAGGGGAGCTGATGTTCGGAACTGTTGACACATGGCTTATATACAAGCTCACAGGCGGAAGAGTCCATGCAACGGACTACACGAACGCATCGCGTACTATGCTATTCAACATTCATACACTGGAGTGGGACAGGGAATTGCTTGCAAAGTTCAACATCCCGGAGAGCATGCTTCCGGCAGTGAGAAATTCCAGTGAGATATACGGATACACGGACAGAGAGATATTTGGCGGTGAGGTGCCTATAGCGGGAGTTGCCGGAGATCAGCAGGCCGCGCTGTTCGGACAGTGCTGCTTTGAGGCCGGTGATGTGAAGAACACCTACGGAACAGGTTGTTTCCTCCTCATGAATACGGGGGATAAGGCAGTTGACTCGCAGCAGGGACTTCTCACCACCATAGCCATAGGACTTGACGGAAAAGTCAGCTATGCGCTTGAGGGAAGTGTGTTTGTGGCTGGAGCGACCATCAAGTGGCTCAGGGATGAGATGAAGCTCATAGACAATGCAGCGGACACTGAGCGCATTGCTCTGTCTGTGCCGGACAGTAATGGTGTATATGTGGTACCTGCATTTACGGGACTTGGCGCTCCTTACTGGGATGCGTACGCCAGAGGGGCAGTGTTCGGCCTTACAAGGGGAACAAATAAGGCGCACTTTGTCAGGGCGACAGTCGAATCGCTGGCATATGAGACATCGGATGTTCTTGCGGCTATGGAGATGGATGCAGGACTTTCAATCACAAGCCTTCGAGTGGACGGCGGTGCAAGTGCCAATGACTTCCTGATGCAGTTCCAGGCAGATATAGAGAATGCCGAGATTGTGCGGCCTGTGATCACGGAGACAACAGCTCTGGGAGCTGCATATCTGGCTGGACTTGCGGTTGGCTACTATGATAGTCTGGATGAGATCAAGGGTTACTGGAAGGCCGACAGAAGATTTAAGCCGGGGATAACTGAGGATAAGAGGGAGACGCTCCTTGCAGGCTGGAAGGATGCTGTGGAGAGAACGAGAGTGACAAGGTGAATATAAAAATATATATAGAAAGGAAAAAAAACAATGGGTAATGAGAAAAGTAGGAGGGACTTATGTATTTAGTATTTGATGTAGGGGCAACATTTATAAAGTATGCGTTAATGGACGATGAGGGCAATATATCGGGAAAGGGTAAGACTCCAACCGACAGATATGCCGAGGCTGGAACTCCGGCATTTGTGGCGCAGATCAAGAAGGTGTATGACGAGAAGGTACTGGACTGTGACATAACAGGAATTGCCATGGGGCTTCCTGGACAGATAGATGTCGAGCGCGGCATAGTGTACGGCGGTGGCGGGATCAAGTATCTTGATGGTGCACATCTTGGTGATCTCATATCAGAGGCATGCGGCGGTGTGTCTGTAGCCCTTGAGAACGATGGCAAATGTGCGGCTCTCGCAGAGTTGTGGCTGGGCAATGCCAGCACGGCTACAAATGCAAGTCGTTGTCGTGGGTACAGGAATCGGCGGTGGAATAATCATTGACAGAAAGATCCACAGAGGCAAGAGACTTCTGGCAGGTGAATTGTCATATGCCCTCATGAACATGACAAGGGAAGAAGCTGATAATGTCAGATGCTGTGAAGAGCTGACTGTTGAGGAGACATTTGAATATAACCCGTTCATGGTAACCTCAACATGTACTGCAAGCTCCATTACATACAAGGCATCCAAGATAATGCATATGAAGCCAGAAGAGGTGACCGGTGAGATGGTATATCAATGGATAGATGAGGGCAATCAGGAGATCATAGATATGGTTGAGGACTCATACTTCTCCATAGCAAAGCTCTGCTGTAACCTGTACATGACGATAGATCCGGATGTCATACTTATCGGAGGTGGAATGAGTGCCAATCCGAACTTTGTTCCGGGGGTTAAGAAGTATGTGGACAAGATAAGAAAGATTACAAAGACCTACGATGGCATGGTTATCGACACATGCAGGTTCCGCAATGATTCGAATCTTCTTGGCGCGTTGTACAACTATAAGCAGAAGTATGAGGGCGTGAAATAAAATCGCAATAAAACAAACGTAAGATGGAGATGAACTGGAACAGATGGTTCATCTCTTTTATAAATACTATTGAAAATGTAAATCCATGGAGGGAAAATTATGATAATCACAAAGAAACATGGACTCCCGGAGAATTTTCTCTGGGGAGCATCGACAAGCGCATATCAGGTTGAGGGTGCCAATCTGTCACACGGCAAGGGTCCAAGTGTGCAGGATATCAAGACAGTTCCAGCGGGAACAAGTGAGCTGGATGTGTGTGCTGATTTTTATCACAGATATGCAGAGGACATAGCCCTCATGGCTGAGATGGGATTCAAGACATTCAGATTCTCCATCGCGTGGAGCAGAGTCCTCCCAGAGGGAACCGGCAGAGTCAACCAGGAGGGAATTGACTTCTACAACAATGTGATAAATGAGTGCCTTAAGTATGGAATCGAACCTCTTGTCACAATGTTCCATTTTGATCTTCCAGCAAAGCACTGGAGAAGAAAGGCGGATGGTCGAGAAGAGAGAGTGTTGACGAGTTTGTTGAATTTGCAAAGCTTCTCTACACAAATTATGGCGACAGAGTAAAGTACTGGCTGACTATCAATGAGCAGAACATGCTCACACTTGTGGGTGACGTGATTGGAACCTGCAACATGGAGGGCGTGACAAATAAATACAAGAAGCTTTATCAGGAGAATCACCACATGCTCCTTGCCCAGGCAAAGGCCATGAAGCTTCTCCATGAGAGGTGTCCTGGTGCAAAGATTGGTCCTGCACCAAATATTTCACTGGTATATCCTGCCACATGCAAGCCGAAGGATGTCCTGGCAGCACAGAACTTCAACGCGATAAGAAACTGGCTTTACCTTGATATGGCAGTGTATGGAAGATACAACGACCTGGTGTGGAAGTTCCTTGAAGAGCATGACGCTATCCCTGTTATTGAGGCTGGAGATATGGATATCATGGCGCAGGCAAAGCCTGATTTTATAGGTTTCAATTATTATAACACTGCAACGGTTGAGTGGGATGACAGCCCGGTTGCTGTGACGGACTCAGAAAAAAAGGATCAGCAATCAGCCGGTATTGAGCCGGGGGTATACAAGGCGTATCCAAATCCAAATCTTCTCCGCACAGAGTTTGGCTGGGAGATAGACCCTGACGGCTTCAGGGCAACTATAAGAGAGATGTACAGCAGATATCACCTTCCTATGATTGTGACAGAAAATGGTCTTGGCGCATATGACAAGCTTACAGAGGACGGCAGGGTACACGACGACTATCGTCTAGAGTACTTAAGAAAGCATATAGAGCAGATTAAGCTGGCAGCAGACGAGGGTGCAGAGATGATGGGTTACTGCCCATGGTCAGCGATCGACCTCGTGTCAACTCACGAGGGAATCACCAAGAGATACGGATTTATATATGTCAACAGAGATGAATTCGACATGAAGGATCTTGCGAGATACAGAAAGGATTCCTTCTACTGGTACAAGAAGGTCATCGAGACCAACGGCGAGGATCTGAGCTAGCTTGTAGTTGAGTAAAAGCACTGGGAGACTGGGTGAGAGTTGCTTGAGATTTGTTTGCGATATAATTGTGCTAAAACGTAGATTTACTTGCGTAAAAGATAAAATAAAGTCCTTGCATTAATTTATTTATGTGCTATACTAAATAAAGTCACTAACATACACCAACGCGTTAAAGTGACGTAAGTTTAAACTGAGAAAACTGAGGAGAAAATCAAAACAAAAAACAAAAAACAAGAAGGAGGACACTATTATGATAGGCGGAGATCTGATCACCTACAGACCTGACATTCAGGTACTTGACGCAACAATAAGAGATGGAGGACTTGTCAACGATTTCTATTTTACTGACGAGTTTGTAAGAGCCCTCTATGAAGCGAACATCAAGGCGGGGGTTGATTATATGGAATTCGGCTATAAGGCCTCCAAGGAAATGTTTGATGTGAACAAATTCGGCAAATGGAAGTTCTGCAACGAGGAGGATATAAGAGCCATCGTTGGAGAGAACAATACAGATCTGAAAATTTCAGTTATGGCTGATGTCGGAAGATGCGACTACAAGAAGGATATCATCGACAGAGCCGACAGTGTTATCGATCTGGTGAGGGTGGCGACATACATCAACACCATGCCTGCAGCCATCGAGATGATTGAGGATGCACATGCAAAGGGATACGAGACCACATGTAATATCATGGCAGTTTCAAAGGATCAGGAGTCGGATATCGATCTTGCCCTTGAGCTGCTTGGTAAGAGCAATGTAGATGGAATATACATTGTTGACAGCTACGGCTCACTGTACCCTGAGCAGATCAAGAAACTCGCGGAGAAATATGTCGCAGTTGGAGAGAAGTATGGCAAGAAGATAGGAATACATGCACACGACAACTTAAAGCTTGCCTATGCCAACACTGTTGAGGCAATGAGGAGTGGTGCGAGCATGCTCGATGGAACTGTAAGCTGTATGGGCAGGGGCGCAGGAAATTGTGCGCTTGAGCTTCTTCTTGGATTCCTCAGAAATCCCAAGTACAACCTGTACCACATCTTGAAGTTCATAGAGCAGTACATGGTTCCGCTCAAGGCAAAGGGAGATGCAGTATGGGGCTATGATGTGCCATACATGCTGACCGGAATGCTGAATCAGCATCCAAGGGAAGCCATCGATTTCATCAAGAATGAGAGACATGATTATGCAGATATGTACAGCTACCTTATGTACAGAGAGTAACATGCGGATTGTGGAACAACATATTTTACACTGTAGAATATGTGTAGCCGATAGAGATGCATAGTACAACATATATAGTGGGTTGGGTGCTTATTATGGTGCTCAAGATAAAGGGGAGGACTCCTGGTGTCAGTTATCGCTGGCATCAGGAGTTTTTCTTCTTTTTTTTTCGGGCTGTGTGTTATAATCGGATGTGTAGTGTCAAAATTTGTCAAAAAACAACAAGAGAAATACTTGGGAAGATTGATATGAGCAGCGACAGTACTTGAAAAACATACAGAAATAACAGGAGGACAGCACGTGAACATAGGAATAATGGGCGCAGGCAAGATTGCCGGTGTCATGGCAGATACGATAAATAAGATGGATGATGTGGAGCTGTATGCGGTAGGTTCAAGAACTTTGGAAAAGGCAAATGCATTTGCCGGGAAATTTGATATAGATAAGACTTATGGGAGTTACGAAGAATTGGTAAGTGATGATGCTATAGATCTTATATACATTGCAACGCCGCATTCACATCACTATGAGCATATGAAGCTCTGCATAGAACATGGAAGAAATGTACTTTGCGAGAAAGCATTTACCTACGATGCTGCGCAGGCTGAGGAGATCGCAGCTCTGGCAGCGGATAAGAAGGTGTATGTGGCTGAGGCAATATGGACGAGATATATGCCGTCCAGACAGATGATAAATGAAATTCTTGAATCAGGTGTGATAGGGGAGATCAAGACAATGACCTGCAACCTGTCCTATCCGATATCAAAGATAGAGCGCCTGATCAGACCAGAGCTGGCAGGGGGTGCCCTTTTTAGACGTGGGAGTTTACGGGCTGAACTTCATTGTCATGCATATGGAAAGGATATCTCGGATATTGAGTCCTCTGTTATGATGCACGCGACTGGAGTAGACGGACAGGAGAGTATAACCGTCAAATACAGAGACGGCAGGATGGCAGTGACAACCCACAGCATGTACGGAAGATCAGACAGAAAAGGCATCTTTTACGGTGAGAAGGGATACATGATAGTCCAGAATATAAATAATCCACAGTGGATAGATGTATTTGACTGCGAGGACAGACTGATAAGACATGTGGATGTGCCAAAGCAGATAAGCGGCTACGAGTACGAGGTCATGGAAAGCCTTGATATGATCAGACAGGGACAGTTCCAGAGTAAATCGATGCCTTTGTCAGAGTCTATATATATGATGAAGCTTATGGATGACATTAGAAAAGGGTGGAATAAAAAAGTGATAATTATATATATACTTGGCGGAATCATAGCCATATTTCTGATGTACATACTTTTTTCTTCGTGTGCAGTCTGTTCGTGAGAACTGACAGGCAGTATACGGAGGACAGCAGGTTCTACAGGCATCTGCTGTATGGTGCCACCGGATTTGCCATGTGGTTTCTAAGAGTGAAAATGCATGTGACTGGCATGGAGAAGATTCCAGTGGATGTCAAACCACTCTTTGTGGGAAATCATCTGTCAAATTATGATCCGCTGATAGAATGGCATGTATTTAAGAAGTGGGATGTGGCATTTGTATCCAAGCCGGAGAATTTTAAGATACCGATATTCGGCAGGATCATCAGAAGATGCTGCTTTATGCCGATAGACAGATCAGATCCGGGTAAGGCATTGTCTACGATCAAGACGGCTACCGAGATTCTCCAGAAGGGAGATATGGCAGTTGGAGTATACCCGGAGGGAACGAGAAACAGACAGGGCGGACTTCTGCCATTTCACACGGGTGTTTTCAGGATAGCCCAGAAAGCGCATGCGCCGATAGTCGTCATGGCGATACACGGAACGGAGAATATCTACAGGAATGTGCTGAGGCGCAGATCTGACGTCTATATAGATGTGGTGGATGTGATACCTGCCGATGAGGTAAAAGCAATGAAGAAGAATGAGATCAGCGACAGGGTGAGACTTGTCCTTGAGAAAGATGAAAAGGGTAAAAACTATGGGAAAAGAAGTACATTTTATATAATTCACTGGCGGGCAACGGCAAATGTATGTATGACGTGCAGGCACTTGCAGATACATATCCTGATGCGATACTCAAGAAGATGACAGAGATCGCTTCATATGCGGAGTTCATGGGATCGCTTGCAGAGGATGACGAGGTTATCCTGTGCGGCGGTGACGGAACGCTGAACATATTTGTGAATGACATAAAGGACATGGATGTGAAGAATACCATCTACTATTATGCCTCCGGAAGCGGCAATGACTTTGCAAAGGACATAGGACATAACAGTCATGACACTCCGGATTACCAGATAAATCAGTACATACAGCATCTGCCGGAGGTGACGATCAACGGCAAAAAGTGGCTGTTCATGAACAATGTTGGATTCGGAATAGACGGTTACTGCTGTGAGGAGGGCGACCGCCAGAGGACAAAGAATGAGAAAACTCATAAGAACAAGCCTGTGAACTACACGGCTATAGCTATCAAAGGCCTGCTCTACGCATTCAAACCGAGAAATGCTGTGGTGAAAGTGGATGGAGTCCGTCATGAATATAAAAATGCCTGGCTCGTGCCAACCATGAATGGCAGATATTATGGCGGCGGAATGATGGCTACCCCCGGGCAGGACAGACTGAATCCGGAGCATACAGTTTCGGTTATGGTGTTCCACGGCAAGGGCAAGCTTGGAACCCTTATGATTTTTCCTTCTATATTCAAGGGGGAGCATGTCAAGTACGAAAAGCATGTTGATATATTCAACGCAAAAGAGGTTGAGGTTGAATTTGATCGTCCGACACCACTTCAGATAGACGGTGAGACGATACTTGGAGTTACATCATACAAAGTTAAAGCGTGGAGCCTGGATCAGAAATAAAAAAGTTTTGAAAATCCGAATAATATAAAGTTCAAAAAACTTGCAAATATGCTGACGTCATTTATACTATTTTAATAGATTGTACGCTGAAAAAGGAGGTATTGTATGCGGGAGATGCGGAGAAGTGACAGGATGATAACAGATCGTGAAGAGATAGTGGATGTACTTGATTCGTGTAAGGTGTTCCGGATGGCGGTTCACGATGAAGAGGGAATGTACATAGTTCCGCTGAATTTCGGTTATACCTACGAGGAGGATGTTCTGAAGCTTTATTTCCACTCTGCCGGTGAGGGCAGGAAGGTGGATGCTCTGGCGCGGATCCGAAGGTGGCCATAGAGATGGACACAGATCACTATCTGGTTGAGGGACCAAATGCCTGCAGCTTTGGTTATCTCTACAGCAGTATCATGGGAAATGGCACAGCCAGAAAGCTGACAGATCCTGAGGAAAAGTGCGAGGCACTCAACTGCCTTATGAATCATCAGCTTGCGAGAAATACCGAGAATATGAGATCGTTTGACAAGGTAGAAAAGAAGAAGTATAACTACTCAGACCAGATGCTTGCAGCGGTAAATGTGTATGAGATAGTTGTGGAAAATTTTACGTGTAAGTCAAGGCGATAAGTATATGGAATCTATGCAATTGCCATTGTGGTTTAAGGAATTGACGTAAAACATAATACAAATTATAATCAGACAGGATATAATGAAGCGATCATCAAGCAGACTCTTGATGATAAGTGATATAGCAGAAAGGTGAAAACAGGAGATGGATTACAACAAATTAGCGGATTTGATATTTGCAGATATAACAGATACAGTGGATGACCTTGAGAAGAGATTTCCGGAGAGAAATCTTCCAGAGGGAGCAAGGGTAACAAGATTTGCGCCAAGCCCTACAGGATACATGCACATCGGTGGACTGTATGCAGCCATGATCTCAAGAAAGCTTGCAAAGCAGAGTGGCGGCGTGTTCTACCTCAGAATAGAGGACACTGACAGAAAGAGAGAGCTTGAGGACGGTGTAAATGAGATCATCAATTCGTTGAAGAAGTTTGACCTTGGATTTGACGAGGGACCATTTGAGGGCGGCGAGACTATATATGGTCCATATAAGCAGAGCGAGAGAAAAAGAGATATATCAGACCTGTGTCAAGAAGCTTATGCAGGAGGGATATGCATATCCTGACTTTACAACAGCCGAGGAGCTTGACGAGATCAGGGCAAAAAGCAGGAGGCTGCAAAGGTTGATATAGGATATTACGGTGAGTATGCGGTTGGAAGAAACCTGACTTACGAGCAGATAGAGGAGAAGCTTGCAGCGGGCGAGCCATATGTTGTGAGACTCAAGAGTCCGGGCGAGGCAGGAAAGACTGTTATCTACAGCGATCCTATCAGGGGCAAGATTGAGATGCCTGAGAATATCATGGATGTGGTACTTCTGAAGTCAGACGGAATACCTACATACCATTTTGCACATGCAGTTGACGATCATTTCATGAGGACAAATCTTGTCATCAGAGGTGACGAGTGGCTTGCATCATATCCACTTCACAAGCAGCTCTTTGATCTGTGTGGATTTGCGCTTCCAAAGTATGCGCACATCGCACCTATCATGAAGCTTGAGGTTACAGTGGACGAGGAGGGCGAGCACCAGAGAAAGAGAAAGCTCAGCAAGAGAAAGGACCCGGAGGCTGCGGTTGGCTTCTATGCAGAGCAGGGATTCCCATCAGTCAGCGTGCTTGAGTACCTTATGACAATAGCAAACTCCAACTACGAAGAGTGGCATGCAGCACATGCAGACAAGACAATAGACGACTTTACATTATCACTCAAGAAGATGCCTGTCAGCGGCGCACTTTTTGACATGGTGAAGCTTAATGATGTCAGCAAGGAGATGATCTCAAAGCTCACAGCCGAGGAGTGTTACGACCTCATCATGGAGTGGGCAAAGGAGCATGACGAGAACATATACACATTTGGCACACAGGATAAGGACGGCTTCATGAAGACCATCAATCTGTGGAAGATGTCAGGTAAGAAGGTTCGCAAGGATGTCGGCAAATGGTCAGATCTGCGCGCTATGTTCGGTTATCTGTACACTCCCGAGGACGAGCTGGATCTCCAGTATGAGATAGACGAGAAGTACACACCGGAGATGATCACAGAGGTTATCGAGGAGTACAAGAAGGATCTCTTCCTTGACTCAGAGGACTGGTTCTCAAGCATGAAGGTCATGGGCGAGAAGATCGGCTACTGTCCAAATGTCAAGGAGTACAAGCAGAATCCTGACGGATACAAGGGAAGCATCACAGATGTATGTACTATAGTCAGAGTTGCCATCACAGGCAAGCAGAACTCACCTGACCTGTTCACGATCATGAACGTGATCGGAAAAGACAAGACCATGGGTAGACTGGACAAGTTCCTTGCGTGGGTGAATAGATAGGATGTATCAATTGGATGTGCACATTAAGTTGACATAGTCTGTATCGTGTTTGACATAACCATGCAGGAGCGCTCCCGCTCAACTCAGGCTGCAGCGGCACTAGCGCTCGCAGGCTCACTGAGAGCCGGCGCCTTCGTATGTCCTGCATCAGTTAATGTCAAAACGATTACAGATTGTACTATATACTTGTGCACATCCAATTGATGAAGATTGGTTAAAATATATTTAGAAGGGATTGGATTACTATGAACAAGAAGATATATGACGGTTATACATATGTAGACGGTGGCGTGTGTGCGGCCAAGGGTTTCACGGCAAATGGACTTAACTGTGGACTGAACCCTGATAAGAACAAGAATGATCTCGGAATGGTATTTTCAGAGGTGCCATGTGTGGCAGCAGGCGTGTATACACAGAATAAGGTGAAGGGCGCGCCGGTTACAGTTACCAAGGAACACCTGAAGAAATCTGGCAACAAGGCACAGGCAGTCATTGTAAACTCCAAGAATGCCAACACATGCAACGCGGATGGAATAGAGAAGGCTGAGAAGATATCCCAGCTTGCGCGGATGCCCTGGGTATAGATGTGAACCTTGTCATCAATGCTTCAACAGGCGTCATCGGACAGATCATCCCTATCGAGCCATTTGAGGAGCATATGAAAGAACTTGCAGACGGTCTCTCGGCAGACGGCAACGACAAGGCGGCAAATGCTATCATGACCACAGACACAGTTGATAAGCAGGTTGCTGTCCAGTTTGATATAGACGGTGTGACATGTACTTTAGGCGGTATGGCAAAGGGAAGCGGAATGATCCATCCAAATATGGCTACAACGCTTAACTTCATCACATCAGACATAGCCATCACATCAGAGCTGATCCAGAAGGCGCTCTCAGAGATCGTAAAGGTTACATACAACTGCCTCTCCGTAGACGGAGATCAGTCCACAAATGATACCCTGACAGTCATGGCAAATGGCCTTGCTGGCAACAAGCTCATCGACACGGAGAACGAAGCTTATGAGAAGTTCAAGAAGGCCCTCTATATAGTTATGGAGTGCATGACCATGATGCTTGCATCAGACGGTGAGGGAGCAACCAAGATGATCGAGTGTACAGTTGCAGGGGCACCTGACCTTGACACAGCCATTATCGTGGCAAAGAGCGTTATCCGTTCCCCACTTACAAAGTGTGCTATGTTCGGCGAGGATGCCAACTGGGGACGTATTCTCTGTGCCATCGGATATGCGGAGGCTGACTTTGATATAGACAAGGTTGCAGTAGATCTCGAGTCGGAATTTGGCGTGGTTCCAGTATGCCGCAACGGCGCAGGCGTACCATTCTCAGAGGAGAAGGCAGCCAAGGTATTGAGCTCAGATGAAATCCACATCAACATAGATCTCGGAATCGGCGATGTTACAGCCAAGGCATGGGGCTGTGACCTGACATATGATTACGTGAAGATCAATGGGGATTATCGTTCGTAATATATCAAACAAATCAGGGAGACAGCCGAATGCCATTTAAGATTATTAGAAGTGATATAACAAAAGTTCATGTAGATGCAGTAGTAAATACGGCAAATCCGCACGTTGCCGTGGGAGCTGGCGTGGACTCTGCAATATATGCGGCTGCGGGGCGTGACAGGCTTCTGAAGGCAAGGGCAAAGGTTGGAACTCTGGTGGCTGGAGAGGTTGGAATCACAAAAGCATTTGATCTTCCGGCGAGATACATCATTCATTCAAGCGGACCTGCCTGGGTGGATGGAAGACATCAGGAGCCGGAGCTTCTCAGAAGGTGTTATGACAAAGCATTAGTTATGGCATATGCACACCGATGCAAGTCGATTGCATTTCCACTGATGGCTACGGGCTCTTACGGCTTTCCTAAAGAGCTTGGAATTCAGATCGCAATTGATGCATTTACATCATTTCTGCAGGAGCATGAGATGGACATCACGCTTGTGGTGTTTGATGATCATTCATATCATGTATCAGGAAAATGGTATGATGATGTGAAGAGTTTAATAGATGACGAATATGTTGCTGAAAAAAAATCTGAGTGAATATCGTACTTTGTCATCGTATGATGAATGCCAAGACACTGCAAGGTTCGATGAAGAATATCTTTGCGGTCAACATAGACCTCAGTTTATGGAATATGGAACACTGGCACAGTCAGGTAAGAGTTCGGGAATACATGAAAACAACTCAAATGGTTCTTTGGACGACATGCTTAAGGGCATATATACGGACAGCTTTGAAAAACATCTGCAGCAGTTAATCAACAAAAAGAAACTTAAGAATTCAGAGGTCTACACTGCGGCAAATATAAGCAAGCAGTATTTCTCAAAGCTCCTGAAGGGCAGGATAAAGCCGTCGAAGGAAAAAGTTCTGTCACTGGCAGTCGGGCTTCGCCTGAATCTTGATGAGACTGTTGACTTCCTGGGGCTTGCCGGATACGCACTCTCACCGATCTCTCAGACGGACAAGATCGTGGAGTATCATATAGTACATAAAGAATACAGCGTCATAAAGATCAATATAGTTCTGTTCGACTATGGACTTGCCTCGCTGTCAGAATAAAACAAAGTAAAATGAGAAGGTCGCCTGCGGGGTGACCTTTTTGTTTGTTATACAGGTTATTATTAACTCATATTAAGGGAAAGCAGAGTGGACATGCCAAGGTTAATTTCTAAAACGCACGTGCATGCAGATTGTTTACACATTTGCATTTCCTGATACATAAAAACACTAAGATAAAAGAATGTGAGGTTGATGATTATGAAAAAAGGACTTACGGAGATAGTATTTATTCTGGACAGAAGTGGTTCAATGCACGGACTTGAGGCTGACACGATAGGTGGATTCAATTCAATGATGGAAAAGCAGAAGAAAGATAGCGGTGATGATGGAGAGGCGTACGTTTCGACTGTGCTCTTTGACGACTTCAGCAGAGTACTGCACGACAGGATTCCTATTGAGAATGTACCAGAGATGACGGACAATGACTATTACGTGGGTGGCTGCACAGCACTGCTTGATGCGCTTGGAGGTGCGATTCACCATATCGGCAATATCCACAAGTATGCAAGAAAAGAGGATGTGCCTGAGAAGACATTGTTCGTGATAATCACAGACGGAATGGAGAACGCCAGCCGGAATTACAGCTATGAGACGATACAGAAGATGGTTAAGCGCCAGCAGAAAAAGTATGGCTGGGAATTCATCTTCATCGGAGCAAATATCGATGCTGTCATGGAGGCAGGACGCTTTGGAATAAGACCGGAGCGGGCGGTGAATTATGTGTGCGACGAGGCTGGAACAGAGAATGTGTATGGAGCTGTAGGGAATGCGGTGCATGCGATGCGCTCATCCGAGCCGATGGCGGGGGCTGCCGCCCTCGATGACAGGGAATGGAGTACAAAGCTTGATGAGGATTATATAAAGCGTGGCAGATGACAAACAACTATATCTTCCGTTTCCGGCAGTATGAATGGGGAGCAAACTGTCTGACTCGCTTGCGTTTTGCACAGCAAAAAGTTAAAGTTTTCCATATCAAAGTTTACTTGTATGATGTACAATATCATCATATGGAATTGAGCAAAGATATATTGGGAGGTAGGAAGATGGAAGATAGAGTACTTGACTGGGCAGTATATGAGAAGACAGCCCGTGAGATGGCTGCAGAGGGACTGGTTCTGTTAAAGAACGACAACAAAGCTCTGCCACTTAAGCAGGGAGAGACGGTTTCTGTATTTGGACGTATGCAGAACCATTATTATAAGAGTGGAACCGGTTCGGGCGGCATGGTGAATGTTGCCAGAGTGGTAGGAATCCTTGATGCACTTAATGAGTGCAAGGATGTGAATGTCAATCAGAAATTGGCAGAGACTTATGCCGCATGGGATAAGGAACATCCTGTGGAGTTGGGACTTGGCTGGGGACAGGAGCCGTGGTCACAGGCGGAGATGCCGGTTACAGATGAGCTCGTGCAGGAGGCTGCCGGCGAGTCGGATTCAGCCATAGTGATAATTGCAAGAACAGCTGGTGAGGACAAGGACAATACACTTGAAAAAGGAGCATTTATGCTCACTGATATAGAGACTGATATGCTTAGACTTGTCAGAGAGAATTTCCAGAAGATGGTCGTTCTCTTGAATGTCGGCGGTCTTATAGATATGTCATTTCTTGACACGATTTCCCCAGATGCCTGCATGTATGTATGGCAGGGTGGAATGGTCGGAGGATATGGAGTGGCTGATGTCCTCGTAGGAGATGTCAGCCCTTCAGGAAAACTCACAGACACGATAGCCTACGATATCAAGGATTATCCTGCGTATGACAATTTCGGCGGCGAAGAGAGAAACTTCTACGCTGAGGATATCTATGTGGGATACCGTTACTTTGAGACATTTGCAAAGGATAAGGTCAGATATCCGTTTGGATACGGATTGTCATACACAGACTTCAAGATCGGCGTAAAACATGCAAGTCTGGATTTTGAAAAAGGCGTGGCGAATATCTGTGTCAAAGTCACAAATACAGGAAAGAGACTTGGCAAGGAGGTTGTCCAGGTGTACGGTGAGATGCCACAGGGCAGGCTTGGCAAGCCATCCAGAGTGCTCATTGATTTTGCGAAGACAAAGGAGCTTGTTCCGGGACTCAGCGATGAGCTGAAGTTTGAGATCCCGCTTGACCGTATGGCATCATTTGACGATTCGGGAGTCACGGGCCATAGAAACTGTTATGTGCTTGAAGCTGGAGACTACACTATCCATGTAGGAAACAGCATAAGAAATACAACAGAGTGTCTGTTCTTTGAGCTTGCCGAGACTGTGGAGCTTCAGAAGCTTCAGGAGGCACTTGCACCTTATGAGAAGTTTGACCGCATGAAACCATTCTGTGATGAGAACGGCAGGATGCTTATAGAGTATGAGGAGACACCTCTAGTCACTGTTGATATGTATGACAGGAGAGAGCAGGAACTGCCGGAGGAGATACCGGTTACTGGTGACAAGGGAATTACGCTTCTTGATGTAAGGGAAGGCAGGGCCACCATGGATGAGCTCATAGCGCAGTTTGATGATGAGGATCTGGCATGCTTTGTCCGCGGAGAGGGAATGGGAAGTTCTCTTGTGACGGCGGGAACAGCGTCCGCATTTGCCGGGGTATCGCCCAATTTGATCGCACATAAGATCCCATCGGTGTGCTGTGATGACGGACCATCGGGAATGAGACTCGACTCAGGTATGAAGGCATTCTCACTTCCAAATGGCACTCTGTGCGGATGTTCATTTAACAAAGAATTGAACACCAGACTGTATGCACTTCTCGGACTTGAGATGACAGCAAATAAGGTTGAGGTTCTTCTTGGACCGGGAATGAATATCCACCGTCACCCGCTTAATGGACGAAACTTTGAGTATTTCTCCGAGGATCCATACCTTACGGGTTCCATTGCAACTGCACAGTTAGAGGGACTTAAGTCCAGCGGCGTGTCCGGAACGATCAAGCATTTCTGCGGAAATAATCAGGAGTATCACCGCCATACAACTGACTCGGTCATCTCCCAGAGGGCACTCAGGGAGATATACCTGAAGGGATTTGAGATAGCTGTCAAGTCAGGATATGCCGACTCTGTTATGACAACATATGGTCTGGTAAATGGTCTCTACACCGCAGGAAGTTATGATCTGAATACCACGATACTCAGAAATGAGTGGGGATTTACAGGCGTGGTCATGACAGATTGGTGGGCATCCATCAACCGCAGGGGTATGGAGCCGGATGCAAATGACTTTGCGACTATGATACAGGCACAGAATGACATGTATATGTGCTTTGCCCGGACGGCTCGAAGAACATGGGCGGAGATAATGTCATAGAGGCACTTCAGGACGGACGTATATTGAGAGCTGAGCTTCAGAGAATTGCAAAGAATGTGTGTAACTTTGCCATGAATACGAATGCATTTAAGCGTCTTGTGGGAGAGCCTGTAGAGGTAGAGATAATAAACCGTCCAAAGCAGGCGGACGATTTTTCAATTGATGATGTGGAATACATCAATGTCGACAGAGACATACTTATAGATCTGACAGAGAAGGCCAGCACCGCCGACACGAATTATGTCATAGCCCTTGATGTTGAACATCCGGGAGAGTATGAGGTGAGCCTGAGGGGAAGCTCGACACTCGAAAAGCTTGCCCAGCTGCCGTGTACCCTGTTTTTCAACGGATTCCCTGTGAGCAACTTCACATTTAACGGAACTGACGGCAAGGATGTTGTGATCAGGAAAGAGGTCAAATTTTACGGCAGATTCAATGTGCTCCGACTGTATGTGAAATCGAATGGACTTGATCTCAAGGATATTAAGTTCAGTTTTGAAAAAGAGTTTTGATCTGAAAATAAATATTGACATAGACTGCCATAGATGGTAACCTAAATTAACTCTTTGCACTGCATATAAATCTACAGTACAAACTGAGCAGACCATTGGTGTAAGCCAAGGAGTCGGGCCATCATGGTGGAATCTTTACATCCACGGGACAGTAGTTACTAATACTGAGTCGTGGGTGTTTTTTTATACTCTTTTAGACATTCTATAAAATCTCCCACATATATTTAGTGATAAGAGCTTTCTGAAATTTATTGATCGCACAGCATCGGTCTTTTGATTAAGGTGATTATCAATAGACTGGTGTTCATTAGGAAAGGATGGCTGATTATATGGAAAGCGCAAACAAAATAAACACGATGGCGGCATCTGCCGTATCAGAGGATGAGTTTAAAAAGGTTGCAAATAAAGTATCGTTTATAACGATAGTACAGAACGTACTGTTGTCAGTATTCAAATTATTTGCGGGAATATTTGCACATTCAAATGCAATGATAAGTGATGCGGTACATTCAGCATCAGACGTGTTCAGCACCATAATAGTGATAATTGGAGTAAAACTAGCGTCGAAGAAATCTGACAAGGAACATCCATACGGCCATGAGAGGCTTGAGTGTGTGGGCGGCGATCGCTGTCTATAGTGCTTTGCTGTATACCGGTATCAAGATCGGCTCGCAGGCGGTTAAGGACATAATCGGTGGCAATTACCAAAGCCTGCAAAAACCGGGGGTGCTGGCACTGGTGGCGGCTGTTGTATCCATTGTCACAAAGGAGATAATGTACTGGTACACAAGACACTATGCGAAGAAGATAGATTCAAGCGCACTTATGGCAGATGCATGGCATCACCGATCAGATGCGCTGTCATCGGTCGGCGCGCTTGTCGGTATCGGTGGTGCGATGATGGGATTCCCGGTTATGGATTCCATTGCAAGTATTGTTATTTTTGTATTCATAGCTAAGGCGGCATACGATATCTTCAAGGATGCCATGGACAAGATGGTGGATCACTCCTGCGATGATGAGACAGAGAAAGAGATGAGGGATTTTGTGCTCGCCCAGAAAGAAGTTCTCAGTGTTGATCTTCTCCACACAAGGATATTTGGCAACAAAATATATGTAGATGTGAGATAGGTGTAAACGGTTCATATACATTAAGACATGCGCATGAGATAGCGGAAGAGGTCCATGAGGGAATAGAGAAGAATTTTCCAAAGGTAAAGCATGTGATGGTGCATGTCAATCCTGCGGATGTGGCAGAATAATCATAGATTGATAACGCAGAGTAAGGCACGGATCAGATTTGGTCTGTGTCTTATTTTTGTGTGTTGGAAGCTGCAAAACGAGTACCAAACCTGCAAATAGTCAAAAACAATCAAAATAATTCAGAAATCTTCAAAAATATGCAGAATAATGATTGACAATCTTCATTTACGATGATATTATGCATATAGATTGATTGAAAGCGACTGAAATCAAGTAAAAATCACCTTGAAACAATCACAAATAATTGAAAACAGTCAAAAAATATGTTATCCTAAAGAAAAGTTAAAAGCACCGGATGCAGATATATGCATTCTGAAAAGCCACGAAAAAAGAAAATACACAAACACGAAAACACATATACAGGAGACATACTTAAAAGGCAGGAGGCAATTATTATGATGACCGAGGATAGATACACAGCGATTTTAGATGCACTGAAAGAGAGAAAGTCTATGACAGTTGCAGAGTTCACGGAGATCACGGGAGCGTCAGAATCTACTATAAGAAGAGATTTGATAGCTCTGGACGATATGGGTAAGATCAAGAGATTCCATGGTGGTGCCAAGGCGATTGAGCATGAATATATCACCAATGAGGCACCGGTTTCAGCCAAGGCACAGCTCAACGTCGAAGAGAAAAGTGCCATTGCAAAATACGCGGCAACTATGATCAATGATGAAGATTTCATATTTATAGATGCAGGAACCAGCACGGCTCTCATGATCGACTATATCGGCGAAACAAATGCTACATTTGTCACCAATGGAATAGCACATGCCAAGCGGCTTCTCAAGAAGAACCTCAGAACGTATATGATAGGCGGACTTGTAAAGCCGATCACAGAGGCAATCATCGGAGCCGAGGCGGTCAATTCCATGAAAAAGTTCAATTTCACAAAGTGCTTTCTTGGAACAAATGGAATCCATATGGATTATGGATTCACAACGGTCGATGTGGAAGAGGCTATGGTGAAGATGGAAGCGGTGAACAGATCTTATGCCAGCATAGTCCTTGCCGACAGCAGCAAGTTTGACAAGGTGACAGCGGTGACATTTGCGGCAATCGAAAAAGCCTGTATTATCACGGACAGACTTGTAAATGATAAGTACATAGACGCCACAGTTGTAAAGGAGGTACTCAGATAATGATTTATACGGTGACATTCAATCCAGCGCTCGATTATGTTGTCAAGATGGACAGCCTTGAGCTTGGAATGGTGAACAGAAGTAAGTCAGAAACCATATTCTATGGCGGCAAAGGTATCAATGTCTCAACCGTACTTAAGAACATAGGAGTTGATTCCGTAGCTCTCGGTTTTGTTGCCGGATTTACCGGTAAGGAGATCGAGGACGGAGTCAAGACCATGGGAGTTAAGACAGATTTTATCCAGCTGAAGAATGGTCTCAGCAGGATAAATGTCAAGATCAAGGCAGAACAGGAGACAGAGATCAACGGACAGGGACCCGACATTAAGAAAGATGAGCTTCAGCAGATGTTTGACAAGCTGGACAAGCTCCAGTCGGGAGATTGCCTGATACTTGCGGGAACCATCCCTGCTTCACTTCCATCTGACATATACGAGCAGATCATGGAGAAACTTATGAACAGGAACATCGACATCGTGGTGGATGCGACAAAGAATCTTCTGCTCAATGTATTGAAGTTCCATCCATTCCTCATCAAGCCGAATAACCATGAGCTTGGCGAGATGTTTGGAGTAGTCTTAAAGAGCGATGACGAGATCGTTGAGTATGCGAAGAAACTCCAGGTCATGGGTGCAAGAAATGTACTCATATCCATGGCAGTGGACGGAGCAATACTCATCACAGAGACAGGAGAAGTTCACAAGATCGGAGTTCAAGGGAACGGTTGTGAACTCAGTAGGTGCAGGTGATTCAATGGTTGCAGGATTTACAGCAAGCTACCTGAAGGATCACGATTATATGGAAGCGCTGAAGAGAGGAACAGCAACAGGAAGTGCAACAGCATTTTCAGAAGGCCTTGACACAGCGGACAAAGTAGAGGAGCTCTACAAGCAGTTATAGTAAAACGTAGGTTTTCCGTCATGAGAAGGAATACTTACGAGAGAAACCACCGCATGACAGTATATGTGGATGCGGCTGATTATTTAAGAGGAGGTTACGCTTATGAGAATCACAGAGCTTTTATCAAAAGAAAGCATTGCTCTGGGTGTAAAGGTAGATTCAAAGGATGCAGCGATCGACTACCTTGTAAACCTGCACGATGAGAGCGGGAAACATCTCAGACAAGAAAATATATAAAGAAGGAATACTTAAGAGAGAGGAAGAGGGCTCAACAGCTATAGGAGAAGGAATAGCGATCCCTCACTCCAAGAACAAGGCGGTCAAGAGACCTGGACTTGCAGCCTATGACAGTCCCTGATGGAGTTGATTACGATTCACTGGATGGACAGCCATCAAACCTGTTCTTCATGATCGCAAAGCACCGGAGAGCGGATCAGATGTACATCTTGAGGTACTTTCAAGACTGTCTATGCTTCTCATGGATGAGGACTTCAGAGCAGAGCTTCTGAAGGCAGCTGACAAGGATGCATTCCTTGCAGTCGTTGACAAATACGAGAACGCAAAGTTCCCAGAGGAGACAGCGGAGAAGACTGAGGAAAAGACGGTTGAGAAGGCTCCTGAGAAGAAAGGGTTCAGAGTACTTGCAGTTACAGCGTGTCCTACAGGAATAGCTCACACATATATGGCGCCGAGGCACTTGAGAAGGCCGGCGCCAAGATGGGATATGCTTTAAAGGCTGAGACAAATGGCTCAGGCGGAGCAAAAAATATTCTTACTGATGAAGAGATCGCAAACTGTGATGGTATCATAGTTGCAGCTGACAAGAATGTTGAAACAGCAAGATTTGATGGAAAGCCAGTTCTTTTCACAAGAGTAGCAGATGGAATACACAAGCCTGAGGAACTCATACAGAAGATCGTGGATGGTCAGGTCCCTGTTCACCACGAGGAGGGTGGCAGAAAAGAGTCGAGTAGTGCAAATGGCAGTGTAGGAAGCAGAATATACAAGCATCTTATGAACGGAGTATCACACATGCTCCCATTCGTAATCGGCGGTGGTATCCTCACAGCTCTTGCATTCCTTATAGATACACTTTGCGGATTTGGTGCAACAGGTGGATCCAACTTCGGTTCCATGACCCCGCTCTCAGCATTCTTCAAGTATGCCGGTGGCCTGGCGATGGGCGTGATGGTTCCGGTACTTGCAGGATTTATAGCAGAGTCCATAGCGGACAGACCTGGACTTGCAGTCGGTTTCCTTGGTGGTATCCTGGCATCTTCCGGAAATGCAGCCTTGTCCGGTTATGTATGGGCAGGAGATAACCTTGGCGGCTTCCAGTCATTTATATCAAAGTTTGGATTCGTCGCAGAAGGCGGCGGAAATACAGTATCAGGTTTCCTCGGCGGTATCGCGGCAGGTTTCCTTGCAGGATATGTAGTTCTTCTTCTTAGAAAGATCTGCTCCAAATTCCCTAAGTCACTGGAGGGAATCAAGCCAACACTTATATACCCACTTGTTGGTATGTTTATAGTTGCAGTACTTATGATATTTATACTCAATCCGATTATTGGATTGATCAATACAGGACTTTCAGATATGCTGACAGCCCTTGCAAATAAAAATCTTCTCATCCCACTTGGAATCATCCTCGGCGGTATGATGGCGATAGACATGGGCGGTCCTATCAACAAGGCGGCTTATGTATACGGAACAATGGTTCTTGCAACAGCGTCAGAGCTTGTCGCAGGCGGCGCACAGCTTTCAGATCCAGCAGTTCAGGCGTGCTATATCTCAATGGCATCAGTTATGGTAGGTGGTATGGTACCTCCACTTGGAATTGCTCTTGCATGTATCTTCTTCCCTAAGAAGTTCACAAAGGCAGAGAGAAACTCAACAGTATCAAACATCGTAATGGCTTGTGGATTCATCACAGAGGGTGCAATACCATTTGCAGCAGCAGATCCACTCCACGTAATACCATGTACACTCGTAGGCGCAGCAGTTGCAGGTGGAATGTCAGCAGCATTCAAATGTACACTGATGGCACCTCACGGTGGAATATTCGTATTCGCAACAGTAGGCAACTGGTTACCATACATCATTTCATGGCTTGTTGGATCAGTGATCACATGTATCATGCTCGGTCTTATCAAGAAAAATGCTCAGGATTAAAAAATGCACAAAAGTAATGCACAAAAAACGACAGAATGTTATAATTTATACAATTGGGGTTTGTGAAATAGCTATACATGGCTCAAATGAAAAGATGAAATGGTAATCTGACTGTGATGCCATATGGTAGATAATTACAGATCACAAAGACTTATTTAACAACACAAGGGCCGCTTATGATAGAGGATTTCTGCAAGTGATTGTATATATCATTTGAAGGGAATTTGAGGCCGCCGGTTCTTAGATGGCTCGGCAGAGGCATCTTAGTACCGCTGCAGGCCGAAATAAGCGGGAGCGACCCGAAAATGATATATACAATCACTTGCAGTCGTATAATGATCATTGCGGCCCGTATTAGAAAAGGAGAAGATTATTATGGTAGCACAGACAGTAAAAGTAGTAAATGAACAGGGACTTCATATGAGACCAGCAGGAGTATTTGCAAAGGAGATGACAAAGTTCTCATGCGCAGTAACTCTTGATGTGGCAGGCAAGAAGATCAATGCCAAGAGCGTAATGCTCATCATCGCAAAGATGCATCAAGTGCGGTGCAGAGGTTACAATAGAGTGTGATGGTGCAGATGAGAAGGAGGCTCTTGCAAAGGCAGTTGAGCTCATCGAGTCAGGATTCGGCGAGTAATATAGTATGTAGTACAGGTATATTGCCATGACGTCGAAGCGGGCTATTTATATATGAAATCTGAAATCAGACTTCGGTACATTTTACAGGCAGATGGTACTCGGCTGGAGTACCATTTGTTGTATAGAGAATAATTGGAGGTTTTCTTATGAATAAAGGAATCGCGGGTTCAGCCGGCTATGGCGTTGGAAAGGTTGTGATCATATCTGACGCAAAGCCGGAATATGAGAACAGAACGATCACAGATACAGATGCAGAGATCAAGAGATATGACGATGCTGTTGCGGCATTTACAGAAAAGACTCATGCCATGGCAGAGGCTATGAAAGAGAGTGTCGGAGAGCATAATGCCGAGATACTTGAGGGACACATACTGCTCCTCACAGATCCGGGGATGGATGAGATCACAAAGGGCGCGATTATGAGCGGAACCTGTGCAGAGGCTGCATTTGAGAGTACATGTGATATGTTTGCCGGAATGTTCCAGATGGCAGATGATGAGCTCACAAGACAGAGAGCAACTGATATTGGCGACATCAAGGTGAGAATGCTCAAGATACTCACAGGTACACCTGATGTGAACATATCAGAGGTTCCAGCTGGAACTATCCTTGTGGCTGAGGATCTCACCCCATCCATGACAGCAGGAATCGTCAAGGAGAATGTGGCAGGAATCATCACTGCGGTTGGAGGCAAGACATCCCACTCTGCTATTCTTGCGAGGGCGCTGGAGATACCGGCGGTACTCAGCGTGGACGGAATAGTGGACAAGGTTTCAGATGGTATGACAGCAGTAGTTGACGGATGCGATGGAATCTGCATACTTGATCCGTCACAGGAAGAGATAGACGAATATCAGGCAAAGAGAGAGAAATATCTTAGCGACAAGGCTCTCCTTGAGGTATATAGAGGCAAAGATACAGTTACAGCTGACGGTGTGAAGGTACATTTGTATGGCAATATTGGTAATCCGGAGGATGCAAAGCAGGTTGCTTTGCATGTGACGGAGAGGGCGTTGGCCTTTTCAGAACAGAGTTCCTGTTCATGGGCGCATCGGAGCTCCCATCTGAGGAAGAGCAGTTCCAGGCGTACAAGGCGGCTGCTGAGAACATGGAGGGCAGAGAGGTTATCATCAGAACCCTTGATGTGGGCGGTGACAAGGATATCCCATACCTTGGACTTGAGAAAGAGGACAATCCGTTCTTAGGTTTCAGAGCAGTGAGATATTGTCTGCAGAATAAAGATTCATACAGAGTACAGCTGAGGGCACTTCTCCGTGCGAGTGCATTTGGCGATATCAAGATTATGGTACCGCTTGTCACATGTGTTGATGAGATCAGAAGTGTGAAGGCTCTTGTTAAGGAACTCATGGCGGAGCTTGACGCTGAGAATATAGCATACAACAAGGATATCCAGGTCGGTGCAATGATAGAGACTCCTGCGGCAAGTCTCATAGCAGACCTGCTCGCAAAGGAGGCAGACTTCTTCAGCATAGGCACAAATGACCTGACGCAGTACACTATGGCGGTTGACAGAGGCAACGCTAAGGTTGCTTATCTGTACTCATCCTACAATCCTGCAGTCCTCCGTTCCATGAAGAATATCATCGAGGCGGCAAATGCAGTGGGCATCATGGTAGGCATGTGCGGTGAGGCGGCAAAGAGATCCGTTGCTCATACCTCTCCTCATATCATTTGGACTGGGAGAGTTTTCAGTCAGTGCCACTTCAGTCCTTGCGACAAGAGGAACGATAGCCAAGTGGTCGAAGGCTGAAGCAGATGAGTTGGCAGCAAAGGCACTCTCACTTGCAACAGAGACGGAGGTTGCGGAACTTCTCAAAGCAAATGCAAGATAGATAAAAGTGCACAATATGGCTTGGTAAAAATATGAGTACATTTTTGTATGGTTCATGTGTTTGAGAAATCAATAATGAACAAAAACCATGACTCGTAGTGACTATTTTCACGAAAATAAAAAAAGTCGGCATTTTTAACTGGAAAAAGTGCCGATTTTTTTGTTACAGTATAATTAGTAGCAGGAAGAACACATAGTGAACAGAGTCAGCCTTGCAGATCGAAACAGACAGGTGCATCATATCGTAATTTTAGTGAGTTTGTTTTAACAGTATTGTAGATGGAAATAATATGGATAGGAGGATGTAATAATGTTTGAGAATGAAAAAAGTAAACCATGTGAAGTTTGGTGAAGGCAGTGTGATGGAATGTGATGGAAGCCATATAAGAATAGTATTTTCTTATAATAATGTAGAAAAAGACATTTGCCTATCCGGGAGCATTTGACAAGTTTGTCAGCTTCCAGAGCAAAGAGGCACAGCAGGTAGCGGAGAGCGAGCTTGAGCAGATAAAGCTGAACCAGAAAAAAAGCTGGAGGGAATGAAGAAGCTTATAATTCAGGAGAATGAGCGAAGGAAAGAGGAAGCACTCAAGGCCAAGGCGAAGAGAAAGAGACAGTAATATAAAGTAAGATATAGAAAAAGCTAGTAAGATGTATTGACACTGAAATGTGCCAGCAAGATTGTGTGATGAGACAAAAGAATAACAGTGGATGCAGTTTTGTATCACGTGAGATATAATAGTCCCTGCCAGAGAGAAAATTTTTCTCTTTTGGCGGGATTTTTTGCACCTGAGGATAATTTTTAGGATTTTGTGCCTGAAGGAACGAATAAGGCACTTGCAAGGATAAATTTGTACCAAATATGGAAGATGCGGTGCAAATATGAAAAACACAGTGTTGCAGTAATGCAGTGCTATTTTTACATATACCTTGATTTTGTTGATATTTTTTGCTAAATTAAGTACGTACGTGTATAAATAGGGGGCATTTGCACCCATTTACAGAATAAAATGATCATAACAGTCAGATTTGGCTGTCGGAAAGGACGGAGCACAGAGTGTATAAGATTACTAAGGTTGAACAGTTGACAGAGACCATATACCTCATGGACGTGGTTGCACCACGAGTTGCAAATAAATGTCTTCCGGGACAGTTTGTAATTGTCAGAGGTTCAGAGGATGGAGAGAGAATCCCTCTCACTATCTGTGATTACTCAAGAGAGGACGGAACCATCACTATAGTATTCCAGGTAGTTGGAGCTGCTACAGAGATGATGAAGAATAAGAAGGTTGGAGATTCATTTGCGGATTTCGTTGGACCACTTGGATGTCCATCAGAGTTCTGTAAGGAGGATATAGAAGAACTCAAGAAAAAGAAGATTCTGTTCGTTGCAGGTGGTGTTGGAACAGCGCCTGTATACCCACAGGTAAAGTGGCTCCACGAGCAGGGTATCGATGCTGATGTCATCGTCGGAGGAAGAAACAAGTCACTCATCATTCTTGAGGATAAGATGAAGAAGGTAGCCGGCAACCTGTATATCACAACAGATGACGGTTCATATGGAAGCAAGGGTGTCGTTACCAATGAGATCCAGAAGCTTGTAGACGCTGGCAACAAGTATGATGTATGTGTTGCTATCGGACCTATGATCATGATGAAGTTTGTATGTAAGCTCACAAAGGAGCTTGAGATTCCTACAGTTGTCAGCCTTAACCCTATCATGGTAGACGGAACAGGTATGTGTGGTGCCTGCCGTGTAACAGTAGGTGGAGAGGTCAAGTTCGCATGTGTAGACGGACCAGAGTTCGACGGACACAAGGTGAACTTTGAGGAGGCTATGCAGCGTCAGCAGCTCTACAAGACTGTAGAGGGCAGAGCATTCCTTTTGCAAAGAAAAGAGGGCGATACACATCATGGCGGATGTGGAAACTGTGGAGGTGACAAGTAATGGCTATAGAAGTAGATGTTTGGAAGAGAGTGCCGGTTCGCGAGCAGGAGCCACAGGTACGTGCAAAGAATTTTGAAGAGGTTTGTTACGGATATAATGAAGAGGAGGCTATGGCTGAGGCTTCAAGATGTATAGGATGCAAGAATGCCCCATGCATGAATGGCTGTCCTGTATCTATCAATATCCCTGGATTTATAGCTCAGGTCAAGGAGGGCAACTTCGCTGAGGCGTTCAAGATCATCAGCGAGTCATCAGCACTTCCTGCTGTATGTGGACGTGTATGCCCACAGGAGACACAGTGTGAGCAGAAGTGTATCAGAGGAATCAAGGGCGAGGCGATATCCATCGGTAAGCTTGAGAGATTTGTTGCTGACTGGGCTCGTGAGAACGGAATCAAGCCAGAGCCTGCAAAGGAGATGAACGGTCACAAGGTGGCAGTCATCGGATCAGGCCCTTCAGGTGTGACAGCAGCCGGAGATCTTGCAAAGATGGGTTACGATGTAACTATATTCGAGGCACTTCACCAGCCAGGCGGAGTTCTCGTATACGGAATCCCAGAGTTCCGTCTTCCAAAGGAGAAGGTAGTTGCCAAGGAGATCGAGAACATCAAGTCACTTGGTGTCAAGATAGAGACAAATGTAGTAGTAGGAAAGTCAGTTACCATCGACTCACTCCTTGAGGATGAGGGCTTTGACGCAGTGTTCATCGGATCAGGCGCAGGACTTCCTAAGTTCATGGGTATCCCGGGTGAGAATGCAAACGGCGTATTCTCCGCAAACGAGTTCCTGACCAGAAACAACCTGATGAAAGCATTTGACGAGAATTCAAATACACCTATCATGAGAGGCAAGAAGGTTGCCGTAGTCGGCGGTGGAAATGTTGCTATGGATGCAAAGAAGAACAGCACTCAGACTTGGCGCTGAGACACATATCGTATACAGACGTTCAGAGGAGGAGCTCCCAGCCAGAGTTGAGGAAGTTCACCACGCTAAGGAAGAGGGAATCATATTTGATCTCCTCACAAACCCAACAGAGATCCTTGAGGATGAGAACGGCTGGGTATGCGGTATGAAGTGTGTGAAGATGGAGCTCGGCGAGCCTGATGCATCAGGCAGAAGAAGACCTGTTGAGATTCCTGATTCAGAGTTCACAATGGACGTTGACACAGTCATCATGTCACTTGGAACTTCACCAAACCCACTTATCTCATCGACAACAGAGGGACTTGAGACAAACAAGTGGAAGTGTATCGTTGCAGAAGAGTCAAACGGACAGACGACCAAGGAAGGCGTATATGCCGGTGGTGATGCCGTAACAGGTGCTGCAACAGTTATCCTTGCAATGGAAGCTGGCAGAGCTGGTGCAAAGGGAATTGATGAGTACATCAAGAACAACAAGTAATAATCATATAGAGTCATAAAACGAGGCTGATGTGTATAGGGAATACTTTACATCAGCCTTTTTTGATAAAAAATAACTTAGATGACAGATATTCAAAAGGGAGGAAATAAATTGGGGAATATAAAGAAAATGATATCAGTGATACTGGTAGTGGTATGTGTGTTTGCGTTTACAGCGTGTGGTAAGACTGAGACGCTGGATGGAAAATGGGTGCTTGTAAAAAGTGAGACATCAGATGGCAAGACGTATAAGGTCAAGGGTGAGGACACAAAAAGAGATCTATGAAATAAGTGGTGATACTGCAACATTTTACTATTCCGGTAAGGCGATGGGGGATAAGACTATCAATCTGCAGGTGGAACAGACGGGGGATAATCAGTACAACTTTAAGATGACGGATACTCTTAGCTTTTCAACGGGCACGATAGATGGAAAATATCTGAAATGCACCATAGGAGATACGATATTTATATATGAGAAGGATTAGAAGGTTGAACATAGAAATAACAGTAAAGACTTGTAGGAAAAAAACGTGACGAACAGGGGGAAACGATATGTACGATGAATTTGCAAAATGGTTAGACCGGATATTGGACGAGAATATGCCGCTGCCGGGAGTGGCGATCAATTTCAATATATATGAAGAGGTGGATTTGCATTGGTCGATCCAGTTGATAAGCTCAACTTATTTTGATGAGGAGGATGAGGACTGGAATTGTCACGAGGAGTTCACCACCGGGGAGGACCTGTACGGATGGCAGCAGGATACCGGCTGGGAGGAGATACTTGATATTTCCTGTGAGATGATCAGAAAGTATCTCACAGAGGGAAAATATGCCGATGAGCTGAAGAAGTATGAGGCTGTTGCCGCCGGATTCGTGGATGGGGATGTGGAGATCCTGTACAGAAGATAGAATGTTATGGAAAATAGTATGTAGTAGAAAATTGAAAATCGAGTGAATTGTGGGAAAACGAAAGCGTTATAGGAATAGTGTACGTTGTATGAAAATGTGTGAATTGTAGAAAAATAGCATATATTGCAGAAAAATTGAGATAGGTGGGTGACAACATGAAAACTTTATATGTATCAGATCTGGACGGTACGCTTCTTCGCAGTAATGAGACCACATCCGAGTATACAAACAGTGTAATCAATAATCTGACAGACAGAGGGATGATATTCTCTTATGCCACGGCGCGCTCACTTATCACAGCGAAGAAGGTGACAAATGGACTGCGGGCAGAAATTCCGCTGATCGTGTACAATGGTGCGTTTATAGTGGACAATCTTACCGGTGAAGTCCTTGCTGCGAATTACTTTGATTAATCGGTAGGATCAGTGCTTGACGATCTATTCGGTAATCAGATATTTCCGATAGTGTATGCGCGGATAGATGGCAGGGGGATGTCAGGACGAATGCAGTACAGTCTGTGGAGAACCTGAAAGTGGGAAACATTTTCTACATCACATGCATTGACAGCCCGGAAAAATTAAATCCAATGTACGATAAATATAAAGAAACATTTCACTGTGTATATCAGAAAGACATTTATACAGATGAACAATGGCTGGAGATCATGCCGCTTGAGGCATCCAAGGCAAATCCGATAAAACAGTTGCAGAAAATACTGGAGTGCGACAGGGTGATTACGTTTGGAGATGGCAGGAATGATATAGATATGTTTGAACTTGCTGACGAAAGCTACGCAGTGCAAAATGCTGATGAACAGCTAAAAAGGTATGCCACATCGGTTATATCATCAAATGATGAGGATGGGGTGGCGCACTGGCTTGAGGATAATTATATCGTAAAATGACGAAAACTTATGGGTAAAAATCCAGGTTGGGTATAACGGTAAATATACATAAAAATCAGGTTGTAATTTGCGCAGAGCAGGGTATATAATGACACTACACATTTATAATCTTAAGTAAATATGCTAATATGATTGTGAAACACAAGTTGCACCACGAGATAAGGTGCTTGAATAGGGAAAAGGACAATTGCGGTTATGTAGGATAATATTGTAATTGCCTTAGAAAGTGAGAAGGAGAAGACATCTTATGGAAAAGAAAGAACTGATATACTACAGACTGGATGAGGTGGATGAGAAGATACTTGCCATGCTTCAGGACAATGCACGTGTATCACTCAAGGATATAGGCGCTGAGGTGTCCATGTCACCTACAGCAGTTGGAACAAGAATAGACAGGATGCTTGCCGAGGGCGTGCTTGAGGGATTTACGACCAAGCTCAACCCGGAGGCTATGGGTCATTATATCAAGGCATTTATCAATCTGGAGGTTTCACCTGAGCAGAAGGCTGAGTTCTATCCATATATAGACAGCGTGTTAAATGTTGTGGAGTGCAACTGTGTGACAGGAGATTACTCAATGCTCATTGAGGTACGTTTCAAGACAACAGCAGATCTCGATCATTTTGTTGGTGAACTTCAGAGATTTGGCAAGACAAAGACTCAGATCGTATTCTCCACAAATGTAAAGCACAGATGCAGATACTGGAAGAATGATCTTCACCACGATGAGGAGAAGAAGTAAAAAGTGAAAACTGTGTCGAAAAGACTTTAGACGTTTAACTCAGCGGGAAATACCCCAAAACAAGAAGAATGTTTATAAATAATAAGCTTAATTGATAAAAACAGGGGAAAATTAAGCAAAAACAAAAAAATACTTAGATTTCACAAGTTTTTTCTTTACAATTTTAATTTCCTATACTATAATAGGGAGCGTGGTCAGAAAATAATTAACAGGTCACGATATATAATCAGTTTAGGAGGATTTTTACTATGTCATATGTTGATGAAGTACTCGAGATAGTACAGAAGAAGAATGCAGATCAGCCTGAGTTCTTACAGGCAGTAACAGAGGTTCTTGATTCACTCAGACCTTGTATCGAGGCAAATGAGGAGCTTTACAGAAAGAATGCTATCCTCGAGAGAATCACAGAGCCAGATAGACAGCTCATGTTCAGAGTACCATGGGTAGATGACAACGGACAGGTACAGGTCAACAGAGGTTTCCGTGTACAGTTCAACAATGCCATTGGACCATACAAGGGAGGTCTCAGACTTCATCCATCAGTAAACCTTGGTATCATTAAGTTCCTTGGTTTCGAGCAGGTTTTCAAGAACTCACTTACAACACTTCCAATCGGTGGTGGTAAGGGTGGTTCAGACTTCGACCCTAAGGGTAAGTCAGACAGAGAGATCATGGCATTCTGCCAGAGCTTCATGACAGAGCTTTGTAAGTATATAGGTGCTGATGTCGATGTTCCAGCTGGAGATATCGGAACAGGCGCTAGAGAGATCGGTTTCATGTTCGGTCAGTACAAGAGAATCCGTGGATCATACGAGGGAGTTCTTACAGGTAAGGGACTTACATACGGTGGATCACTTGCTCGTACAGAGGCTACTGGTTACGGACTGCTTTACCTTACAAACGCACTGTTAAAGGATCATGACATTGATATCGCAGGCAAGACTTGTGCAGTATCAGGTGCTGGTAACGTTGCAATCTACGCAATCCAGAAAGCTCATCAGATGGGTGCTAAGGTTGTTACATGTTCAGATTCTACAGGTTGGATCTACGATCCAGAAGGAATCGATGTTGCACTTCTTAAGGAAGTTAAGGAAGTTAAGAGAGCACGTCTTGATGCTTATGTTGCTGCTAGACCATCAGCTGAGTACCATGTAAAGAAGGATGCAAATGATCACGGCGTATGGTCAATCAAGTGTGACCTTGCTCTTCCATGTGCTACACAGAACGAGCTTAACCTTGACGATGCTAAGATGCTTGTTGCAAACGGCGTTATCTCAGTAACAGAGGGCGCTAACATGCCTACAACTCTTGAGGCTACTAAGTACCTTCAGGAGAATGGTGTTCTCTTCGTTGGTGGTAAGGCTGCAAATGCAGGTGGTGTTGCTACATCAGCTCTGGAGATGAGCCAGAACAGCGAGAGACTTTCATGGACATTCGAAGAAGTTGATGGAAAGCTTAAGGGAATCATGGAAACAATCTACGCTAACATTTCAGATGCAGCAAAGAGATACAACATGACAGTTGGTGGAAACACAGACTATGTTGCAGGTGCTAACATTGCCGGCTTCGAGAAGGTTGTTGACGCTATGCTTGCTCAGGGTGTTTGCTAATCATAAGCATTTGGCGAGAGCCACATCTTCAAATCAACTAGACATAAGATTATAATATAAGACTATAGACGTCCATCTGTGGAGTGATCCGCAGATGGGCGTTTTTGCGTTGCAGTTGTCTTCGGTGACTCCTGTTGGTGTAATCTCTATGTTGTATATGTCTACCCTCACTTTGACTTTGCTTCCATCGTGCACGCCGCGCCAAGCACGATAAGGGCGCCTAGCTCTCTGCGGCGGCACAGAAGCGTCAAAGTTCGGTCGCCGGCACTACCGATTGGATATACAACGTAGAGAATACACACCAACAGGAGTCACCGAAGACAATTTTTTATATTTAAAGTTCGTTTAAGTTTTACAGGCTATTATAGCATCATCAAGAGGAGATAAGACAAGAAAGGATGATGCTTATGGCAGATAACACGTTTAAAAGATATGAACTTAAGTACATGTTAGATAGAGAACAGTACGAGCAGATAATGAGCGAAATGATAAGGTATATGCAGCCGGACATGTTTGCGCATAGCCAGATCATTAACATATATTTTGACACTCCTTCCCGCAGGCTCATCAGAGACTCCATAGAAAAGCCGGTTTACAAAGAGAAGCTCAGGCTCAGAAGCTATGGAGTCCCGGATGACGATTCAGAGGTTTTTATCGAGCTCAAGAAGAAATACAAATCTGTTGTGTACAAAAGGAGGCTGGAGGTGCCTGAACAAGAGGCCATGGATTATCTGGTGGGCGGTCAGCCGCTGCACGAGGATTGTCAGATAGGAAGGGAGATAGATTACTTCATGCAGGTGTACAAGGATCTGAAGCCTGCGGTGGTTCTCTCGTATGAGAGAGATTCCTACAAAGGAATAGATGATCCGGAGCTCAGGATCACGTTTGATTACAATATACTGTGGCAGAATGACGATCTGACACTTCAGAAAGAACCATATGGGCACAAGGTCATACCAGAATATAAGGTGTTGATGGAGATCAAGATGGCAGGCGGGTTCCCGCTGTGGCTGTCACATCTGCTCACAAAGTATGGAGCATACAAGACATCATTTTCAAAGTATGGAGAGGCGTATAAACAGATGGTAGGCTGACATAAGTGGATCATATACATTTAAAGCCAGAAACTAAAAAAGACGAATTATTTAAATGATAAAGTGGCAAACATAGACAGGAGGAGATAGAAGATGACAGGATTATTTGACAGTATATTTGGAACGGCGACAACGATAACGGTGCAGGAGTTTCTGATCTGCATAGCGGTATCTCTTATGATAGGCGTATTCCTTGCAGGGGTGTACGCGTTTAGGAGTAAATATACACAGAGCTTTTTGGTGACATTGGCACTTATACCTGCGGTTGTGTGCGTGGTGATCATGATGGTAAATGGCAATGTTGGCGCGGGTGTTGCTGTGGCAGGTGCATTCAGCCTTGTAAGGTTCAGATCGGTTCCAGGTTCGGCAAAGGAGATATGCGCCATATTCCTTGCGATGGGAGCTGGACTTGTGACCGGAATGGGATTTATAGGATATGCAGTATTATTTGCCGCCATACTAGGCGGAGCGATGTTCATTTGCAGCCTTACTGGATTTGGCGGCGGAAGGGATGAAGAGAGAGCCCTGAAGATCACCGTGCCTGAAAATCTCGACTATACAGAGGCATTTGATGAGATACTTGCCGACTGTACAGACAGTTACAGACTGATAAATGTGAAGACGACCAACATGGGAAGCCTGTTCAAGCTTACATATGTGGTGAAGCTTAAGAAGCACACAAATCAGAAGGATATGATAGATAAGCTCAGAGTGAGAAATGGCAACCTTGAGATCATGCTGGCACAGGTGGATTCGGGGGACATGACATTGTAGAAGTCAGTTGATAAGGCAGATACTTAGTAAGGAGATGATCGTATGAGGAAGAATAAATATATGAGACATATAGCGGGAATCCGCAAATGTCTGGCTATAGGGTTGACAGCGGCCATGTGCATGGCAATGCTTGCCGGATGTTCAACCAGCCAGAGCACAAGCTCGACTTCTGATACTGAGGTGACAAGTGATGTGAGCACAGAGACGGACGCTGATAAAGAAAGCCCAAATGGCAGTGCGGATGCAGAGAATACCAGTGTAAAGACAGAGATGACTGTGGAGGAAATGCAGGCGGCTATAGATGAAGCCATGAGCGATGCGGCTATAGATATAACAGATATGTTCACGAAGCGGGATCTGGCGGGAAACTATGATGAGAGCGAGGCTGTAAAGATAACATTATCGGGAAAGACAGCCGCATGTAATAGTTCAAATGTTCAGATCGAGGATGGAGTGGTGACTATCAAAGCGGCCGGTGTATACGTTCTGTCAGGGACATTCACAGACGGCACCATCGTGGTGGATGCGGGCGATGATGATAAGGTTCAACTTGTACTTGACGGAGTATCGATCACGGCTGCGGACTATGCGGCTATATATGCAAAGAACGCTGACAAGGTATTTGTTACGTTGGCGGAGGGGGGGGAACAGTCTTATGGTATCCGGAGACTACGTCCAGACGGATGACAACAATGTGGACGCTGTGATATTTGCCAAATGTGATCTCACACTTAATGGCATTGGAAGCCTGACGGTCAAGGATAACACGGGACATGGAATCGTGTCCAAGGATGACCTGGTGGTTACAGGCGGCACTTATACCATATACAGTCAGGATCACTGCCTGAACGGCAAGGATAGCGTGAGAATTGCGGATGGAACATTTAACCTGAGTTGTGATGAGGATGGTATACATGCGGGAAATGACGACCAGCAGGATGGATATGTATATATAGAAGGCGGAGATATCAACATATCGGTTGGCGATGACGCGATCCATGCGGAGGGACTTCTGATAATAACTGGTGGAGATATAGATGTATCTAAGAGTTGTGAGGGGGTAGAGGGGGGTAAGATCCTTGTGACTGGCGGTGATATAGATGTGATATCCCGTGATGACGGCTTCAATGCGACTGGAGGCGGCTCAGGCTCGGGAGACAACCATGATGGTTTTGGAGGCGGCCCAGGTATGGGCGGAGTGGACATGGATGCCGACAATGATGCATATATTCTTATAACAGGAGGAACGATAAATATAAATGCCAACGGTGATGGAATAGATTCCAATGGCTGCATTGGAATTACAGGAGGCGCGTCAACATGTACTCGGCCCTTCGGACAATGGCAATGGCGCGATGGACTACGGAATCTGTGCTGCGATAACAGGCGGCGAGATCGTAGCTGTGGGTGGTTCCGGTATGGCTCAGGGATTTGGAGATGAGTCCACACAGTGCTCGGCTCTTGTTAACTTTGATGAGTGGGTTGACGCCGGCGAAACGATCACACTTACTGATTCAGATGGCAAGGAGGTGTTCAGCTATAAGGTGGATAAGAAATTTAACTCGGTTGTTATCAGCACATCAGACATGAAACAGGGGGATAACTACACTTTGACTGTCGGTGACCAGAACAGTACATTTACACTGGACGATATTACATACAGCGAGGGCTCAGGCGGAATGCAGAGACCGGGCGGCAATTTAGATAATGGCGGAATACAGAGACCGGGCGGCAACTCAGATGATGGAAATATGCAGAGACCAGGTGGTAATTCAGACGATGGAAATATGCAGAGACCAGGCGGCAACTCAGATGATGGAAATATGCAGAGACCAGGTGGCAATTCAGATGATGGAAATATGCAGAGACTGGATGGTGATTCAGATAATGGGCAGAATGACAGCACAAATGGCAGTTCACAGAACAAAGACAATAGTTCGAGCTCAGACAGCATGAGCATATAGAAGATAATTCCAGACGCTTTAATAGCCGAAAACAGTTGATTAATTTGCAAAAATGCTTAATATTATAAAGACATGAGATTTTTGTAGTTAATACACAGTTGGGAGAAAAAGAGCAGATATTCAATATGACTGGAAGGAGAAAACATATGAAGTTATATGTTGCAAGACACGGAGAGACGGAATGGAACAGACTTAATAAGGTCTGTGGCAGGACAGATTCCCCTCTTACAGATAAAGGACTTCAGCAGGCACAGCTCCTTGCAGAGAGATTGGATAGCTGCTCTATTGAGTGATAATAGCATCGCCGCTCTCCAGGGCACAGGAGACAGCACGAGCGGTGGCGGAGAGAAAGCATTTGCCGGTACTTACGGATGAAAGGCTTATAGAACAGGATTACGGTGTGTATGAGGGTGTCCAGAGGGACGACAGGGATTTCCTGAACAATAAAAAAGAATGTTCGCATACAGATATCCTGGTGGAGAATCCATGATGGATATTGCCAGGAGAACGTACGATCTTATAATTGAAACCCGCGAGACCTATCCGGATTCGTCGGTACTGTTTGTCTGCCATAACGGAATATGCAGGGTGATATGCAGCTATTTCATGGATATGACCAACGAGGAGTATTTTGGATTCAGTCAGGACAATTGTGGGTACAATATCTACGAGTGCTGATCTGAGAAGGAGTGTTTTATAATATGAAGGAATTGCTTATAGATTCATTTAAGGATGCACTGTTTGATACGGTGAAGCTCATCCCGTTTCTGCTCATCACCTATGTGGTCTGGAGTGGCTTGAGAGAAAAAAAACTGCAGGCCGACAGGCACATGTGCTTGGAAAGGCAGAGAAGCTTGGGCCATTGATTGGCGGAGTGCTGGGAATAGTGCCACAGTGCGGATTTTCACTTATGGCATCCAACCTGTACAGCGGAGGCGTGATAGGGGCGGGCGTGCTCATAGCCGTGTTCATGTCAACCTCGGACGAGATGCTTTGCCGATTATGCTGTCAAATGACGCGATAAGCGCGGGGACAATAGTGAAGATCCTTGCGACAAAGGCGGTCATAGCCGTAATAACAGGCTATATAGTAGGATTTGTGCTGGACAGACTGAGAAAGCCGGTCCAGGTAAAGAAGATAGATCCAGTCCACAGACATGGCGGACATGATGAACACGAACACCATGGCGGACATGTGCACAGTGACACTGCAAAAGCGGCAGAAAGCTCCATACATACACAGAATATAGTGTATAAGGATGCTTTGCTGAGAAGAAAAAGGAAAGGGACATGTGCATGACTATGTCCATGAGCACAGTCACGACCACGGACATTTGGGAGAGAAGAATATCCATGAGGTGTGCGAACAGGAACACTGCGACTGCGAGGGTGGAATATTCAGATCTGCTCTGGTGCACACTGCAAAGATTGCGATATTTATATTTATATTCTCACTTGTGATAAATGTGATCATAGAGGCTGTAGGAGAGGAATCCATAGCCCGCATATTCAATGATGTGCCTGTGCTTGGAGAGGCGGCAGCAGCGTTGGTGGGTCTTATTCCTAACTGTGCGGCATCAGTCATAATAACCGAGCTGTATCTTCAGGGAATACTCAGCGCGGGTGCTATGATGTCAGGACTTCTGGTGAGTGCAGGAGTAGGCCTTGTGGTGCTCTTTAGGATGAACAGGCATAGACCTGTGGAGAATATAAGGATAGCAGTGGTGCTGTATGCTTTGCAGGACTTGCGTGGGGACTCATAATAAATGCTCTTGGAATCACATTTTAGCAGAGTGTAGAGAAAATAAATGTAAGCGATGCGCAGTGACCGCATTGCAATAAAGTAAAAAAGGCGAAAAAACTCAATCGAGTTTTTTCACAGCCCCTTGTGTGTGTGTTGTTACTTTGTGCGTTTCTTACCGCAGACAGGACAGATATCCTGATCCGTAGGCTGTCCGCATCCCCAGCAGATCCAAGTGTCCCCTTCACTGGATGGTTGCTCCGCCAGCTTTTGTGTCGGCTTCATCTTGAAGTTTTTGGAAACAATCTCCACATTACCGTCCTCGTCAAGAGTAGTCTTGATATCTGCGGCGGCGGGAGTTGTGTCCGATGAAATATTTTTCTTCTTTTTTTTTTCCCAAATCCAAATCCCATTTTATAACCCCGATTCTATAACATATATAAAATATTCTAATGCAATATATACAATTAAGCAATAGAAATTTGGACGAAATTGCCTATACTGTTGTAAAATTTGATGAAAAGCACCTATTGCCATGCGCCATCAAATGTGATCACCTGACCATTCAGGTATTCTCCACACTCGGCAATGTGCACAATGAAATCTGCCGCTTCAGAAGGTATGGCCATTCTTCCTGCAGGTATTTCATCCTCCAGCATCTGGCGTTCCTCCGGTGACAGATGACCGTTCATGGAGGTGTCAATTGCGCCAAATGCTATGGCGTTGACAGTTATACCGCTTGGAGCAAGCTCTTTTCCAAGAGCCTTTGAGAAGGAATTTACAGCACCCTTGGAGGCTGAATATGCGACCTCACACGACGCACCGACATTTCCCCACACGGATGAGATATTGATTATGTGTCCTTTGTGGTGCTGGATCATGTGAGGAACCACGAGTCGGCAGCTATTGAAAACCGAGTACACATTTGACTTCATGGTTCTGTCAAAATCCTGTGCGGTCATATCGTTTATAAGCCCCACATAAGATATGCCGGCATTGTTAATGAGGAGATCGATGTCGCTGCCGAGATGATCTATGGTATTTTGTATAAACTTCTCCATAAATTCCATATCCCCGGCGTCTCCGGTCTCACAGTAACAGATGCAGCCTTTTTGCCATAAGTTCGTCTCTCAGAGAGAGAAGCTCTTCTTTGTGTTTGAATGAAGTGATAGATATGCTGTTATATTTGCTTGAAAGCGCCAGTGCTGTCGCTCTTCCGATGCCTGTCGAGGCGCCAATTATTATCGCTGTTTTCAAATCTGTACCTCCGCTATTTGTGAACAAAAATTTAATTCTAGTATATCATGCGAATTAAATGTTGAAAATAAAAAAGCACTTTGGTATACTCTAGTTGTTTTTGTTAACAAATGAGAATATACATTTATATTGAGATGGAGGCTATATAATGGGTAAGAAAGTAATGAAATTATTCTTAGATACAATGCTCAGAGCAGCGGTTATCATACTTGCAGTGGCTATAGTTGTCATGCTCGTACTGCTTGCACGAACCGTCAGCAAGAGCAAGAAATCAGACGCATCGGACACGGGCAATAAGACAAGCATCGTGACTGAGGAGTCAGATCCGTCAGATCCTACATTTGGAGGTTCAGGCGATGCTGCAGACAGCTCAGACACATCAGCGGATGACAGCTCACAGGACGCTTCAACAGAGGATGCAAATGCAGGAAATGGCAAGGATGCAAAAGTAGTAGTGCTCAACGCATCAGGCGTGTCAGGTGTGGCAGCTACATGGCAGACAACACTCACAGCGGATGGATACACATCAGTAGATATAGGAACATATGACAACGGAGATCAGTCAACAACAGTTATCTACACATCAGATTCATATGATGTGAGCGGACTTGTAAGCCTTCTGGGTGGAGCGGCAACGGCTGACAGATCAGATATTGACTCATCTGTTGCTTCAGATGTTGACATTTCAGGTGCAGACATTGTCGTAGTAATAGGTGTGGACAACGCAGCCAACAACTAGATATAGAAGAATATGTAGAAAATATATAGAAAACTCTGCTGATATCGGAATAGAAAACGCCGATATCAGCAGAGTTTTTTTACTGTAGTACAAAATGTTACAGATTTTGCCGGCTGTTCTACATTTTTCTGGTTTGTCAAGTATATATATGAGTAAAAACAATAGGCAAAAAGTAATAAAATATACCGAAAACGTGACGAAAAACCCTATTGACATAAATGGGTATGGTGAAGGTTTCACAAAAAGGAAGTTTAAACCAAGGGAAAACGGTTCGAAAATCGTCAAAATGTTGCAAAATTTGTGCACGTATACAATTTAGACAAAAGTTTAAAAATTTTTTTTTGAGCAATAATCACATAGAATGAAAAATGCCAATGATGTAGAATAACAATAGTTTTTAGGGTGAACAAAAACAAGATTATATACACTACGGAGGTAATTTCAAATGGCAAGTTTATCACTTAAGAACATTTACAAGGTATATCCTAACGGATTCAACGCAGTTAAGGACTTCAACCTTGAGATCGAAGACAAGGAGTTCATCATCTTTGTTGACCATCAGGATGTGGAAAGTCAACAACTCTTAGAATGATAGCAGGACTTGAGGATATCAGCTCAGGTGAGTTATGGATCGGCGACAAGCTCGTAAACGATGTAGAGCCAAAGGACAGAGATATTGCGATGGTATTCCAGAACTACGCTCTGTACCCACATATGTCAGTATATGATAACATGGCATTTGGACTTAAGTTAAGAAAGGTTCCAAAGGAGAAGATCGACAAGGCTGTACATGAGGCAGCTAAGATTCTTGATATCGAGCATCTTCTTGACAGAAAGCCAAAGGCTTTATCAGGTGGACAGAGACAGCGAGTTGCTATGGGACGTGCAATTGTCCGTGAGCCAAAGGTATTCCTTATGGACGAGCCTCTTTCAAACCTTGATGCTAAGTTAAGAGTACAGATGCGTGTTGAGATTTCTAAGCTTCACCAGAGATTACAGACAACTATCATCTACGTAACACATGACCAGACAGAGGCTATGACACTTGGTACAAGAATCGTTGTATTAAAGGATGGTATCATCCAGCAGGTAGATACACCTCAGAACCTCTACGACAAGCCATGTAACCTGTTCGTTGCCGGATTCATGGGTATGCCACCTATGAACTTCATCGATTGTAAGGTTGTTAAGTCAGGTGCTGACGTTCTCCTTATGTTCGGTTCACATTCAATCAAGGTTCCAGACAGCAAGGCTGAGAGACTTATCGCACTTGATGCTATCGATAAGGAAGTTGTTCTTGGTATCCGTCCAGAGGATATTCATGATGAGCAGCTCTTCATCGAGTCATCACCAGAGAGCGTAATCGATGCAAGAATCAACATCTACGAGATGCTTGGTGCCGAGGTTTACTTATACTTCACAATCGACCAGTTCGATATCACCGCAAGAGTAAATGCTCGTACAACAGCTAGACCTGGCGACACAGTTCAGTTCGCATTTGACTTAAGCAAGATTCATATCTTCGATAAGGAGACAGAGGAGATCCTTGTTAACTAGTCTTAGATAACACATAGAACTTACAATTACACTCCAGATAACTGGAAACAGTAGTTTAATTCTTGAAAAATTGAGAAAATGCAGAAAATACATATAAAAAATCTGCATTTTCTTTTTTTTTCTACAATTTTGCTTTAAAATAAGAGTAATGGATTACGGGATAAAACGTATAATGAGTATAAGGAGTGAAAAGAATGATATCAAACCAGATTCTTCAGGATACAATAGACGGATTAAAAGGTATAACAAGAACTGACCTGTGCGTGTTGGACACAGAGGGGAAAGTGCTTGCGTCAACACTTAAGGATATAGATGACTGCGAGGATTCAGTTCGTGCATTTGTTGATTCACCAGCAGAGAGCCAGGTTGTAAGAGGTTATCAGTTCTTCAAGGTGTTTGACGATAACCAGTTAGAGCATATTCTCATGGCAAAGGGCGAGACCGATGATACATATATGGTCGGCAAGATTGCAAAGATTTCAGATCCAGAACCTTCGTCGCATACAAGGAGCGCTTTGATAAGGACAACTTTATCAAGAACCTTCTCTTAGACAATCTCCTTCTGGTTGATATTTACAACAGAGCAAAGAAGCTCCACATAGATACTGATGTGAGAAGAATCGTATTTATCATAGAGACAAAGAATGAGAAGGATACCAATGCACTTGAGACAGTACGTAATATCTTCTCAGCCAAGACAAAGGATTTCATCACTGCTGTGGACGAGAAGAACATCATTCTTGTCAAGGAAGTCAAGTCCAACGAGACATATGACGACATGAACAAGATTGCCAAGGTCATCGTTGACATGCTCAATACCGAGGCGATGTCATCTGTACATGTATCATTCGGAACAATTGTCAATGAGATAAAGGAAGTTTCACGTTCATACAAAGAGGCTAAGATGGCTCTGGATGTTGGAAAGATATTCTATGAGAACACAGATATCATAGCATACAGCAATCTTGGAATAGGACGACTTATTTACCAGCTTCCACTTCCTCTGTGCAAGATGTTCATCAGAGAGATATTTGACGGCAAGAGCCCTGATGAGTTTGACGAGGAGACTTTGTCAACTATCAACAAGTTCTTTGAGAACAGCCTGAACGTATCAGAGACATCAAGACAGTTGTACATCCACAGAAATACACTTGTTTACAGACTTGATAAGTTGCAGAAGAGCACAGGCCTTGATCTGAGAGTATTCGAGGATGCCATCACATTCAAGATCGCTCTTATGGTTGTAAAGTACATGAAGTACATGGAGTCACTGGATTATTAAAATGTCCGGTGGACAGTTATCTGGAATATAGATTGCATAGAAGCGGCAGCCTTACATATGGATATATGAAGACTGCCGCATCGTGTATTAATTTTAATTCACAAACTATACACAACAAAACAATCAATATGTAGTATAATGAAGCGAGGATGAAATGAATCAGAATCATCCGACTATGGACAAATGTAAGATAATGTACAGTTTATGCCGAAGAGGCAATATAGGAGACATGAGATGATAGAGTTAGAGAACGTGAGTATGACATACCCTGGGGGCAATCAGGCGCTCAAGAATGTGAACATCAATATAGAAAAAGGCGAGTTCGTATTTATAGTTGGAAGCAGTGGATCAGGCAAGACCACTCTGTTTAGGCTTCTGCTCAAGGAGCTCGATCCTACGGAGGGAAATATCACTGTTGCCGGATACGACTATGGCAAGATAAAGAGAAAAGATATACCGAAGGTCAGAAGAAGGATTGGAGTCGTATTCCAGAACTTCAGGCTTCTGAAGGACAGGACTATATACGAGAATGTTGCATTTGCACAGAGAGTTATCCAGACTCCGGCGAGATACATCAGAAGACGTGTTCCGGCCATGCTGACGCTGGTTGGACTTGCAGACAAGTACAAATCATATCCAAAAGAGCTCTCAGGTGGTGAGCAGCAGAGAGTTGCCATGGCGAGAGCACTGGTCAACAATCCTGACATCATACTGGCGGATGAGCCTACAGGAAATCTCGATCCTAAGAACTCATTGGATATCATGAACCTCCTTGAGGATATCAACAAGAGAGGAACCACAGTTGTCGTGGTAACCCACAACAAGGATATCGTTAATGAGATGAAGAAGAGAGTTATCACCCTGAAGGAGGGTGTAATTATCAGCGACGAGAAGGAAGGAGGATATATAGATGAAGATTAGTACATTTTTCTATATCCTCAGACAGGGCTTTGCGAATATAAGAAGAAACATACTGTTCTCACTTGCATCACTGGGAACCATCATATCATGTCTGTTCCTCTTTGGAATCATATATGCGGTAGTTGTAAACTTTCAGTCCGGTATGCAGGAGCTTGAGAATACAGTTACAATATCAGTGTTCTTTGACGAGGATGTGTCGGACGACACGATACAGCTTATCGGATCACAGATAAGAACTCTGGATTATGTAAACACGATGGATTACGTGTCGGCGGATGACGCATGGAATAAATTTGTTGAGCAGAACTACGATGATCCACAGGCGGCAAAGAATGCATTTGGCGAGGACAATCCACTTAAGAATTCGGCCTCATATGAGGTTACGCTCAAGGATGTGGCCAGACAGCCGGAGTTCGTGGCATTTGCCCAGGGGCTTTCAGGAGTCAGAAAGGTCAAGAGCTCTGACGTGACTGCGGACAGCATCACGACACTGTCATCCCTTGTGGGATATGCATCCATAGGAATAGTTGTGATACTGATGCTGGTATCTATCTTCCTTATAAGCAACACTATCACCATAGGTATCACGGTGCGAAAGGAAGAGATAGGGATCATGAAGCTGATCGGTGCGACAAATGTATTTGTACGGGCGCCGTTCATCATAGAGGGTGTGATCATAGGTGCGGTCGGTTCGGCTATACCTCTGGTCCTTCTGTACTACATGTATGATAAGATACTGACATATGTTGCCGGAAGATTTAAGGTTGTCACAACGCTGTTTGCATTTGTGAGCCAGCATGACCTGTTCAAGACCATGATACCGGTTGGACTTGTGCTTGGTATCGGTGTTGGACTGGTAGGAAGTATCCTTACCACGAGGAAGCATTTGAGAGTATGATATAATGAGCATTGCGACGGATGCGCTTGCGCAAGACGTCATAATGCGAATGCCCTCATTGAGCCGGCAGGCGATATAATATAATGAAGCACGCTGATGCGTGCGCAGGTCATCGCGCTCACGCACGACGACATAAGATATACTAGTTAATTGTTAGATGGGGATAACAAGGAGTAGTAGATTATGAAAAAGAAAGTCAATGTAAAAGGGAATATCAGAAGGATGGCATTGCTTGTTGCGGGATGTGTAGTCATGGGGGGCATGGCCGTGCGTCTCAGACCGGGGGAAATATGGCATATGCCATGACGAAGGAAGAGGCTGAGCGTCAGAAGGATGATGCCAGTGAAAACGAGAAGAATGCCAAGGACGTTCTGGATTCTCTGGAGGAACAGCAGAACAAGCTCGTTCAGGACGTTGCGGATCTGGATGCCAAGATGACATCCGTCCAGACTCAGATAACGAGCCTGCAGGAGCAGACAGACGAGCTCCAGACGGAGATAGACACAACTCAGAAAAGTCTGGATGAAGCTCAGAAGGCAGAGGATGAGCAGTATGAGGCGATGAAGCAGAGAATACAGTATCTGTATGAGGAGGGGGGAGACGGAATATGTCGATGCCCTGCTCAAATCCATATCATTCAGCGATCTCCTGAACAAATCAGAGTATATAGACCAGATATCGGAATACGATCAGAGGCAGCTTGCAAAGCTGATCAAGACCAAGACAGATATAGCCAATTATGAGGCGCAGCTTGAATCTGACCTCAGACAGGTGGAGTCGGTCAAGACGGATCTGGAGAGTAACGAGGCTGAACTGCAGACCCTTATAGATCAGAAGCAGGAAGAGATCACTAGATATGATGGTGATATAGAAGCCCAGAAGTCGTTGATGAACAAGTTCACTGTGGCCCGTGAGGAAGCCGAGAGACGTATCGCGGAGATATCCAGACAGGAGATGGGCAAGGCAAATGCAAATGGTACGGGTGCGTATACGAAAGATGGAAAGGTATACGACACCTCCAAATATAAGGGCAAATTCATGTGGCCGGTATCGACCGGAGGTGTTATCACGGATGAATTTGGTTACCGAGATGCTCCTACAGCGGGAGCAAGTACATATCATCAGGGACTTGATATAGGCTGTGATTATGGAACAGATATTGTTGCGGCGGAGGCCGGCACAGTCGTGATGTCCTGCTACAATGGCGGCGGTGGCAACATGGTCATGATCAGCCACGGCGGCGGAATATGTACGGTATATATGCACAACTCACAGCTATGTGTAAATGTTGGCGACAAGGTTGTGAAAGGTCAGGTCATAGCAAAGGCAGGAAGTACGGGTGTGTCGACAGGTCCGCATTGCCATTTTGGCGTGTCGATAGACGGAACGTATGTCAATCCGCATGACTTCCTTGGACAGTAGACCGGGCAGGGGATATGGAGAGATTCAGGTATTTGATGGCAATACAAGGTTAGGAGATAATGATATGAGGAAAATGTTGAAGAAGACAGTAGTGACAGCGGTGCTGGCAAGTACGGTGATCGGTCTGACGGGCTGCGGTACATCAGGTGTGTTCAGTGGCACACTCAGCGGCAAAACCGGCAGTTCCACCAAGATAACCTATGATGGCAATTTGTTGGATGCGGACGTACTTGACAAGACAGCGAAGATCGAGAGTATCATAGACAATTATTATTACAATGATATTGACGATGATACGATCAGGGAGGGCATATACAAGGGTATAATGGAATCCCTTGACGATCCGTATGCACAGTATTACACCAAGGAAGAGTATGCCAAGCTGCAGGAGGATGATTCGGGTGAGTATGCCGGAATCGGAGTTACGGTCAGCAAGGATGAGGATACGGGATATGTCCGTGCGGTAAATATCCTTGAGGGTGCACCGGCTGAGAAGGTGGATATACAGCCTGATGACATTATTGTACAGATAGATGATCACGAGATCACTACAGACGATGATCTTGACTACCTCGTATCACTCATAAGAGGCGATGCTGGAACTGATGTTACGCTGAAGATATACAGGGAGCGTGATAAGGCTTACCACGATGTCACCATCACCAGGGAGATCGTTGAGTACAGCACGGTATCATCATTTATGATAGACGACAAGATTGGATATGTGAGGATCACGCAGTTCATAGACAACACAGACGAGCTTTTCCAGAAGGCAGTTGAGGAGCTCAAGAATGAGGGCATGCAGGCACTGATGATCGATGTCAGAAGTGATCCGGGTGGAATGCTCACCACGGTCGTAAACATTTGCGACTATCTGCTCCCAGAAGGAACCATAGTGTCCATCAAGGACAAGACCGGCAAGGTTGTGGACGAGTATAAATCGACAGATGATGAATACCTCGATATGCCTATGGTAGTCCTGACAAATGAGTACAGTGCCAGTGCGTCAGAGATACTTACATCGGCACTCAAGGAATTCGGGGCTGCAACTGTTGTAGGAAAGAATACCTACGGTAAGGGAATCGTGCAGAGTGTTATACCACTTGGTGATGGCACAGCGATCAAGCTCACGACACAGAAGTATTTCACACACGATGACAACGATATCCACAAGAAGGGTGTTGCGCCTGACATTGAGGTGGATCTTCCAGATGATTATACCTATGAGGATTTCCAGGGCAAGAATGACAGCCAGTACCAGAAGGGTATTGAGGTTTTGAAGGAGAAGCTGAAGTAGGGATTAAGATAGAGATTGGTATAAATATAGTTATATAATAGATTTCAATATTGAGTGGGCAGGGCAGATGACGTTACTGCGTTATATAAATTTGTCAGTGAAGTATCTGTTCGAATGCTATCGTATATGTAAAATGCATAAATAATTAAAACAACATAATTTTTTTAGATAATATGCAGCACAAAAGTGCTTTGCATTGTGTTATACTAGGAAATGTTCAGAAATCTGTTATAAGTAATAAAAGGCAACAAAGGAGATATACATGGATAAGGAACTGATTATCGTATTGGACTTTGGCGGACAGTACAACCAACTGATCGCCAGACGTGTAAGAGAGTGTAATGTATATGCCGAAGTACATCCGTACACATTGCCGCTGGAGAAGATCAAGGAGATGAATCCAAAGGGAATCATCTTCACAGGCGGACCAAACAGCGTATACAAAGACGATTCACCTAGCTGCAAAGCAAGGAGATATTCGAACTGGGTATTCCTATTCTCGGAATATGTTACGGTTCACAGCTCATGGCTCATCTGCTGGGCGGCAAGGTCAGCACGGCCCCTGTCAGCGAGTATGGAAGAACAGAGGTTGAGGTTGACAAGACATCCAAGCTGTTTGCAGATGTGAATGACAAGACCATCTGCTGGATGAGTCACACAGACTATATTGCAGAGGTACCAGAGGGCTTCAAGAAGACAGCTTACACTCCTGTATGCCCAGTGGCAGCCATGGAGAATGCTGAGAAGAAGCTGTATGCGACTCAGTTCCACCCAGAGGTTATGCACACCGAGGAAGGTATGAAGATGCTCAGAGCATTTGTCATGGATGTATGCCAGTGTGCAGGCGACTGGAAGATGGATTCATTTGTTAAAGATACAATAGAGAGTCTCCGTGCCAAGATAGGCGATGGCAAGGTGCTGTGCGCCCTGTCAGGTGGTGTGGACTCATCAGTAGCTGCGGTTCTCCTGTCCAAGGCGATAGGCAAGCAGCTCACATGTGTGTTCGTAGACCACGGTCTTCTCCGTAAGAACGAGGGCGACGAAGTTGAGGCGGTATTCGGACCAGATGGACCTTACGACCTGAACTTCATCAGAGTAAATGCGCAGGACAGATTCTACAGCAAGCTTGCCGGAGTAACCGAGCCTGAGGCAAAGAGAAAGATAATAGGCGGAATTCATCCGTGTATTTGAGGAGGAGGCCAAGAAGATCGGTGCCGTTGACTTCCTCGTACAGGGAACCATATATCCTGACGTCATTGAGTCAGGCCTTGACAAGTCAGCGGTCATCAAGTCCCACCACAACGTAGGCGGACTTCCTGACTATGTAGATTTCAAGGAGATCGTGGAGCCACTCCGTCTTCTCTTCAAGGACGAGGTCCGCAAGGCCGGCTTGAGCTTGGAATCCCAGATTACCTGGTATTCCGTCAGCCATTCCCAGGCCCAGGCCTTGGAATAAGAATCATCGGAGAGGTCACAGCCGAGAAGGTCAAGATCGTTCAGGATGCCGACGCCATCTACCGTGAGGAGATCGCAAAGGCAGGCCTCGACAGAAGCCTCGGTCAGTACTTCGCAGCCCCTGACCAACATGCGTTCAGTTGGCTGTATGGGAGATTTCAGAACCTACGATTACGCCGTAGCACTCCGTGCTGTAAACACAACAGACTTCATGACAGCAGATTGTTCAGAGATACCATTTGAGGTCCTTCAGAAGGTAATGAACAGGATCATTAATGAGGTTAAGGGTGTTAATAGCGTAATGTATGACCTGACCAGTAAACCACCTGGAACGATTGAGTTTGAATAAACAAAAATGCTTAGTAAAACCGGCGTTTATGCGGGTTTGCAGCACTTTTAAAAGTCTTTTGATAACAAATTGATAACAGTTGCATGAGAGCCATTATTCTTATAATCCGGTGGTTTTAAGGTTAGAGAATGATTGACAGGTGGTTGTGCAACTAATAAATCCATATTATTTAAAAAGCCCTTAGCTGTGGGTAAAAACTCATGGCTAAGGGCTTTTTTGTCGTATTTATTTATCTGGTTTGAGTTTGTCTTGGAACATTTCGACCAGAGTGTCGCTAAGTGCCTGTGATGGGACTTTTGCCCATGTTTGAGTGGTATCAAACTCCGGGTAGTGGTAACGCCACTCATCGTATTTGTCTTTACTGATTTCTTCAGAAGATAGCTTGTCAGCCTGTTCTTTCCAGGCATACAGCAATTTCCGGAGTTCGTGAGCGTCTTTGCCTTTGGAAGTATCGACTTTCAGACAGATTTCTCCGTCTTCTGATTCACTGACAGTCAGACCGTACAAATCTTCAAGGGTAAACAAAGTGTGCATCAGTCCGATATAGCTGTCAATGTCCGGCACATCAAGGGCATGAGGGGAAACATCCAGAGCCTGTGCCAGTGCAGCAGTAAGTTCCGCTTTCGGTTTTCTTGTTCCTGTTTCATATTGTGCTAAACGTACATCGGCACTTCGCTCAGGAAAGCCGACAATCGTACCAAGATATTTTTGTGTCATCCCACGCAGAATGCGGAAAAAATGGATTCTCTCTCCAATCGCCATAACGTGTCCACTCCTTGTATGTATTTTACAATGAGTATAGCAGATATGTTTAGGAGAAGTCAAGATAATACAAAACAAAAAAGTTTAATATTTTCCGAAAAGCCACTTGACACAAGCAAATATGCTTAGTATAATAAGTTCGAATTAAGCAAATAAGTTTAATAAAAACAAAATGACCGTCCGAACAGTATAAACCGCCAAGACCTTGCCAGACAGCAAGTGAGCGCCTGATCTATTACGGTATATCGGGACAGCACAGTGCCGAACAGGGAATACCTGCTGGAACTTCATTCGGATAGAACGGCAATCAAAAACGAAAGAAAGGACTGATTATATGAAAAACAGATTTATTTGTGCCGAAGAAGTGGCACAGGAACTAAGCGTATCAAAGCCGTATGCTTACAAGCTAATCCGTCAGTTGAATGAGGAACTGAAAGAAAAAGGCTTTATTACTATTTCAGGACGGGTAAACCGCCAGTATTTCTATGAAAGGCTCTACGGAGCAGGAAAGGAGGATGAATAATGCCGGTATTCAAAAACGAGAGCAATGGAACATGGTATGTGATGGCGAGATATGTCAACTGGAAAGGCGAGCGTAAGCAGAAATGCAAGCGTGGATTTTCTACCAAGAAAGAAGCACAGGAATGGGAGCGAATGTTTCAGTTGCAGAACTCCTCTGATATGGATATGAGTTTTGAAGCTTTTACCGAACTGTATATCCGGGATATGAAAAGCCGTCTGAAGGAGAATACATGGCTGACAAAGGAGCATATCATCCGCACAAAGATTTTACCTTATTTCGGCAAGTTGAAAATCAGCGAGATTTCTACAAAAGAGGTTATCGCATGGCAGAATGAGATGCTTGCCTATCGGGACGAAAAGAAAAAGCCATACTCACAGACCTATCTGAAAACGCTGCACAATCAGTTGTCCGCTATCTTCAATCATGCGGTGCGGTATTATGAGCTGCGTTCCAATCCAGCCGCTAAAGCGGGAAATATGGGAAGTGAGGAACACAAGGAAATGCTGTTCTGGACGAAAGAAGAATACAAGAAATTCTCATTTGAGATGATGGACAAGCCTGTTTCCTTTTACGCTTTTGAAATGCTCTACTGGTGCGGCATCCGTGAAGGAGAACTGCTGGCACTGACCGCCGCTGATTTCGATTTTGAGAAAGAAACGGTCAGAATCAATAAGTCCTATCAGCGATTACACGGCGAAGATGTGATTACCACACCGAAAACAAAGAAAAGTAACCGCATCATCAAAATGCCGAAGTTCCTATGTGAAGAAATGCAGGAATATTTGCAGATGCTTTACGGATTGAAGAAGAAAGACCGAATCTTTACGGTCACAAAGAGTTATCTTCATCATGAGATGGACAGAGGGGCGAAAGCCGCAGGAGTAAAGCGTATCCGTATCCATGATTTACGGCACAGCCACATCAGCCTGTTGATTGATATGGGATTTTCAGCGGTGGCGATTGCAGACCGTGTAGGGCATGAAAGCATTGACATCACTTACCAGTACGCTCATCTGTTCCCGTCAAAGCAAACGGAAATGGCAGATAGATTAGACGATTTGGGGAAAGGAGAGATTGAAAATGTCAGCTAAGAACAGAGATAACAAAAACCGTTGGAGAAACATCACAGTAGGGTTTCGGGTATCGCCCGAAGAAAATGAACTCATTAACAAGGCAGTTGCCTTATCGGGACTGCCAAAGCAGGAATACTGTTACCGCCGTTGTCTGAATCAGGATGTAGTGGTACAGGGCAATCCGAGAGTATTCAAGGCACTTAAAACGGAACTTGCCACTGTCCTCACAGAATTAAAGCGGATTGAAGCAGGAAACGGTGTGGATGAGGAACTGCTGAATGTCATTGAATTGATTGCTGTTATTATGGGCGGTCTGAAAGGAGAGGATACGGATGGAAAATAAAAAAGAAAAGACTGCCCCGGATGTATCTGTTGGCGCAGATACGGAGCAGCCGATTTCTAAAAACACTATAAGTAGTATATCCGAGAATGGTGGAAATATCAAGAGTTTTGAGGAATTGCAGAGGGAAATGCAGTTGCGATCAGACCCGTCCTATCTCCAGACAATTTCCATGAATGAACTGTTTGACACACAGTATCGGAGTAAGCAGCCGTTGATTGACGGTCTGCTTTATCCCGGCACTTATATCTTTGCAGGTTCGCCCAAACTGGGAAAGAGCTTTCTGATGGCACAGCTTGCCTACCATGTCAGCACAGGTACACCGCTTTGGAATTATACCACCCGAAAAGGAACGGTGCTGTATCTGGCACTTGAGGACGATTACCGCCGCTTGCAGGAGCGTCTGTACCGGATGTTTGGAACAGAAAGTACCGATAATCTTTACTTCTCTGTTTCTGCCAGTCAGCTTGGAAATGGACTGGATGAACAGTTTGCAAGATTTGTGGCAGAGCATAGGGACACGAAGCTGATTATCATTGATACGCTTCAGAAAGTGCGTGAGGTTGGCGGCGATAATTACAGTTACGCAAATGACTATCAGATCATGGCAAGACTGAAAAGTTTTGCGGATGCTCACGGGCTTTGTCTGTTGCTCGTACACCATACAAGAAAGCAGAATGCGGATGACAAGTTTGACATGATTTCCGGGACAAGCGGATTGCTTGGGGCGGCAGACGGGGCGTTTCTTCTTCAGAAAGAAAAACGGACAGGTAATGCCGCAACACTGGAAGTATCGGGCAGAGATCAGCAAGACCAGAAGCTGTATCTTATCCGCAATACAGAAACCTTGTTGTGGGATTTGCAAAAGGCAGAAACGGAATTGTGGAAAGAACCGCCAGAGCCGTTACTGGATGAGATTGCAGAGCTTGTTATGAAGGACAATCCTTATTGGGAAGGTTCGCCAACAGCACTTGTCGCTTTGATAAATATGGACATTCAACCGCACGTTATCACAAGAAAACTGAACGTTCTTGCAGGACGGTTGTATACAGAGCATGGGATTCTCTTTCGGAGTGAGCGTGTCCATGAGGGACGGAAACTAAGATTTTGGAAAGACAATACAGAGAATGCGTGACAGTACGTGACGGTTGTGACGGTATTTTTGACAGCAGGGGCGGTATCAAAATAACCGTCACGACTGTCACATACCGTCACGTACTGTCACGGAAAGGATGGATAAGATGGGAAATGTGCAAATATCACAGGAATTATTTATGCAGCTGCTCCGCTTTCATTTGATTGAAGATGAGAGTTGCGAGAAAGAAATTAAGAAGGAGTTGGAGAAAAAATTGGACAAGATGGTCATGCGTGACCTGTATGGAAAATTCAAGACTGCCCCGACAGAGGAAGAACGGGAACGGGCGAGAAAAGAGTATCTGGACAGACGAGGAGTGCCGGAGAGTTTTCGATGGTAATTCTTCCTTGATGATAAGAACAGGAGCGTGGCACGCCCCTGTGGACAGTAGACACGGAGAAATCTGGAAAGGAGAACCATGCAATGAGAGAAGGAAGATTAGGTTATAACTGTGAAAATGGCAGATATGGATTATTGTCAATGGACTTATGGATTGATACGGGATTTCACTGCGGAGAGTGTATGGAAGTTTTAGTGGATGACCAGTGGGTAAAGACAAGAATGGAAATGAATCCTGCAATGGAATGGTATCTGGTGGGAACACCGTATTGCGGCGATCTGGAGTATGTACGGGCAAGGATACCGGAATAAATCAGATAGAAAAGTAAAGAATCGGTTTGCTGTCAGGGATAAAAAATAAGCCCGGATACGGGCAAATAAAAAGGGCGGATACGCCCAAGATGAAAAGCAAAAGCCGAAACGTGGTAGAGAAAGGTAGCACCTTATAAAGCCCTCGGCGTTTGAGAGCGAAATACACCCATCGCACAAATCAAAGATTTGTACTCAGGGTATTTCGCCCTGCCGGGAGCTATTTGTGCCGGAAACGGCAGTTAGTTCGTAAACAGGTGCCTATGCACCTACTCACAGCAAAGCAGGCGAGAGCCGGAAAGGAGGATGCTTATAGGCAGACATTCATTTATCAGACAAAGCAAGCTGTCCGATGTGGCAGGAAGGATTGACTATATTTCCAATCCGAAAAGACAGGAACATCTCTATGCTACCTATCAGACGGAAGGAGCAACATCAGAGTTCTGGAAAAATCTTGCCAGAGAGAATCAGTTGGATTTTAAAGCAAGCGGAACAGCAGGGAAATGTATTGAAGGGCGAGAGTTTATCATTGCACTTCCGGAAAGTTTTGTTGAGTACAAGGCAGATGATGTGGTAAGGCTTTTTACAGACAGCTTTCATAAAAGGTATGGTGTGGAATGCAGTGCAGCACTTCACCATAACAAAAGAATGACCAATTATCATATCCATCTGGTATTCAGTGAACGGAAAATGTTGGAACAATCCGAAGTAAAGATTGCTACCCGAAATATGTTTTATGATGAGCAGGGAAAGCATAGACGCACAAAGAAAGAGGTTTTGGACGAGCAGGGTAATCTTCGGGCAGGATGCAGTATTATTCCCAAAGGGGAAGTTTATGAGAGCCATATTTTTACGAAGAAAGATGAATGGTTTAAGAACGATGCTTTTACCAGAGAAGTGAAGGAGATGTTTACGGAAATCATCAACAGTCATGTGAAAGAAGAATCCGAAAAGCTGTCTGTATTTCAGCAGGGCGGCGTATATCTGGCAACCAAGAAAATCGGAAAGAACAATCCGAAAGCGGAGGAGATAAAGGCAGATAATGCGGCAAGGCAGGAATGGAATCGGACAGTTGATGTGGCATTAGTCGAGGGCGTTCCTGAAGAAGATATTTTGAAGATCAAGCAGGAAAAAATCACAGACAAAACGCTGCAATCAATAAGGACACATGGTTGGCTGCCAGATATGTTTCAGCAGATTATCCGTGGTGCGAAAGACTTTTTACAGGAAATGATTTTCAAATTTAAGCTGCCGCCAAAGCCAGTACCGAAGATTGATTTACAGGAATGGAATGATATGCGGAAGCTGATGGAGAAACTTCAGAAGCAGTCACAGGCAATGAAATCCACACAGCAGGAGATTTCCTCATTGAAGAAACAGCTTTCCGAGACAACTGGATTTTTTAAAGGGAAAGCACGGAAATCTTTAGAGGGCAAAATTGAACAGTCAGAGAAACAGGAAAAACGTATCCACACGGATATGGAGCAGACTGTAAAACAGGCAGGATATCCAGATGTTCAGTCCTTTGCAAAGACATATCAGAAATCGGAAAAACTGGTCAGGGAATATAATGAGGAGCTGCGAGCATGGAAAAATCAGACAGAACCGAAAAAAGAGAAGCTATCAGAACCGTCGAAAAAGGCAAGCATACGGGAAAAATTGCACCGCTATCAGCAGGAAAGCAGACAGCAGCCAAAACAGTCAGCAAAGAAGAAATCTATGGACAGAGGACGATGAGAAAGGTGGAACAGAAAATGAAGAAAACAATTTTTGAAGAAATGGGCGGCACTTATGTAAGATGTGGGGATTACTTTATCCCCAACCTTACTTTGCCGGAGGAAGAAGAACCGAGATTTGTTGGAGTATGGGGACAAAGACATTTGCAGTATTTGAAAGAATACCGCAGGAATGTATATCTGGATCTGATGATGAGCGGCAGACTGAACAGTTATCTGGCAGATATAGAGGAACAGGCACAGGAACGCTTTGAAAGAATTGTAGAGCAGATGAAACAGGCACAAGGAATTACAGAACGGTTAAAGGCAGACAATGCGTGGGAGTGGGTAGGCAGGATGAATAATATACAGGCGTGTGCGAGGGAGATTGTAGATAAAGAAATCATTTATCAATAAGGAATAAGAGTGGCGGAAAGCAAGTCTAAAATGGCTTGCTTTTTGCTTTACAATGTAGGCGGCTGATGTATATAATTATAAATCATAAATTCATGAATTTAATATCAGAAGGTAAAAGCAGGCGTATATTGCGACTGTTTTTACCTTCTTAATAAAATCTGTATTAAGCATATTTATAATGCAGGGGACAAAGACTATTAAAGTTACTATTTCAAGTCCTGCTTTCTAAAAATACGAATCCCAATCTTGTAAAACAGAAGAATTTCCAGAATATTGAACAGGCAAAATTCTATGTGGTAAGGAAAGTCTTTGAAAATAAGAGAGGTTTCTTCCTTTGTGCCGAATTCTGTTTCAAATAGCAGATAACTGTGAAATTCAGCCTGTGCAAACGGTGAGACTAAAACATGAATGTTATTTGCTGTACGGGCAAAACTATCTATTCGTAGAGGGTTTTCCACAATTTCATGAGTGATAGGATCAGTCCAAGTGCTTGATTGATTTAAGCTGGAAACTGACTTTCCACCTAATGTCAACAATGCTAAGGTTAGAATAACTGCAATTCCAAGACTGATAAGTTGCTTATGTGAAATCATTACAATCATAGTGTACAAAGCAGATACTGTGATGATGCACACAAAAAGCAATCGCAGATGAAATGCAAATTCAGTTACATTGACTTTATCACTAAATTCTAATCCAGCAATATTTGAGCTTGTGAAAACAGATAATATATCAGCAACAAAGAGAACTGTAGCACATATGCTACTGACGATTAGTTCGACAATATAAATCTCTTTTCGTGTATATCCTGCGGATATCTTGTTGTTGATTGTTCTGTTTTCAAAGTCACTCCCTAAGTATAACGGAATCAACACTGCCAAAATGATACATATCAGGTCAGAATTTTCCAATAAAAATGTTGTTGTAAAGATTTTGAAACCATATCCATTTAATAAGATTCCATAAACATTGATGGCAATTACTGCGATTACTCCAAGCCATAGAATTGGAGATTTTGCAGCACGCTTTAGTTCCATAGATAAAAGTTTATTCATAGTTTAAGTCTCCTTTCTGCTTTTCTATAAAAAATTTTTGAAGTAAAAAGTTTCTAAATCGGTATCGGCTATTTCTGATGAAGAGAATTCTTGAATTAAAACACCATTTTTGAGGAAACCATAGTGGTTTGCCACTTTTTGAAGTTCGCTTAAGATATGACTTGAAATCATAATGGTAACACCATACTCTTCATTTAACTTTGCGATGATAGCTCTGACATCTTTTATGCCTTCAGGATCAAGTCCGTTAAGAGGCTCGTCTAAAATGAGGAATTGCGGATTTCCTACAAGTGCCATTGCTAAAGCCAGACGCTGACGCATACCTAATGAATAATTCATTACCAGTTTTCGAGTATCTTTCAGATGTACCAGTTCTAATAGTTCAGCAATCTTCGACTTTACTTCCTTTGATGGACATCCACAAATTTTAAGCTGATACTTCAAATTTCCTTTTGCACTTAAGGTAGGATATAATGCAGGTGTTTCAATAATGGCACCGATTTTAATATTTTCAGATTTAACAACTGTTCCTGAGGATGGACTTTGCAAATTAGAAAGTATTCTCATTAAAGTTGTCTTGCCTGCACCATTATTTCCAATCAATCCATAGATAGCACCTCGAGGAATATGAAGGGAAACATTATCTAAAGCGATTGTTTCTTTGTAATGTTTACAAAGGTTTTGGGTTCTAATAATATCATTCATAAAATTCATCCTTTCTAAATCTGTACGGCAATTGCTGTTGTTAATGAAAGTATAGGTTGTTGGAAGAAAAAAAATAAAGCAAATAGCCTTTTACAGTTGGATTTTAGAAGGATAAGGTTACTTTACATGCATGTAAAACGATAATATCTTGTGTAAAATACACGATTATGGCATACTTGAGACAGCGCATTATTATACAATGGAAAGGTGAGCTGAAATGACAGTTGCAGAGATGATAAAAAAAACTCGGACTGAAGCAAACATGACTCAAGGAGAATATGGAGCAAAATTTGGTGTTTCAAGACAGACAGTTTCCAGTTGGGAAAATGGAAGAAGTCTGCCAGATCTTCAAATGTTGATTGATATCTGTAACACCTATCATGTTTCTTTGGATAAGCTATTAAACGAGGATAAAGAGTTTGTTGAGAAAATAGATTTTTACAATAAATATAAAAAGGCAATTCGATTAGTGGGCATGTGTCTGTTGGCTGGTTTGCTTATATTTGCAATTGTATTTATTAACTGGAAAATTACAGAAAGAAATATGAATCAAGCATTTGAAATGAATGCAGAGAAATTAGGATTCGTAAAAGGAGAACTTTACGAATTAGAAAAAGACAATGTTCGGTATCGACTGCCAAACCAAAAACTCCCGTTCTTAAAGAAGGACTTTCATGTAAAAAACAGTTATGCCGATTTTATGATTGAAGATATAGAGATTAGTATTTCTATTTATGATGGAGAGGATTTTGCTATTGAATTTAATCATTTTAGAAGTATAAAAGGTTGCTTTGATAAAGATAGCAATATCGAGATCATGGAAAATACTTTGAACGAGAAAGAGAACATTTTTTATACCGAAAATAATGAGATGATAGAGGATGTGTTAAAGCAGTTATTGGAAATTCATAAAAATGTATATCGGCGTTAGTAAGATGGCGAATATAAATAAGGAAAGGATTATAGAGCAGATGAAACAGGAGCAGGGCATTACAGAACAGTTAAAGGCAGAAAATCAGATGGAATGGGTATCGAGAATGAACAATATACAGGCGTGTGCAAGAGAGGTTGTGAACGCCGAATTGATTTATAACTAAAAGAAAAGAGATTTTGGATAAATGCTTGACTGTAAACCTTGTTTATAGCTTATTCTTAAGATAAAATAGAGTTGCTTGAAAGGAGTGCATAACATGACAATAAAAGATGTAGAAGAACGAACAGGTTTATCCCGTTCTAATGTCCGTTTTTATGAAAAGGAAAAACTCGTTGAGCCTTCAAGAAATGAAAGTAATGGTTATAGAGATTATTCTGAAAATGATGTGGAAAATATAAAGAAGATAGCATATCTGCGTACATTGGGAATTTCTATTGAGGATATACGAAATATTATATCTGGGAAAGTAACTTTGCAGGAAACGCTTGAGAAGCAGAATGAAGTATTAAAAAGTCAGATTACTGATTTGAATAAGGCGAAACTCATGTGCGAAAAAATGCTGGATGAAGAAAGTATTAGTTATGAAAAATTACAGGTAGAACAATATGTAACAGAGTTGCAGGATTATTGGAAAGATAATCAAACTGTTTTCAAATTGGATTCAGTCAGCTTTTTGTATATATGGGGAAGTATGCTTACTTGGATAACGATTACCGTATTATGCTTGATTATTGGGGCGTTGTCTTATTCTAAGTTGCCGGTAGAGATTCCGGTACAATGGAGTAAAGGTGTGGCAACATCTTTGGTGAATAAAAACTGGATTTTTATTTGTCCCGTTATCTGTATTATAATCCGTTATTTATTAAAACCTTTTATTTATGCTAAATTACAGATGAACAATTATTATGGAGATATTATAACAGAGTATTTGACAAATTATATGTGTTTTATTGTGTTGTCGGTAGAAATTTTCTCCATACTTTTTACTTTCGGAGTGGTAAAAAATATTGTTGTACTGTTATTTGTGGACACGGTAGTTTTTATTGGATTGTTAGTAGTTGGTTTGGTAAAAATGGATTTGAGAGGAAAAGAAATTTTATGATTCAGATTTCAAATTTAAGTAAAAAATATGGTGAAACGGTTGTTTTTTCGGACTTAAACTATACATTTGAAAATGCTTGTATTTATGGACTTGTTGGAAGAAATGGAGCTGGAAAGACTACTCTTTTAAATATACTTTCGAATTATGAAAAAAATTATACAGGAGTAATCTCTATCGACAGAAAAAAGATGAATAAGGTTGATTATCTTGATATGCCGGTTGCCTATGCAATGGATCAACCAAGTTTTTTTAATGAGTTGACGATATATGAAAATCTTCTTTTGATTGCTTCAAGCAGAAAGATAAAAAAACAAGAGGCATTTGATAAAATCGAGAGGATTTTAGATGGGTTGGGATTAAAAAAGTATGAGAACTATTCTCCGTTAGAACTTTCAAAAGGTACAATGCAACGGTTAAATAATGCTTGTGCAATGATACAAGAAGAAAAAATCACTATTTTTGATGAACCATTTTCAGGACTTGATCCTGTCCAAATGAAACTTTTAGAAAATGTAATAGTGGAGTTTCACAAGAAAGAAAAAGGAATTTACATTATTTCAAGCCATGATATAGAGTGTTTACAAAATGTTTGTGACAAGTGTCTTTTGTTACATAACGGACAAATTAGAGAAATCAATATGGAGGAAGTTGACAGAGAGGAAATAGCAAAAATTTTATCTGAAGGGGAGTAAGTATGTATCAGTTGCTTTTGAAACAGAGATTCAAATTTGCAGTTAGAATGGTCAAACGAAATATAGGTGCTTATCTTATACTGATTGCTATTGTGCCATGTATTCTTATATTGCAATCTATGATTCAGAAAAACTATGGAATGGATATTGCTGTTTTTATACCATATGGTATTCTCTGTTTCTTGTTTATGAATTTGTTTGGAACAATACCAAGAATGCGTATTTCTCCTGAAACTTATATTTGGAAAATAGAAAAAACATATATTTGGAGAGTGAAGAAGATAGGAAAAAGCATGGTACTGACGTTGTGTGTTGCGTTGATTTTATTTTGGGCTTTTCCAATGGAGGGAATGGTCTTAAGACAGTTTATTGTGGCTATGCTTTGTAACCCAATTGTCAATATGCATACGGTTTTATCAACACAATATAAATATCGGGATATTATGAATATATGTATGTTGGCAGTAGTAATGATTTGTTTTTTTTATGGAAGTGTATTTGTTACCAGTATATTATTGATCATTTACGGATTATATTTTATTTTATATCCTTATTTTAGCTATCAAGCAATTATCCCGTTCTTTCAACAATATAATCAGATGTTATATGGATTTTTGAATAGAGAATATGATACAGTTTTTGCAAACGCAGGATGAAGTGTTCTTCCAAAATAATCAGAAAGAAATGAAAGGACTGATGAAGAAATATTATGGCAGCCGCTATCGTTTTTTGATGGTTTATGAGGTGGTTAGTATTGTCAGAAGAAAGAAACAGATTATGTATCAGTATTTTGCGATTGTTTTAATCACAATGTTATTATCGCAGATAGACGGAAAATATATTGAGTATGTATTATTGTTTTCTATATTGATATTAGGACAGAATGTTGTCAGCTATAATGTGCAAAATGAATTACGTTTAGTTAAAAAAAGGATTTCCGCTCAGATATTCTTTAAAAAGAAAAATTACAATGCAAGTCAGTTATTGGAATGTCCTTGTTGTTACTCCCAATGCTCTGTTATTGGATAGCGTATAAAATTGAATTATTTAGTATTATCCTTTGGATATGGATACCGATTCAGAGTATTATAATATATACAGCAAAGAACCGACTGCAAAGGTTACTATATCTACTTCCGTTTTATATTTTGTCATTGTTATCTATGAGAGTATGGCAGATGTTTTTTAACAATAAGATTATTGATTTTCTAAGCAAAACCGCTTATAATTTGAGTCGGAACATATTGCTATTATCCACAGTTACAGGGCGTGTGTTATCAATGCCGATAACAAAATGATAACATTAGCCTGTATAGGCAGGATAATATGGATAAATCAAATAATTAAAAGAAAAGCGAACACGGCAACAAATAATCTCTAAACAAAATTGATTAGTGATTGTCGAGTTTGAATAAATTATGAAACCTAGAGAATACAGTAATGATATTCTCTAGGTTTTTGTGTTTAGATAACAAGTATTGGGAAAAAAGAGAGAAGGATTAAGTAATTATGTATTTTGATACGTTAAATTCTGAAGAACAGATATCACAGCTTATCAAGCCTATAATAGAGGTGCTTCAGGAGGCTGGTGGACAATTAGACCGATCAGAGATACGTGATAGAATTAGTGAAAAGGATGAACGTATAGCTGAATTTGAACAAAAGATCTACACTTCAAACAAGACTGGAAACCAATATAAAAAGTTTGATTTCAAATTTAATTTTGCAATAAAAGAACTTGGATATGTAGGAGTGTTATCGTATGAAAAGTATAATCCAAAGATTACACTTACCTCAGAAGGTGCAAGTATAGACTTGACTAGGTTTAATGTAAAAACGGAGGTAAGGGATAAGGCTCGTAAATATTGGGAGGAGCATTCTGCAAAAAATAGGAATAAGAAAAAACGTTACAGCTACACTGATATGTACCCAGAATCCTGGACACATATTTATGAACTAGGCTGAACACATGGATGCTATCCTGTATTGTACAGGTGGCATCCATTTTGTTTTTGCCTGAATTCTTTTGTTATTATAATAATCTATATATTCTTCAACCGCTTGTGAGAATTCTTCGAAGGAAGAATAGTCTTTCTCATAACCATAATACATCTCATTTTTTCAATCTTCCAAAGAATGTCTCCATAATACAATTGTCATAGCAATTACCTTTCCGGGACATGGATTGTACAATGCCATGTTCTTGTAAGGCATTTCTAAAATTGACATGCTGATACTGCCACCCCTGATCAGAATGAAATATTAATCCTTCGACAGAAGGAAATTTTTCAAAAAGCTTTATTTAGCATTCTTTCTATCTGGCCAAGATTAGAGTCCTAGATAAATCATATGAAATGATTTCGTTTGTATTCATATCTAACACTGGCGATATATAACACTTTCCCCATGAAAAATTGAATTGAGACACATCTGTGGTCCATTTTTGTAAAAAGGCGAAGTTGTGCTGAAATCTCTGCCTATTATATTATCAGCAATCTTACCAACTTGTCCCTTATAGGAATGATATTTCTCCTTTGGTCGTTTGCCGGCTAATCCTGATTCATGCATAAGACGCTGAACTCTCTTATGGTTCACCTGATACCCGCGATTAATAAGTTCCTGGTGAACCCTTCTTACGCCATATCTGCGTTTGTTCTCCTCAAAAATATTTTTTATTTCTTCTAGTACTTCTTGATTGCGTTCGGCAACAATATCGTTTCTGTTATCAAAATAGTAAGTAGATTTAGCCATATGCATTGCTTTTAGGAGATACTTTAGTTGATATCCTTTTTCTCTGAGTTCTTTGATGATTGCTGCTTTTTCGCCTTGAGTTGCGCAACCCATTTTTCTTGCCTCAAGGCGATCCGTTTTTTTATTACTTCATTCTCGGCTTTGATATATTCATTTTCAGTTCTCAAGCGTATCAGTTCTTCTCGTTCCGATTCTGTTAAAGGTAATGGATTTGTTGATTTTTTCATTCTCGGTTCCTTTGTTGGTCGTCCTTTTTACTTTCTACCAATCCATTATATCCTTGTAATTTATATTTGTGTACCCATTGATAAAGCAGTCCTGCATTAATGCCTGCTTCTATGGCAACTTTCGTTCTTGGTGTGCCTGCAATAACCTTTGAAATCAGTTCAAGTTTTTCTTCGGGTGTCCATACCTTATTAAACACCTTATGTTTTAAAACTTCTGGACCATGTAAATCAACCAATCTGGACCATTCTCGTATATGCCTTTTGAGAGTATTGGGATTCAGCCCCTCTGGGATGTCAGGATACGAACCCGAATGATACAATTCAACACACATCATTTTAAACTCATAACTATAACGCATAAAAATACCCTCCTTACTGGTTGTCCAGTAAAGAGGGTACATATCACACCGATGGTGGAAGATGAAGAAAATGAATCTGAAAAAGAAGAGCTTTTGGATGATTTTAAGGTGAAATTACAGAGCGCAATTGCAAATATGTCGCCTGCAAAATTTGAGCAACTATCAAGATCCTTACTTACGAGGATGGGAGTACAGTTTACAAATAAAGGCGTACAAGTTTCTAATGACGGTGGTATTGATGGATATGGCTGTCATATAGATGAAGACGATTTTAGAACAACAAGAGTAGTGATTCAGTGCAAGAGATTTAATAATAGTCCAGTTAGTGAGCCAGATATAAATCAGTTTCTGGGTGCTATGAATAAATATCAGGCAGATTATGGAGTTTTTATAACAAACAGTCGTTTACAAATAATGCTAGAGAGGCTGCCAGAGCGGGTACTCCGATCACACTAATTGATGGCAATGAATTGATCAAATTGATTATCAGATATGAATTATACATAACACCTGTTACAACATATGTGTTGGATGATTTTTATGATGATTAAGAATGGCTGGATTTGTAGAGATAACAGAGTTTGCTGGAGAATTGCATAGTGAAATGGAGGAGATTGTTCCAATGAAGTGTGGTTATATTGAAAGAATTATGATGTTAGAAGGATAATTTGAAGCATATATATAATGAGAGATAGGGAAAATGATATAAAGTATGTAATATAGCCTTGATTAAGAGTTGCTTAACTTTTAGCCAAGGCTTTTGCTATATATAAGTTGAATATGAAATATAAGGGCATTTAAGATTGATAACAATACTAAAGTAAAAAAATAAGTATAAAAATGTAAATAAAATATTTACAACAATATACAGGAGTGATACTATAATTTATATGAATGCGGAATTTATATCAAGGAGATTAATATGCAGAATAGTAATGATTTGTTTGATTTGAGAGCGGCAATAGGAAATAAAATAAAAAAACAAATGGAACAGCAGGCGATTTCAAAGGCTGAATTATGTCGTGAAACTGGCATGTCGAGACCAACGCTGGATAAGATGATCTCAGGAAGTATTACAAATAAGACGAATTATGATAAACATATTTCAAAGATAATGGATTGCCTTGGGATATCGTCGGATGTGCTTTTAGGCAATATAAAAAAGAATCGGACCAGAAATATTAGAGAGATTTTGAGGAAATCTATTGAAGACATAGCAAAATTTACAGGCATATCAGTAGATCGTTTGAAAGATATAGAAGACGGTGCGGAGGCAACATTAACAGAGCTGAGAGATATTGCTATGTGCTTTTCTACAAGCGTCAATGTAATACAGGAAAAAAATTTCTTTGAACCTCAACTGGCAGAGATGGATTTGTTGATTTCTACTATTGCTGAAAAGGGTACCAATGATGTAAGTGGTTTTTGGGGTCATGTTGGGATTCGGATATCGCGTGGAAAAAAAATACAAATGGTTTCCTATTACTAGAATTACCAGAAAATTTGTATATCAGGATATGGAAAACAAATACATGGTAATCCCGTGTATGAACAACAAGGTTCTATTTCTGAATATGGATAATATTGATAGAGTTGTATTGTTAGACGACGCATGTGATCCGCCTGCTGATTTAGATTGGCCGATGTGGAGTGGGAAAGAAAAAATTAGTGAGGGAGAAGTCCCTCAGGTGTTATATGAACTTCTAGAGGATTATTGCTTTGGCGAATTGACAGAGATTTCAGACAACTTGCATAAATGTTTAGAGGGGTTCGTTAGAGAGTATAAAATATCTGAAGAAGAAATGAATGATATTGTAAGCGGGATTGAAATATATTATGCTGACGGGCAGCACGAATCAGATACTATATATTTTGATGATAATGAAAATATATCAGAAGCAGTCTCGTATGTGTATGATCATGATGATTATGACGATTATGATTGTATGGATGAGGTGCTATATTATACTGGATATTGTGAATGCGAGAATTTGATAAAATTAAAGAATATAGCTATGTTAGAATTGCCATTTATAAAACTTGAAAATGCTATAATCGAAAAAAATGACTTATGAACATAAGGGAAAAGGAAAGGATGAATATTGTTTGGATAAGAAAATATTTATAAGTCATTCTTCTAAGGATGTACGATATGTGGAAAAAAAATAATAGATCTTCTTGTTGATATGGGTGTTCGTGAAAAACAGATATTTTGCTCATCTGTACCAGGCTTTGGGATTCCGATGGACAAGGATATATATGATTATCTTGCAGAAGAATTTAGCAGGACTGACGTACATGTAATATTTGTGCTTTCGCGCAACTACTATAAAAAGTATTCCCTGTTTGAATGAAATGGGGGCAGTATGGGCACTGAAAAAAGAGTATATGACTATATTATTGCCTCATTTTGATTATCAGGAGATCAAAGGCGCAATAAATCCCAGACAGATTTCGTTAAAACTTGATTCCGATCAGGGGGAGATGAAGGAGCGGATTGAGGAAATGAGAACTAAGTTAAGTAAGGAATTGAGCTGCCTCCAGTTGTTGTTACGAGATGGGAGAGGAATAGGGATAGGTTTATTAAGGATGTGTTGGAGATGGATGATTGGTTTTAGAAGGTTTGAGATATAAAATCAAGAAGGTGTCTCATAATTGATTGAATTCTCAAAATATAGTTTGGGTTGTATTAAATAAAGTTGAAGCCATTCGTATCGATTTTATATGACGAATGGCTTATGCTTTATAAATAATAAATGAAATTACTATTTAGAGGTATAAAAAATTTTTAGCTGTCTTAAGTCGTAAATCAAGGATTCATATTTAGTATAATCTTTATAAAAAAATGTCCTTATAATAGGTACTAATGAAAAAATAAGGGAAAAAGTTAATAATATTAAAATTATTGCTACTATCCCTTCAAATATTATATTGTCTACGGATGTAGTTTCTCCAACTTTCTTGGCAATGTATGCAATTATTGGGATGATTAGACCTACCAATGCCTTTAAAGGTTTTTTGATCGGGGCAAAATAATCACATTGTAATTGGGCAAGTTTGGCTTCTTCAATTAATCTGTCAATTGATTCGGCATTACTAATGTCAATATTATATTGGTTTAATATATCAATGACCATATCCATTCTTTGCTTAGAGTATGGGGCGTAGTGCTCGTTAAGCATCATCTTCAGATTGCTTTTGGTTGAATCAATGATGAAGAAGATCATAATTGATAACAGTCCGATCACCATTGGGATACATGAGAGGTAACTATGAGTGATTACCCAAATAATACTACTTAGTATTGCGCATGCTACAAATATTATCAAAATAATTTTTCTATATGTTGGTAGTTTGGTAAATGGAATTTTGCTTTTTATATTTTTTAATCCAATTTTATAGCTAATAAATAAATCACAGAATCTCATAAGTAGATATCCTCCTTATTAGTAGATAAAAATAATATGTTTAGAACTTAAATAATGTTAAAGAAGAGTTAATATGATATCGTTTGGAGAAGAAAAATATACTCTTACTTTATCACCAGCTTTGGCTTGAATCTTTGCATACCATGTACCTAGTGTACGCAGATTTTTTTATTGCCAGAAAATTGTTTGGCATATATATCTCCTGCGGTATTACAACCTTGAGATTTTAATAAACAATTAAGTAATCCGTCAGAACTTGTACACCGGAAAATATTTTGACCAAGTATGTTAGATTTGTTTGTATGATTAGAATTAAATAAATTAAATTGTTTTGCATAATGCCTGGGTATGGCAAGATATCCTTCACCATATCGAATATCCCTTGTGTAAGTATATCGTTCAGTGCCCCAACCTAATTGAGATGGTGTTAGTTCAACTATATAATAATCCCCTGTGTTTGCCAATGTATTACACCTCCATAATATATTATGTGCGAATTATAACATATAGAATAACAAAACACAATGCAATTGTAACAATCCAAATGCAGTGCTAAAAAAATATTTTTTGACATTATCAAAAAATACATTTATACTTGTATACATGAGAATAATTAGGAGGAATCGTATATGACAATTGCAGAGCAGATAAAAGTGCTGTGTGTTAGGTGTAGGGTAAGTGAGGCAGAACTTGCCAGACGTCTTGGTAAATCACCGCAGAGCTTTAATTCTAAAATGAAAAGAGAAAGCTTTACGATAGACGATATGGACAAAATAGCAGATGCGCTTGGTGTTAAATTTAATAGAGAATTCATATTGGCAAATGGAGATAAGATTTAATGAAAAATATAGTTAAAGAGTTTAAGTTGGGAGAATTATTTTGTGGACCAGGAGGATTAGCATTAGGAGCAATAACAGCAAAGATCGATGATCCAGATTATAAAATTGTACATAAATGGGCAAATGATTATGATCAAGATACATGCAACACATATACACGAAACATATGTCCAGGCGATGCTGACAGTGTTATATGCGGGGATGTAAGAACACTTGATATAGGTATACTTGGTGATATTGATGCATTGGCATTTGGATTCCCCTGTAATGATTTTTCAGTTGTAGGAGAGCAGAAGGGATTTAATGGGGTATATGGCCCGTTGTATACATATGGTGTTAAAGCGACGAAAACATATCATCCACAATGGTTTCTTGCGGAAAATGTAGGTGGACTTAAAAGTGCTAATGAAGGAAATGCGTTCAAGAAAATTTTGGATGATATGAAAGACGCTGGTTATAGAATTTATCCTAATTTGTATAAGTTTGAGAATTATGGCGTTCCACAGGCTAGACATAGAGTTATTATAGTGGGAATTAGGGAAGATCTTCCTTATGATTTTAAGATACCAAGTCCAGCCCCATACAAAGATGTAGATGTTACATGTAGAACAGCAATTGAGAATCCGCCGATTGCAGATAATGTAGCAAATAACGAATTAACAAAGCAGTCACCTCAGGTTGTAAGAAGGCTTGAGTATATAAAACCTGGCCAGAATGCATTTACAGCAGATCTTCCAGAAGAACTTAAGTTGAAAGTAAAGGGGGCAAAAATTAGTCAGATATACAAGCGGCTTGACCCGGATAAACCAGCATATACAGTTACAGGATCAGGGGGGAGGAGGTACCCATATGTATCATTATTCTGAACCAAGAGCATTAACGAATAGAGAAAGGGCAAGGCTTCAAACTTTTCCGGATAATTACATATTTGAGGGAGCAAAAGAATCTGTTAGAAAGCAGATAGGAATGGCTGTTCCGGTAAAGGGGGCTAAGATAATTTTCGAGGCTATATTGAAAACTTTTGCGGGTATTGAGTATGAGAGTATAGAACCAAGTATAAAGGAGTAAGTATGTACACAGACAATTTTGAAGATATTGTATTATTTATACCGGCAAGAAAAAGATGGACAGGCCTGTAATCATTTGAAGATAGTTACAGCATTTACAGATGTTGAACGTATATCAAGTCATTTGATAAAGTTGTTTGACGGAAGAAATAAAGAGTTTACAGTAAACATAAAGGTAGATATAATTCTTGGAATGATAAAAGGGGCAGGGCTTACAAAGAAGAAACATGACAAGCTTTGTTCTTTGATTAGACGTTTGAATAGTGTTTCTGGAATGCCGAAAATTACATGCCGCTATGTAGTTGAGGGGAGACAAGTTCACTCTAAGGTATACGTGTGGTGTCGAGGCAATAAAGCTGTTGAGGCATATATTGGCTCGGCAAACTATACAATGAATGCTTTTTATATGAGACGTGAGTGTATTGATAGTTGTGATGCTAAAGAGGCTGATCGTTATTATAATAGTCTGCTTGCCAGATTCAATTGATTGCTTTGATAAACATCTTAGCGATAAGATTACATTTTCCAATAGGAAGAATGTAGAAGAAGATATAGCTGATACAAACTTGAGAATTTGTCATGGGACTATTTCCAGACCATTACGCCGGTAGACAGCATAGAAATTTCCTTGTTAAAGGCGGATGAAAGTGATACTGGTTATGGATCTGGCGTGAACTGGGGAATTCGTAAGAATGGATATAAAAGAAATAGAAATCAAGCATATATTCCATATAACATTAAGGATCAGAAAATAGGGTTTTTCCCTAATGCAAATAGTGATGGGACATATCCAGTGTTTAAAGTAGTTACAGAAGATTATGATGCATTTTATATGCGCCAAGCACAAGCAAACGGTAAGGCGTTGGAAACTCCAGAAAGTAATGCAATTATTGGTGAATGGATTCGTCATAAAATTGGAGTACCGGACGGAATGTATATTACAAAGGATATGCTAGAAGCAGAAATGGCACAAGAGTAGTCTTTAAGAAGTATCAGAATGGAATATATACATTGGATTATTAAAAGGGGAAAAGCATGATAAATTATTGGTGGGTTACGCGCCCGAAGCGTAAATTAAATGCAGTGCCTGAAATTCTGGCTATTTTTGCTGATATTTCACTGAATCAGGAATGGGATGGCCAGAGAGATTCTCATTTAGCATATGAGGATGCTCTGGAAAAAGCGGGTTTAAAAAGAAGAGGAGAGCGTCGTGATCATACAGGAGGAGGAGCAAGGACATATAAGGCGTGGCTGGCAAGTTTAGGTCTGATATTTACGCAAGAGTCTACGGGGCAGATCAAATTGACATTAGCTGGAGAAGCGATAATGGGTGGAGATTCTCCTGTGGAAATATTGAAGGGACAAATATTAAAATATCAATTTCCTTCATCGTTTTCTATAGGAAGAGGAGTGCAGGTAGCTCCAAGATTTAAGATAAGGCCATTTCGCTTTCTTTTTTGAAACTGTTAATGGATGAAAAGGTAGGGTATCTGACTGAGGAAGAAATTGCAAAGATTGTTGTAACTGAAGCAGATAATGAAAGTACAAAGTGCTACAACTATATTGTTGATAGAATAGAGCAGTTTAGAAGTTACGGTGATAGTTGTCTTGATAAAGATTTTGCGGAAAAATATAAGCCGTCTAAAGGCAATGTTAATTATGAAAAACCGTATGAGCATCTGATGTCTCTAGCTAATACGCTTATAAACTGGCTGGAATATACTCAGCTTGTAAAACGATGTGAAGGCTGTGTTGAGATATTGGATGATAAAGTTCTAGAGGTTCAATATATTTTGGCGGATAATCCGAATTTTATAGATAGACCAGAGCAACAAGAGTATTTTCAAAGAAAATATGGGTTGGATCCAAAGCATAAAAAGGATACCAGAAACCTTACTGCGGCAAAAACAATAACAGCGGCGATGATAGCAAAACAGAAGATAATGCAGGCATATATTACAGTATCATTAAACAGACCTATCACCAAGATAACAAATAAAGTTATAGATAGTGTTGTTTATGCGACTGGCATAGATGAGAGAACTGTAGAAACAGTATTAAGTTCTGAGTATCCAAATGGCTCAGTGAGTGCGTTTATGACTAAATACTTTGAAATGGCTTTTAAGGGGCGTGATGAGGCGACGGAATTTGAAAAAGCTACGGTTGAATTATTCCAAGATGTATTTGGCTATGAAACAAGGCATGTAGGACCAATAGGGCTGACACCGGACGTACTTTTGGTGTCAGATAGTGATGGCTATCAGGCAATTCTTGATAATAAAGCATATCATAAGTACACAATTAGTAATGATCATTATAATAGAATGGTGCATAATTATATAGAGAAACTGTCAAATTATAGTGAGTCGGATAAAAGATTGGCTTTTTTCTCTTATATAGCAGGAGGATTTGGTGCAAATATTGATAAACAGATACAGTCAATTGTAAATGCATCTGGAGTGAATGGTTCTGCTGTCAGCGTGACTAATATGATAAATATAGTGGAACGGCATAATAAGGCGCCATATAGCCATAAGCGGCTATGTGATATTTTTAGTGTAAATCGGCAAGTGTTGATGAAAGATTTAGCATAATAAGATGTTACTATTGGATGTGAACAACGTGATAACTGGTAAGAATATTAAGTCCTGCAGATATTGACGGTAGAAATAAATAATAGTGGAGAATATTCTTGCAGGGAATGCCCATGGAAAATTAGTAAGGCAAAGAGTTTATCTGTATAAGTTTTGTGTTATAGGAATGGCTATGCTTAACATTGTAGAAATGTAATAAGTATTACGAATAGGATAGAGCTATGTTTGCTGAGAGTTCCCTGATCGGTAGATAATTTACAGAAAACTATAGTGTTGTGATTTTAAGAGGAAATGATATGGATAATCTAACAAAAGCGCAAAGACATAAAAATATGCAGACATATTAGATCCAAGGATACATGTATAGAAGTCATATTGCGTAAAGCTTTATGGAAGAGAGGATACAGATATCGTAAAAACTGTAGAGATATTCCAGGAAAACCGGATATAGCTATTATAAAGTATAAGATAGCGATATTTTGTGACGGAGAATTTTTTCATGGCAAGGATTGGGAGGTTCTTAAGCCAAGGCTGGAGAAAAGTAGTAATGCAGAATATTGGGTTGATAAAATATCGAGAAACAGGGAACGTGATGATTTGGTTAATAAAAAACTATTGGCTGATGGATGGACAGTTATTCGGTTTTGGGGAAAAGATATTAAGAATAATACGGAAAAGTGTGTTAGGGTTGTTGAGGAGACAGTGTTTGATTTGATGATGACAGGAGGAGAATAAAATCATAAATTTTGTATTAGTTTTTATAAAATGCAAGGCTTATTATAAGCGAAAGAAGAGAATATTTGAATGGGGGGAGTAGAGGATATGGATAAAATGTTATATAAATTATTATTTGTAGGATTGGGAGCGCTTGTTGGAATTGTGTTATGCATGTTATTAGCTAGAATATTGGACATAAAGAACAGAAAAACAAAAGAAAACAAAGAGACCTTTAGTAGAAGAACATCCAAATATAAATATGATGATTGGATTGATGCTGGTGATAATAATAGGAGCAATCGTTTTTGGAGGAATATATTACATATTCGTTTCCTTTAAAATGATAATAACTAAATTTGCTGATTGGTCAACTACAATAGCGTCAAAAATGGATGTTGTTATAATCGTTGCGTTAATAACGGGGGCAGTCTCTATTATAGGTGTGATAATAAGCTCATTGGTAGCAAAAATAATTGATTATAAAGAAACTAGGAAAGCATATTTAAGCAAAAAACGAGAAAAACCATATGGTGAATTTGTAGAGATGGTTTACAAAATTCAACAAAATGGAAAAAAAATAATTATAGCTATACAGAACAGATGATGATTGAAGATTTATCTAGATTCTCAAGAAAGATTACACTATGGGGATCTAGGAACGTGGTAAAAAAGTGGATAAAATTTCGTGAACAAGGTGCAAATCCAGATGCAACTATAGACAATTTATTTGTATTAGAAGATATCATGAATGAGAGAGAAAAGATCTAGGATTAAAAAAGGTTAAGAAGGGTAATCTGCTGGCTTTCTTTGTTAATGATATAAAACAAATAATGAAGTCAAAAAAATAGAATTAGTCGAATTATAATAGACGTAGTTTTGTAGAACTTAAAAATTATAATCCGAGTAAAATATGAAACTGATATATGTGGCTAGTTTGTAGGAAGAATTAATAGCATAATAGGTGAAAGGCACAATAGACTTAGACGTAGCTAGAGAAATTATAGAGATTAGTTTAGTATGGAAAGTATAGTAAATTGTTTGAAAAATTATATATAATGAAATGTGTACTTATAGGTGTTTAGAAAATTATGATAATTTGTTAATACACAGATTGAAATACAAATATGAAGAACATAGAAACAGGATATGATTTACGCAGGAAGGGCGAAAACGGAGGGAAACAATGAGCTTCGAAGAACGAACATTATCAGAAAAAGAAAATAATTTCATTATTTGAATTGAAGAGAACCATTTAATGATTTTAAGTCAAAGGATATATTCAATTAACCAGGAAAAATATCTCAGAAGATTTCTGGATGACGGAGAGATCCCGATAGATAATAATGCCGCAGAACAAAGTATCAGAAGTTTCTGTATCGGCAAAAAGAACTGGGTAATGTGTGACACAATAAATGGAGCCAAATCCAGTGCTATAATATACAGCCTTGTAGAGACAGCCAAAGCAAACAAGCTCAGACTGTATGAATACTTTAATTATCTTCTTACAGAGATCCCAGAACACATGGATGATAAGAACAATGATTTCTGCGAGAAACTTCTGCCCTGGTCAGCTGAACTCCCTGCAGAATGCAGGAAATAATACAGAAATAAAGCCGCTCAGACGAGCGGCTAATTATAGTGGGAGTACCCACAGTGGAGAGTTTACTATATATATTTTAAAAAACTACCTTCATTCGACAATATAAGATATTTACAACGCACTAGATTATCGTAAATAATTAGAATTGGAGGTGAGTAATTTGATATTTTTTCAAGAAGAAATGTTCTATGTGGCGCAAAATCTTATTAACTTTAAAGAAACTAAAGATGATGGAAAGGCAGGGGCCGATCTGCAGTATACAAAGCAACTAATTAATTGTATAAGTTTAGATCCGAAATATATTCAAAATGGATGGGATTTGAATATGCGATTGAGAATGGAATATCCAGAAATTGATGACATTCAAAATATAATAAATAGAATGCCATCAGATAATGCTAGAGTCCCGAATCCGAAAAGATTATTGTTGAAATATTAAAAATGGATTGTTGGGGGATAGTTGCACATGTATTGATAAAGCATGGGAAGATTAAAGAAATAAAAGATATTATAAAAAAAAAAATCCATCTAAGCGACAATCCAGGACTCTGTCGTAATTCAGTATGAATAAATTGAAAATACTTCTGTTTGTCTGTACAATAATTATAAAAGTCATTGCACTAGTTACATCACAAGGAGCACACCAAATGGAAAACAGCAAAAGGCAGCAGTCCTGGAAATCTTAAACTACTGGAAAATCACAGAATTTTTAGGTCAGACCGACATTCCACAGGAAAGTTCAGAGAACAAAAAGCTAATTAAAAATATTAAGAATGGCAAAGAAGTTAAGGCAGAGAAGATCGAGGTCTTCCTTGATTTGCCAGTTTTGTCGGCTTCTGATATAGATCTGGAAATGATCCTGGAAAATGACAGGGAAGACTATGCGAAGTTTCCTTCGGTTGGTGATGGGATCCATTTTTGTCTGGGGAAGGTAGAGCGGAATACAGTAGTTGATTATCTTGAGAAGTTTATAGAGGATAAATCCGATAATCCTGAGATAGCTTATCCGAAAAAGAGCGCGATCGCATGGTGCTCATTCAATACAGATACGAAAGGTGTGTATCTTAAGAACAGTTTCCAGCTGTCATCGATACTGTGGGCAGTTGCCAAGTGGGATGAGTCAAGAGCACATAATAGTCATGACTTTTCTCTCGATACTAACGAGTATGAAGAACTTGTTGGAGAGATCGATGAGGAACTGCAGAACCAGAATGTTGATGAGTTCATTTCAACCATATATGAAAAGATTTTTAACGAGTATGTGAAACACAGGTTCTTAGATGATCCTCAGGAATCGATGGGAATTGCCGAATACAACAGGTATGCGAGCGAACAGGTCAGAGATGCGGACGAAGACGCATTTGACTATGCGGATCTGGGTAAAAGCTTCTTTTTGAATGACATTATTCAGTTGTCAGAGCTGGTTCAGAACGGGAGCTTTGGCGATGGGAATGAATATGAGAAGAAAGTGATCGAGTATATTCTGGCAGGGTACGAAAAGTCGAAAGGCCCAGACGATTTACCGAGAACGATCATCTCGCCGGATGCGGGAAAAAGTGAGATGAAGTTGTTCTTTGACAGAATTCTTAACGTTACAAATTCGCCAAGGGGAAAATGGCCGGCCAAATATATGCCGGCGTTGATGCAGCAGGTTGCAGTCAATATTGCGATCAGACAGGACGGGGATGCTCCAGTTTTTTCTGTAAACGGACCTCCCGGAACGGGAAAGACTACATTGCTCAAGGAGATCGTGGCAAGCAATATTGTTGAGCGTGCCAGACTCCTCGCTGAGAATGCAGAAGATCCAGACTCTTTATTTGAGATGCATTCATTTTCGCATGGACCGTTAGAGGCAAATGCGAATGCCTATTACCAGTATGCGCCTCATTATTATTCGATAAATGTTGATGAGATCAACAATTATAGTATGCTGGTCGCGTCATGTAACAATGCGGCGGTGGAAAATATCACGATAGATCTTCCGAAGGCGAGGGATATACTTGACAGTCTGGAGTCGTCTGGGGATGACGAAGAGGAGATCCGCGCGGTCTGGATGAGGTTCATGATTTGTTTGATATCAACAAGTCAGGTGATGTGGAGACTATAACCAGATATGGTAAGAGCCGAGAAGAGAAGGACATTTATTTTACGCGTTATGCGGATAAACTTTTAGGCGGAGCTGACTGCTGGGGATTGATATCCGCTCCGTTTGGCAGAAAAGCAAATATCCGTAAGTATTGCAATTCGGTCCTGAAGCCATTTGTGGAGGACTACAAATCAAATGATGTCAGAGAGCAGCATAAGGCAAAATATCTGGAGATAAGAAAAAAGTTTTTATCTCAGTACAAAATGGTTGAAAACTTACGAAAAGAATTAGGGCAGATCTGTGCTCTGGCAGGTTCGGTTCCTGTGGAGCTGCAGGAAAATGCACCAGAGGATTTGTCATGTGAAATAAGTGATGTGGAAAGAAAGCGGCAGATGTTTGAGCGTCAGTTATTTGCTGAACAAAAAGAGCTGATCGAGCTTGAGGAAAGCAGACCGAAGGGTTTGTTCGTCAGGCGTAAAGATACTTCAACAAGGAATTTGCTGATTCAGGAGAAGAAAGCGATAGTTTCAAAACTCAGAGCAGAGATTGCTTCTTTGAATGTTAGATTATCAGGCCTGCAGAATCTTCAGGAATACCAGCGGTGTATTTCAAAATACTCGCATGGGCAGATGAAGATGACCCCGGTGGACGCTGCATTTATGGAACGTTATGTATCCGAGGACGACAGGCTGTCAACAAAAGCACAGATAACCAATCCATGGTTTACCGCCCAGTACAATAGAGAGCGTGAAAAGTTATTCCTGTATGCATGTAAGCTGCACAAGGAATTCGTCATTTCTTCAAAATGCATGCGGCATAATATCATCAACCTGATGATTGCGTGGAATGTGTTTGATGATTGTGATGAGAGGATGAAGCTTGCTGACAGAGAAGAAGCCATGCCGTACATGCTCCAGAGCATTTTCCTGCTGACCCCTGTGATATCCACAACATTTGCATCAGCGCAGACTTTCCTGGGAGACGTGAAGAAAAGCGGAGTGCTTGGAACTCTTATCGTCGATGAGGCGGGACAGGCACAGCCACAGATGGCAGTTGGTGCGATGTTCAGATGCAGAAAGGCGATCATAGTCGGAGATCCAAAGCAGATCGAGCCTGTGGTTACCGCAGAGACTGACATGATAAAACAGTTGCTTACCGCAGAGATATTGGCAGGTTACAAGGATAAGAAAATCTCTGTGCAGGCTTTTGCTGACTACATAAACCCATATGGAACTTATCTTGGAAAAGATGAGGAGAAAGAGTGGGTAGGCTGCCCGCTGGTAGTCCATAGACGCTGCATTGACCCGATGTACACAATCTCAAATGTGCTTTCATATGATGAAACTATGAAGCAGACAGACGGCAGCTCCTAAGGAGGACAGGGCAAGAACATTTATCCTGGACAAGAGCTGTTGGATAGATGTAGCAGGTGCTGAGAATTCGGGCAAGAAGGATCACTTTGTCAAGGCGCAGGGCGAGCTTGTTCTGAAACTACTGGAGAGAAAATTTGAAAGGGATCCTATCGATATTCCGAGGCTGTTTATCATCACTCCATTTACATCGGTGAAAGATAACATGACGGAGATGATAAAGAAATCGGAGTTATATGGAAAAGAGCCAAGAGTCAGAAAATGGCTTAATGCAAATAACATTGGAACAGTGCACACTTTCCAGGGTCAGGGAACGGATGAGGTTATATTCCTACTCGGATGCGACAGCAAATCTATGGGAGCAGTCAACTGGGTGAACAATAATATCGTCAATGTTGCAGCGACAAGGGCAAAATTCAGATTTTACATGATAGGCGATAAGTCGGTATGGACTTGCAGGCCGGTGAGGGTTGCGAGAGAATGCACAGCAGAGATACTAACAGATAAAGAGGTTGCTGAGCTGCTTGGCGATAAGACCGAAGAGGTTAAGTCTGCATCTTTAAAGATGTATATGATATGCCCGGAATGCGGGAAAAAGTTGGTTGAAAGATCGGGGAAATTTGGCAAATTCATAGGTTGCTCGGGCTTCCCGAAATGCCGGTTTACGCAGTCGATATAGGAACAGAGCAACACCGTTGCTTTCCCCAATCCCCGCAATCTGTTATGATATCCATAACGGAGGTGAATACAATGGAGACAAAGGATGTTATATTAGAACTTCGAACCAAACGGGGATTATCCCAGGATGACCTGGCAGAGAAAGTCATGGTCACAAGGCAGGCGGTATCGCGCTGGGAGAATGGCGAGACGGTGCCGAACACAGATACGCTTAAGCTCCTTTCAAAGGAGCTGGACGTATCAATAAATACACTGCTGGGGACACCGAGAAAACTCATTTGTCAGTCTTTGCTGCGGAATGCCCATTGAGGACGATAACATTATGGGACGTGACAGCGATGGTTCACTGAACGAGGACTACTGCAAATGGTGTTATGCTGACGGTACTTATCCCTACAGCAACATGGATGACCTGATAGAAGTGTGTGTGAAGAACATGGTGGGCGAGAACTTTTCCGAGGAGCAGGCGAGAGCATACATGAAAGAACTTCTGCCAAAACTCGATTACTGGAAACGATATGAGTCACTCAGCGATGGCGGACAGTTTGAGGCATTTAAGAGGCAGCTTATAGATGAGATAAATGCCCTTCAGATAGAGGGGATGCCCCGTCTTGAAAGACTCAATGCGCTTGTTGGCAAATATGTGAATCTCGAGTATCGTCTGCCAAATGGCATGAATGTCAGATTCCTTGATGACGAGAAGACATATCTGGGAAATCAGCTGGAATGCGAATTCGGCGGAGACAGATACTTTGGAGTTCTGGCGGATATGGATTTTATTTTGATATCGACATATGAGGCGGAAGGGACAAATCCGGAACTGGTTCTTTATAAAAAGAGGTAGTATAATGAGTTAGGTTATTTCGTCAATAATCTTTCACAATTTATATTACAGGGGGAAATACATATGATACAATGTGCCGGATGTGGCAGCAATCTGGTATATGATATAGCAAGAAAGAAAATGTACTGCAAAGCATGTGGAAATGAATACGAGCCGGAGAGTGTCGACAAGGATGAGGACAGCGAGGAACGCAAGCTTATGGAACTTACTGTATTCATTTGTCCGCAGTGTGGTGGGGAGATATACAGTACAGATGAATCAGCGACGGGATTCTGCAGTTACTGCGGGGCAGCGACTATGCTTTCCAGCCGGCTGAAAAGCGAGAGAAGACCGGATTATGTGATACCGTTTGCGGTGACGAAGGACATGTGCAAGGCATCATATGCCACAGTCATGAAGAGGGCGATATACGCTCCGAACAGGCTGAAACACAGACGAAATGTGCAGGAGTTCCGTGGAATCTACATGCCGTATTGGCTGTGTGATGTTGACCAGAAAGGTAAAACAGCTGTCAGGGCGACGGACAGCTATAGCTCAGGGGTTGATACAGTCAGTCATACATATAATGTAAGATGCTTTGCGGATAATCATTATGAGAATATAACCATGGATGCATCATCGCTGTTTCCGGATGATCTCAGCAGTAAGGTGGCACCATTTGACTCGGCGGATATGAAACCATTTTCCATGGGATATCTGAGCGGGTTCTACGCGGATCTGCCGGATGTGGATTATGGTGTGTACAGGGATAAGATAGCGCAGGTGACAGGTGATATGGCGTATGATGTGATGATGAGTAAGATAAAGCATCATCTATGTACATACGATGCTATCGGTGAACCGGAGGAGCCATTGTCAGAAACGATGGATATAAAGATCACTGGAGCAAAGACCGGGTTGTTTCCTGTGTGGCTTTTGTCATACAAGAACGGTAAGCGTATTGCATATGCGACGGTAAATGGCGGCACAGGAAAAGTGGTCGCGGATATACCGCTTGATATCGGCAAGTTCCTGCTGGGATGCCTGATAGGAGTGGCTCCATTATACTTTTTGCTGAACTTATTTCTTACGGTGAGACCTGGCGTTCTGCTCGCATTTGTATCTGCGATAGGTGCGCTTGTGACCATGATATATTGCGATGAGATGGAGAAGATAGCGGATGTAGAGACACATGAAAATGATGTGGGATTCTTCGCAAGGCATACACTCAATGTAAAGAAAAGTGGAGGCAGGAAGAAAAAACTACAAATAAAAAAGCTACAAACAAAAAAGCCACAAAAAAATACAAAAAGAAAATTAAAAAATAAGATAACTTCATTTATAAAGTTTTCTTGTTTTCTTGAAGTCATACAGCTGATAGCATGCATGATATTATTTTTCTGCCTGAAGTTTGGAATAAATCCTTTACTTTTTAACTGGGATATTATGGGAAAGGCCAGTTATGTTGTGGCGGTCATCTCGTGTCTGGTTGCCATTTATGGAGCAGTAAAAGGCATAGCAAACGTGAGAAGAGTAAAAAGAAAAAGTGGCGTCATGGGATTATTTATTGCCTTTGCCACCATTCTGTCTGTAGTGGTTGTGTTGATAAAACCGGTTATGGATAAGTATTATTATGGATGCGTGCTCCTGGTGGGTGCTGCAACCATTCTGACGCTTATAGACCTGGTTATCAGCCACAACCGGATGTCCACAAGACCACTTCCGCAGTTTGAGTACAAGGGGAGGTGATCATCGTGCGTAGAGCGATAATTGGCAGAGTGGTGATCACTGTAATGATCATGCTTTGCTGTTTCTGGTTGTGGGATGCAACGGTGCAGTGACTGTCCACGCATCTGAAAATGATCAGGATGATTCGTACAGTTACCACTATAAAGCGATAATCAAGGATTATGCCAATGTGTTGACTAAAAGTCAGGAAGAACAACTGATGGAGACTATGCAGGAGACAGCCCGTTATTGTAATGTATTATGCGAGATATCGGAATTTGCATTCCATTCTTCAGCGTACCATGCTGAGTCATCCTACAAAAGGGAATTGGGCACCCTGGATGGTGTTATGTTCCTCATTGATTTGTATAATAGACAGATATACATCTATTCTTATGGCGAACCGTATAAGATCATCACCAAGACAAATGCGTATACGATAACAGACAATGTCTATGAATATGCAAGTGAAGAGAAATATTTTGAGTGCGCAAATGAGGCATTCAAGCAGATAAATATGCTGCTGGTAGGAGAGCAGATAAGCCGTCCCATGAAGCATATCAGCAATATACTTCTTGCAATAATATTCTCTATATTGCTTAATTATCTTCTGCTGAAGAAAACATCAAAAGTACATGATATGGGTTCAAAAAATCTGCTTATCGGTACAAAGGTTTCATATAATATGAATCAGAAATATGATATGCTCACTGAAACGAGAAGTACAAGATCTGGATCCGGAGGCCATGGTGGAATCGGCGGCGGTGGCTTCGGAGGCATCGGCGGCGGCGGTGGAGGCCACAGCTTCTAGTCAAAGAGAAGAAAATCTGACAAAATATAAACGATGAAAAAATGCTGTGAAGAATTTTCGAAATTCACAGCATTTTATTTTCATAAGGAGGGACCCACGTAAGTGGGAGGATTCCTTGTGAAGTACGCAGACGCCGCGCGAAGCGCCTAACATGCGTCTGCTCCTTTTGTAACGTTTTTCAATTATACTGGTCTTATGTGTGAAGGGAGGTAAAAAACTTGGCGTCAGGAAAAGAAAAAAATGAAATAGAAGAAATATACGAAAAGTACTACAAAGACGTATATCGTTTTGTGCTGGCACTGTCTAAGAATCCCCACATAGCCGAAGACATAACACAGGAGACATTTGTTAAAGCGATAAAAGCTGTGGATCGGTTCAAAGGAGACTGTGATATAAAGGTCTGGCTCTGTCAGATAGCCAAGAATACATACTTTACATATGCGGGCAAACAGAACCGGGAGCAGGTGGATGGTGACGCGGTAAATAACCGGTCAGAGTCACAGGCTGCACTTATGGGGGCTGCGGAGTATGATCTCATATCAGAGACGGTTGATAAGGAGCAGGCTATAAAGATTCACAGAATACTGCATGATCTGCCGGAACCGTATAAAGAAGTGTTCACGCTCAGGGTATTCGGTGAACTGAGATTCGGACAGATCGCTGATATATTTGGTAAGACGGAGAGCTGGGCGAGAGTGACATATCACCGTGCCAGAATGATGATAATGGATAAAATGTAACAGAAACAGGAGGTATAATAGTGAATAAAGATTGTGAAATTATAAAAGATCTCATACCACTTTACGTGGATGGCGTGTGCAGCGAGGAGAGCAAGGCAAAGGTTGAGGAGCATATAGAGCATTGTCCTGATTGCCTGATGACGGTTGAGCGCATGAAATCACATCTTGTGCTTCCGATGGAGGATAGTTCAGGTGTAAAGGGATTTAAGAAATTTGTAAATAAAAAGATAAGAGGAAGAGCGCTGGCGGTTATATTGATATTTGTGCTTTGCTATGGATAGTGCTCAACTGGGCGATAACCTGCAGGTGGGCTGAGGTGTGGCCAAAGATGACATCGGAGGGGATACAACAGGCTGCCCAGATTGTCGAGATAGATGGAATGTTGTACCTTCATCAGAATGGTCTTGAGGAATGGGACAGATAGTGGATATAAGTACTTCAGATGAAATGGATAGCGGCGTATTCAAATTCTATCTCGGGGAGCAGGGGCTGACATCACTTGATATATTTGGAAATGCAAGGTCGTGGATGTCAAGTGAGGCGTATCAGAGCTTTGGAGGATATAGAGAGGGAGCGGCTGTCCCTCAGACAGAACATAAGGATACAGACAGTTCAGATATATACTATGGCGATGAGGAGCCAAGAGTTATAAATAAGATTGTGTATTGTCACAAGGATGGAACCGTGGTTGCGACTCTCTGGGAGGAGAGCCAGAATCTGCCGATCCTGAACAGTGAAAAATAGAATGTGTATGCCACATAAAACTCACATTACAAATAATTAAAGTAAAAACCACCCTTTTTTTGCCATTTAATTGAATGATCCATGATATACTAGCATTGTGCATGACGTTCACGCTGTATTTAAAGGGGTATTGCCCCAGTTATGAAAAGGATAGTAAGCTAAATGGGAAATAAGAAAAAGATGGTGTTCAACGTATTGTTCCTGGTTCTCATATTTGCCGGAACGATATATGGAGTGTTTCACGGCGAGGATATAGGACAGATATCTGATATACTTCAGACGGTGAATCCTTGGTGGCTCATACCGGGAGTGGTATGTGTTGTGGTATTTATATGGGGAGAATCAATTATCATTCATTATATGATGCGAAATCTTGGAGTGAAGGTAGGCAGGGGAACCTGTTTCCTGTTCTCGTCGGTTGGATTCTTCTTTAGCTGTATTACACCATCTGCATCAGGCGGACAGCCTGCGCAGATATATTATATGAAGAAAAAAAGAAGATACCGATCCCGGTGTCCACACAGGTACTGCTCATAGTGACGATCACGTACAAGCTGGTACTGGTGCTACTTGGACTTGGAATCGCTATATTTGGACAGAAGTTTATACATACTTATATAGATGATGTGCAGTGGGTGTTCTATCTGGGACTTGTGCTGAACGTGGTGTGTGTGGCAGGTATGGTGCTGTTCGCATTCCATCCGTCACTTGCCAAGGCATTTGTTGTGAAGGGCGAAGAGACTTCTTGAGAAGATGAGATTCCTGAGACACAAGAAGTCCCGTGAGGAAAAAGCTTGCAGATCGATGGAGAAATACAACCAGACTGCGGATTATATGATGGGACATTTCGGGATGCTGGTGGTAGTGTTCATTATAACAGTTGTGCAAAGATTCTCACTATTTGCAGCGACATGGTTTGTGTACAAGGCATTCGGACTTGCGGGGGCATCTGCAGGACTTATCATACTGATGCAGGGAGCTATAGCTGTTGCGGTCGATATGCTTCCACTTCCAGGTGGTATGGGAATCAGTGAGAAGCTGTTCATGGAGATGTTTTTGCCGATATTTGGAAGCAAATTGTTGCTGCCGGGTATGATACTCAGCAGAGGTCTGGGATATTACACGGAGCTGATAATCAGTGCGGTATTTACGATCGTGGCAAATTTTGTGATTGGGAGAAAGACTGATGAAACCAAGATCAGAGATGAGCATGGAGCTCTATGAGATGATGCTTGACCGGGGATATCCCGAGGAGTTCTGTGATCTCATATCAAAGAATCTGAATACGGATTTTACGGCGGGCAGGATGATGGGCTATCTGTCGCATTATCAGGAGCTGCCTCTTGAGGAGATTGTGGATGAGATGTTGTCCATTCTCGCAGACCGGAACCGTATCATGCAGAAGAAGCGCCTTTTGAGAGCAACAATGCCGAGTGGAACCGTTTTCTGGAGGAAGGCTTCGGACTGGATGAAGATGATGAATAATCTTTATAATAGTTGAGTTACTTAACTGGTAAAATCTGTCGTTATATGGTACAAATATTTATAGAAAAGTATATGGAAAAAGGATTGATATAATGACGGAAAATGAAGCTAATCAGAGCGCTGAGGAACAGGAGAAAAAGGTACAGAGTGAGATAGAAGAGACCCTGGCCGGGGCCGGTATTGGTATGTGGACCATGGTGCTCATGAACGACGGCAGATCCATGCTGTATGCGAACAAGAAGATGAACGCTCTTCTTGGAACGACTGATGATCTGTCGCCTGAAGATAGATATGTAAAGTGGATAGCAGGCATTACTGAGGAGTCACAGCAGGCCACCGCTGAATACATGGAGACCATAAGACGCGACGGCAAGGCTGAGGTTATATATACCTGGATGCATCCAACCAGAGGACTGTTGCACATAAGATGTGGCGGTGTTCGGGACAGGAGTTTTACCGATGGCATCAAAGTCAGAGGCTACCATCAGGATATAACCGCTGTGCGCAATGCGGAACAGGCTCACAAGGAGGAACTCCGGGAGCAGGATTCGGTTATCGAGGCTGTTAGCGAAAGCATATATTTTATTGTGTGGATATTCAATCTTCAGACCGGTAAGGTGCGGGTTATCAAGGAAGGTGATACCTTCAGAAAGCCGGCACAGAATGCGGATTACGAAGCAGGAAAGACAATAGAAAATGTGATAAATGACTGTGTGGTTGAAGAGGATCGTGAGCAGATGCGCAGATTCTACAATCTGGACAGGCTGGCGGAGAAACTCAGGACGGAGAAGAGCGTCAGTAAGGATTTCCGGGACACTTTATATGGCTGGTGCCGTATAACGGCGATTCCAGTCAGGACGGATGAGGAGAGTGAACTCACCCGTATACTCATAGGTGTTCAGGAGATCGACGAGGAGAAGAAGGAGGAGATCCGTGCCCAGAAGCTGCTTGCCGAAGCTTACGAAGAGGCCAAGCGTGCAAATACAGCGAAGACGGAATTTCTTTCACGCATGTCACACGACATAAGAACACCTATCAACGGAATCCTTGGAATGTCACGAATTGCCGAACAGTGCATAGATGACAGGGACAGAGTGATGGATGCGCTGTCCAAGATAGATGATGCTGGAAAACAGCTTGAACTACTCATCAACGATGTGCTTGATATGAGCAGACTTGAGAGCGGAAGAACGGAGCTCACCAGTGAACCGTTTGACATAATAAAGGTTTTGAGAAGTGGATATGATCCAATCCTGGTCATGGCACAGGAGAACGATGTGAAGCTTACGGGTGCTCATTTCAATATAAAGCACAACATGGTTATAGGCAGTCCGCTTCATCTTCAGCGGATCTCTCTCAATATACTGACAAATGCCATCAAGTACAACAAGCCGGGCGGAACGGTAGAGGCGTGGATGGACGAGATACCTGTAGACGGCAGGCATTCCAATTATGTGTTCAGGATAGCTGACACAGGAGTTGGAATGAGCCAGGAGTTCATCAGCCACCTGTTTGAGCCATTTTCAAGGGAGCACACTGATGCGGGAACAAAGTATCAGGGAACAGGTCTTGGCATGGCTATTACCAAGGAGCTTCTCGACCTCATGGGTGGAAGCATAGAGGTTGATAGTAAGCCGGGTGTGGGTTCTACATTTACCATGAAGATACCATTTGAGATCTGTACAGATGTCGTTGAGCCGGAGAAGCCAGAGGATCACGAGGCAGTCAGACTTGATGGAATGAAGATACTGCTGGTTGAGGACAATTCGCTCAACATGGAGATAGCAACATTTATGGTGGAGACGGCTGGTGCTGTTGCCACAACTGCGGCAAATGGCCGTGAGGCTGTTGAGATATACAGATCACATCCGGCTGGAAGCTTCGATGTGATACTTATGGATGTGATGATGCCGGAGATGGATGGCCTTGAGGCCACCAGGCAGATAAGAAGCTCAGACCTTGAGGATGCCGGAACCATTCCGATCATTGCCATGACTGCAAATGTATTTGCAGAGGATGTGAAGAAGTGCAAGGCGGCGGGCATGAATGAGCACATAGCAAAGCCACTTGATGAGGATAAGGCATTACATATAATTGCGGGATACAGACATTAAACACAATAAGATACACGATTAAAGAGATAATGATACAGTAAGTAAAAAGCAGTCTGCGGACATCGCCAGTGTTATACATGGTGATGATCCGTCAGACTGCTTTTTTTATTAATTATATTGAAATGTCTGTCTAGCCGATGCCTCCGAGAAGGATACCAAGTATCAATACAAGGAGACATACAGGACAGTAGATGTATTTGCATATAGGCACGAACTTCTCTGTGAACTTCTTTTCCCTTCCGGTGTTGACCTGTGTCTCAACATATTTCTTGCCACATACCCAGAAGAACATGATTCCGGCAAGTCCTGCGCCAAGAGGGCAGATGTAGATAGACAGTACATCCATCCAGTCAGATACGATACCCTGTATACAGATGGATACCACAACTGCTATGACACCGATGATGGCACATGCAGGTTTTCTGCCAACTCCAAGCTTCTCCTGCACCGTTGCGATTGGTGCTTCGTACAGATTGATTAGTGATGACAGTCCCGCCATGAACACAGCCACAAAGAAGAGTATGGCAACAATATAACCGCCAGGCATGGACTTGAACAGGCATGGCAGATAGATGAACAGCAATCCCGGGCCGCCCTGGTTGAGCTGTGCTCCGGCAGTTGCCATGGCAGGTATGATTACCAGTGCGGCAAGCATGGCAGCAATCGTATCGAAAAGTGCAACACGTCCGGCGCCCCCGGTATATCCTCATCGTCTGGCAGATATGAGCCGTATATCAGAGTTCCGTTTCCCGCAACTGAGAGTGAGAAGAATGCCTGTCCCAGCGCAAATATCCATGTCTTTGGATCTGCAAGTACCTTTGGCTCTATGCGGAAGATGTATTTGTATCCCTCTATAGCTCCCGGCTGGCATGCCGCATATATGGCCAGGATGATGAACAATACGAAGAACGCCGGCATCAGGACCTTGTTGGCCTTCTCAATACCGTTGCCCACGCCGAACATAAGGATGATGATTCCGATGGCAAGTGCAATGATCTGCCATGCATTGTTGCCAAATGAAGATGCCATTCCGCCGAAGCTTGAAGCAAAGCCGTCTATATCCTCCGGTGACAGTGCTTCCGGTGAAAGCTCCGATCATGTATTTCAGTATCCAGCCCATGACGACCGTGTATCCGATGGCCATTGCCAGTGCGCCGAGCACAGGTATGCCGCCCAGCAGTTCACCGAGCTTTCGCTTGCCCTTTTTCTCCATGGCGATTCCAAATGCATCGATTGGACCGGATCTTGTAGCTCGTCCGAAGCTCATCTCTCCGATAACTCCGGTGAATCCGATGAGTACCACAAATATAAAATATGGTATGAGATAGGATCCGCCGCCGTATATGGAGACTCTTGTAGGGAACATCCATATGTTGCCCATGCCCACGGCAGAGCCGATGCAGGCCAGGATGAAGCCCCATTTGTTGTTAAAAGATTCTCTCTTTTTCATGTATAATTCCTCCCAAATGTGTTCGTTACCGCATTGGCGGACCTCCCTCATAGTCCGTAAATTACGTTAACTTAATTAATATACATGAATATCATTTGGAAGTAAATTAAATAATGTGGACATGACTTAAAACATAGCTGCAAAAGCAAGAATTTAATTGAAAAATAACCGGCAGGTGGCGTACAATGTACCAGAAAAATGGAAAAAGTTATTTGAATATTATCTGAGAGGTGAGAAGATTGACAGAGGACAGATATGAACATATAGTACATCCATTTCCCCCACTTTACGATGAGGAATCAAGGATACTCATACTGGGAAGCCTACCATCGGTGAAGTCCAGGGAGCAGATGTTCTTCTACGGACATCCACAGAACAGATTCTGGAAGGTCATCAGCAGAGTGCTTGGCGAGAAACTTCCGGTGACCATAGATGAGAAGAAAAGCCATGCTTTGCATGCACACCACATAGCCCTGTGGGATGCGATCTACAGTTGTGACATCATAGGTTCAAGCGACAGCAGTATAAAGAATGTTACGCCCACGGATCTGTCGAAGATAGTGGAAGCTTCCAAGGTCACAAAAGTGATATGCAACGGCAAGACCTCAGGAAAGTATTATGCAAAATATCAGCAGAAGATACTTGGCATAGAACCTGTTGTACTTCCGTCCACAAGCCCGGCAAATGCTGCGTTTTCAGTGGATAAGCTGGTTGACATCTGGGGTGCTGAGATACCGGATATATGCAAATTATAGACAGAAGATAAACTCATACATAACATTTTCTAAAGCTTTCTGTAGAATGATGTACAACGAGTGAGAATATGTTATCATAGAGACCGCAGCCGGATGGAGTCAGATATCCGCTGTGAATTTAAAATATTCATAATGAAGTTAAAAGGAGAGAGAAGAGATGGCATTAAGTTTTATCGAGATACTTAAGGTAGTATTCCTTGGTATCGTGGAGGGAGTCACAGAGTGGCTCCCGATCAGTAGCACAGGACATATGCTTCTTGTGGATGAATTTATCTCACTGAATGCGAGCACTGATTTCAAGGAAATGTTTTTCGTGGTGATACAGCTTGGAGCGATACTTGCTGTCGTGACCATATTCTGGAATAGATGTGGCCTTTCCAGCTCAAAGACAAGACACAGCCTGTCATGAAGAAAGATACCTGGAGTATGTGGTTCAAGACAGTTGTTGCATGTATACCTGGAGCGATAGTTACGATACTGTTTGATAATTACATAGAGGCGCATTTGCACACAGCGGTTGTCATAGCGATTGCCCTTATTTTCTATGGAATAGCATTTATTGTGATTGAGAACTGGAACAAGACCAGAACACCGAAGGTTGAGACGCTGAACGACATAACATACAAGACAGCATTTCTTATAGGTATGTTTCAGGTGCTCTCCATCATACCGGGTACATCCCGTTCAGGTGCCACCATCATAGGCGCTCTGCTCATCGGTGTATCAAGAGTGGCAGCAGCGGAGTTCACATTCTTCCTTGCGGTTCCGGTTATGTTCGGACTCAGTGCTCTGAAGATGATCAAATTCGGACTGTCATTTACAAGTGCTGAGTTCGCTATACTTATTATAGGTTGTGTCGTTGCATACCTTGTATCCATTGTTGTCATCAAGTTCCTGATGAGCTACATCAAGAAGCATGACTTCAAGATATTTGGCTGGTACAGGATCGTGCTCGGAGTTATAGTTCTTGCATATTTTGCCTTATTTGCATAGCTTATAAATAAATAAAATCAAAAATTGCATAATATATATAGTATGTGCTATAATGCCCATGAATTGTGCATTATAGCACATATTAACATTGTGATAAAATTTTATGGGAGAAGAAAGATGGCAAAGGTTTCAATCATCATTCCAACATATAACGTAGAGATGTATCTGGTGGAGTGTATGGATAGTGTTGTAAATCAGACATTGAAGGATATCGAGATCATATGTATCAATGACGGATCTACAGATAGTTCACTTGAAATATTAAAGGGATATGCGGAGAAAGACGACCGTATCATTATTGTTGACAAGGAAAATGGCGGTTATGGAATAGGCATGAATATCGGTCTTGATAAGGCTACAGGTGAGTATGGTATAGTTGAGCCTGATGATTTTGTGCCACTTAATATGTATGAGGAACTGTACAACAAGGCGGTTGAGAATGACCTTGACCTTGTAAAGGCAGATTTCTATAGATTTAAGCGCAACGATGACAATGGCAATATGACTTTGGTGTACAACCACTTGTCACCGAATGCAGAGGATTATAATGTTGTGTTCAATCCAAGCGAGACACCAAGTGCGATCCGTTTCATTATGAACACATGGAGTGGAATCTACAAGAGAAGCTTCATAGAGGAGTATCATATCAGACACAACGAGACTCCGGGAGCATCATTCCAGGACAATGGTTTCTGGTTCCAGACATTTATATATGCCAAGAGAGCTATGATAGTGAACAAGCCATATTATATGAACCGCAGAGATAACCCGAATTCTTCCGTTCATAACAAAGAAAAGGTATACTGCATGAATGTTGAGTATGATCATATCAGAGATATACTTGTAAAGGATCCCGAGATCTGGGGCGTTTCAGAGGCGTATACTGGCTCAAGAAATACCACAATTACAACGAGACGATCAGGAGAATCGGACCTGAATTCAAGAAGGATTATATAAGAAGATACAGCTCCGAGTTCAAGAGAGCAATGGAGATGCAGGAGATTGATCAGACTATATTTACAAAGCTTGAGTGGGCGAACATCCAGTTTATCATCAAGTCCCCTGACGATTACTATTATACAAGGATTGCATGTACAGATCGTGAGCGCAAGCTTGAGAGAGAAGTCAAGAGACTCCGTGGTCTGGTTCATCAGACCCGTGCAGATCTGGACAGAGTGAAGAAGACACCTACATTCAGGATCGGTGCGGTCATTATGTTCATACCTAGAAAGATCAAGAGTTTATTTAGTCGAAACAAATAGAGGTAAAGCTATGGGTACAAAGGTATCAGTTATTCTTCCTGTTTACAATGTGTCTGATTATCTGCGCCAGTGCATGGACAGCATAGTGGGTCAGACACTTAAGGATATAGAGATCATTTGCGTGGATGATGGCTCCACAGATGATTCTCTGGCGATATTGAAGGAATATGAGGCGAAGGATCAGCGTGTAAAGGTTATACAGCAGGCAAATGCCGGAGCCGGGGCGCGAGAAACAAAGGTCTTGAGATCGCGACCGGAGAGTATCTTTCATTTCTGGATTCCGATGATTTCTTTGAGCCGGACATGCTGGAAAAGGCATGGAGCAAGGCTCACGAGACCAGAGCTCAGGTAGTTGTGTTCAGATCAGATCAGTACAGAGAGGATCTTCAGGAATTTGTTCAGGTCAGATGGACACTTCACGAGAAGGAGCTTCCACCGTACAGACCAATGTATTTCCGTAATTTCACGGGCAATATATTCAAGGTATTTGTGGGATGGGCTTGGGATAAGCTCTTCAGCAGGGAATATGTTGAGGAGAACCATTTCCGATTCCAGCAGCTCAGAACTTCGAATGATATGCTGTTCGTATTTTCAGCGATAGCATTTGCAACAAATATAGAGATAGTGGACGAGGTGCTTGCACACCAGAGAAGAAACAATCCAAAGTCATTGTCCAATACCAGAGAGAAGTCATGGCAGTGCTTCCACGAGGCTCTTGTGGCACTCAAGGCGGCGCTTGAAGCCCACGGCAATTTCTGGGAGTATGAGCAGGATTACATCAACTATGCACTGCATTTCAGTCTGTGGCATTTGGAGACCATCACAGGACCAAAGAAGGAGGTTCTGTTCAACAAACTTAAGGAAGAGTGGTTCGAGGAGTTTGGTATCAAGAGTCTTTCAGAGGAGTGCTTCTACAACAAGACCGAGTATGGCAAGTACAAGGTTATCATGGATAAGACCTTTGAGGAGTACGAGAAGGCAACAGCATAGAAAAGAAAAAAACAGTTTCACCAGTCGATCGGTGAAACTGTTTTTTTGTGGACAAATGTGTGTATCAGAACAGGTTCATAGCACCTATGATGCCCTGATTTCCCTCGAGCCCTGCGGGAACAATGTATGTGTCGGTGTCCTTGACCTGTGGCATGTCGATGTAACCCGACAGCAGTTCAGTGTAGTAATTGCGGATCATAGGGAACAGGAATTTGTTGTCCATGACTCCGCCGCCAAGGACGATCCTCTCAACTGAGTAGCACATGGTGTAGTTGACCAGTGCCTCAGCTATATAAAATGCTTCAAGATCCCATACCGGTGAGTCGGCTGGGATGTCTTTGCCTTTCATTCCGGTTCTGCGCTCAAGCATAGGGCCGGATGCAAGACCCTCTACACAGCTCTGGTGGAATCGGCAGGTACATGGTATATCATCGCCGGTTCGTCTAGGGATGAGGATGTGGCCTGTCTCCGGGTGTTCCATGCCGTGAATGAGTCTGCCATCGGATATTATACCGCCGCCGATGCCGGTTCCAACAGTGAGGTACATTCCCGAGTTGAGTCCTTTCAGTGCTCCATACAGGTATTCACCCCAGGCTGCTGCGTTTACGTCTGTGTCCACCACAACCAGGCAGCCAAGCGCATCCGTAAATGCTTTGTAAAGGCTGAATCCCTCCCAAGCTTTCTTGGGACTCCTCATGATGGAGCCGTAGGTAGGGGAATTAGGATTGATGTCGGCCGGGCCAAATGTACCGATTCCGAGAGCGGATATGTCATATTTCTTAAAGTAATCTATCATGGCAGGCACGGACTGGTCAGGTGTGCCCGTCGGTATGGATATTCTGTCTATTATATTCTTGTCTGCATCGCCTATGGCACAAACCATCTTGGTGCCACCGGCTTCAAGTGCGCCGTAGTACATATTTCCTCCTTGGTGCCATGTTTATATGGCAGAAATTTTTCAAAATTATATACATTATATATGCCGTGTCACTTATCTTCAAGCCCGGATTTGCGTCGGTACTTGTGGGATATAAAAAAGAAACTTGGTGTACGCTTTTTTGGACACTTGACAAGATAAGATAGAGCCATATTAAGGAGCTTGATAGAGGCTTGAAGATTGGAAGATAAAGTGTACAGGAGGCGTGGTCATGATAAAAGGATATTTTGTTTCGGAAGGGTATATGGGATATGTGGACGGAGAGTACCAGCTTTTCGCTGATGAAAGAGATTATGTTGAGTATATAGAAGATTAGCCATTTAGCTTCTTGACCTTAGCATAACTTATGTTATTATGAGGCATATGGGTTAATACACAGGGATTACAATACGGATGGTGCTTTGCTATGAAAATCTGCAAGGGGATTCATGAGTTTGTATATCATGGATAATCTAAATATATACAAGGAGCAAACATAGTGGAAAAGGTATTGAACAAAAAAAAGAATATGTTATGGATATGACAGAGGGAAGCAGTATGAAACTGATCATGAAGTTCTCAGTTCCGCTACTTATAGGCAATCTATTTCAGCAGGTATACAGCCTGGTTGATTCGATAGTGGTTGGTCGTCATCTAGGGGCAAATGCGCTTGGCGGTGTGGGATCAGTTGGAATGATCAGTTTCCTGTTTTTTTCTTTGTGCAATGGAATGGCATCTGGAATAGGTGTTGTCATATCAAGATATTTTGGAGCGAAGAAAAGAAGAGCAGGTAAAAAAAGCCATAGCAAATGCATTGTTTGTCATATTGGCGGTTGGCGCACTCATGAGTATACTGGGATATTGTTTTGCGGGGCCTATTATAAGGCTAATGAAGACCCCTGCAGAGACATTTGACTACGCATATACATACATGAGGATCACCTGTGGATTTACGATAGCGGTGGCTATTTATAACGGAATTTCTGCTGTGCTAAGGGCACTTGGGGATTCAAAGACCCCACTTATATTTCTCATGATTGCTTCTGCCATAAATGTTGTGCTTGATATAGTGTTTGTCATATACATGGATATGGGCGTTGCCGGTGCCGCATATGCAACGGTTCTCAGTCAGATCCTGTCTAGCGTTGGCTCTATATGTTATGCGGTGAAAACCAATCCCTATTTCAGACTGAAGAGAGGCCATTTCAAGTTTGACAGAGATATAATGAAGGAAGATTTCAGTATCGGTATACCAATGGCGGTTCAGACTTCCATGATATCAATATCCTGCTCAATACTGCAGACCCTTATAAATGGATATGGTCCGGAGGTCATGGCTGCATATACTGCAACAGGAAAGGTTGAGGGAATCATATTCCAGCCGTTTAGTTCTCTGGGACTTGCATTGTCTACATTTGCAGGACAGAACTGTGGTGCACGCAAGTACGAAAGGGTGCGCAGAGCGGTATGGCAGACAGAGCTCATCACGCTGGCTCTTGGTGCAGCATTGTTCTGTCTGGTAGCAGTTTTCAGGGAAAATGTTGTGGGATTTTTCGTGACGGAGGAGAATGTCATAAGGCTTGGCGCAAAGGGACTTGTGATATCCGGAAGTATGTATATTGCACTTGGAACGATATATACCATGAGAGGCGCATTAAATGGAATGGGGGATGTGGTGTTCTCCATGCTGAATGGTGCTCTTGAGGTGGGAGGAAGGATAGTATTTGCACTGATACTGATGTATGTGTTAAAGATGGGATTCTGGGGAGTGTGGTATACGAATATATTTACATGGATTGTGATAGCACTCACCGCATCTGTGAGATTTTCTGTGTATATAAGAAAGTGTCAGAGAGAAGATGACGGTACGGAAAATGCATAGATAATAATTAATATAGCAAGGACGCCTTTTGGGGGGCGTCCTTCTTCGATTCAATCACATTGATGCTCCAAGGGGCATAGGTGTTATGAATTAGCATACTTTATATTTTGACAAAAATTCAGCGCTATATTATCTTTAATACAGAATAAACAGGAGATGACCATATATGTCAGGGGAAAGATCAGTGGATGTTGAAAAAATAAATAATAATGAAAAAGGCTTTGAACCGGCGCATATCAGAAGTGTGATCTCGCTGGCTCTGTTCAGCTTTGTATTTCTGGGTATGGAATTCTTCTTCGACAGCAGGGCTGCGGAGTTTGTGGATGCCAGAAGTGTTCTGTTGTATCAGAGCGTGATACTACTGGCCAGTGCGGTGGGACTATTCATATATGCACTGATTGAGAGATATGTCGGTAGCAAAATCAAACAGATAATAATTATTACTTTGAATATAGTGGAGGTTGCCGCGCTCGCAGCGATAATACTGTGTTCCGGCAAATTGATACTGTTATATGGAATTATATTCTTTATTGTGTGTGGTGTTATGGGAGGACGCGTGTATCACGATGTGAGCCACGATTATACGGATAGAAAGCATCTTACGGTAATTGTGGGAATTTCATATGCAGTTGGACTGCTTCTGCAGTATATCAATTATAATCTTATAGACAATGTGATCCTGCGTATGGTTATGTTCTCGCTGGCCATAGTGGCACTTGCAGTGATACTTTTTCTGGCCAGAGATGAATACGCAGAAGCGGAAGTGGACACATACATGGTAGATGAGCGGAACAAAACGGATTGCAAAGAAAAATGTGACGAAACAACTCCTGATAGCGGATCGGTGGCTGTGGCGCTTGTGATGGTTGTTCTTCTTATGACGTTTATATTTTCCGCACTGGATAATGTTGTGACCGTTGTCCACGCTGAGGGCGGGGCAGATGTGGGGCAATGGCCAAGGTTGTTTCTCGCATTAAGCGGAGTTGCAGCAGGCTTCTTGTTTGATATAAAAGATCAGCGCTTTATGAATCAGATGATGTACTGCGTTACAGTGTTGTCCGTTATAGCCATGCTTATCATAGAGTTTGGAGGGGCATTTATCATAGGTCTGATTGTATTCTATCTTGCAGCCGGATTCTTCGTAGTGTATTTCACGACAATATTCATAAATGTATCCTATGGAATGCGTTGGTCAGCGCTTTGGTCTGGTGCCGGAAGGGCAGTCAACAACATTGGTGCGGGTATTGTGGGAATAATATCATATATGCTGATAGATTCCCCCGGAATCATGGTTATGAGTGTAGTGGTCATATTGTTGCTCGTACTTATAAGCATTGCGGTATTTGTGCTTGAAAATCTACAGAAGGGACAATATAGACGATATGATGAAGAAAAAGTGACGAAATCGGCGGAGAATTCTAACGCAAGAGTTGAGGTTGATTTTGAATGCTTTGCAGATGCTCATCACCTCACTGGACGTGAGCGGGAGGTGTTGCAGAAGCTGCTTGTATCTGATGGCAGTGTACAGGATATAGCGGATGAGCTGTACATATCAAGGGCATCCCTATATAGGCATATATCTTCCATGAATGAGAAGACTGGAACGAAGACCAGAGTAGGCCTTATTCAGTATTATTATGGATGGCATGAGGAATGATGATTGCGTGAGAGTTGATTGCTATGGAAGTATAAGTGTGCCAGATTGAAAATACACATATGGATTAGATAAAAGTGATGAATGAATGTAAAATTGAATATATAGCACATATTGAGACATATGTAACGTTATGAAAACGACAGCAGATGACTATAATCTATGACATAAAACAACAGGTGAGTTACTTACCTGTAGACGAAGAATATCATAGAAGGGGGAATGACTATGAAGCATTTCAGGAGATTGACATTTCTGCTGTCGTTTATTTTTATTCTGACGGTAGGCGGTGTCGCGGCGATGGCCGCAAACAATGGCCCGTGTGAGGATGAGGAGTGGAGCTTTGCATATGTTGAGTTCTACAATCCGGATAATAACGAAGCGATATATGTGTACAGCTTCAGGACTCCGCAGGCAGGAACAACTACCAGTGCCAAAGGTGCGGTGTATGACAAGAGTACGAACACTTTGACACTCACCAATTGTAATTTGCCGGATTACAGGGTCGTTACCAATATGATGGGCGATGATTTTAAGATCAAGCTCGTGGGAACGAGTCATGTAAGTGCATTGTATGCATGGGGAGATGGATATGGCGGTTCTGTGGAAATCGTTGGTGACGGTAAATTGTATGTCAACGAGAAGCAGAAGTCAACTGACGCAATAGTTTTACAGCCGGAGGGAACAAGATCATACTTCAAGATAAGCGGAAATGCTGAGGTACACGCATTTGCGGGAAAGACGGACGGCAACCTTGTTCTGGCCATGAACACAACGGTTGCAGATTGTTTTGCTGTAAATGGTTTGACCGGTCTTCAGAAGACACAGGCAACCAGAATGAACTATGAGCAGATACAGAGCATAGAGATTGATCTGAGCGGTGAAGGTGACATTTGTCAGGTGTACAAAAAAAAAGCTGATGATAAGAAATTGTATACTGTGACGGAGGGGGTGCGTACCGAGTATAATCCAGATGGAACGATAAAGGCAGAGAATGTGCGTATATATACAGAGTATGAGCTCATGCCTATACCAGGAAACGATGGAAAGTATTATATGCATGAGCTGAAGACTACAGAGGGTACATTCAACGCTGAGGAGTGTGGATACACCGATACACAAGAATCTGTTGCCGGATATTCTTTCAGATCCTCTTCACCTGCATATGTGTACATTGAGGAGAAGACGGGCGATAAGTGTGTATTTTTATATAATTCAATAGATAATAACTACAAAGATTATGCATATTTCAAATATGACATAGCAGGTGTACTTGGCGATGTGACAGACAAGTATGGAAATGTGTCATCATATTGTATGGTGGAGAAGTCAGAAGACAATGTTTCATTTACAAGAGACCAGTATTACAGCAATGAGTATATGTTGTCACAGGGTTACAAGGTATCCGGTGAGCTTGAATATATACAGAACACTTACGTGGTGTATAGTAATGCCGCGTCTGGCGTCCTCACAGCAAAGACGACCGTATGTAAGCACGCCACAAAGGTGAACACTGTGACAACAAAAGCAACAATGTCGAAGGCTGGCGTCATCACCACAACGTGTAAGTCATGCGGCAAAAAGCTTTCGACATCCAGAATATCCAAGGTGTCTACAATTAAGCTTAATGCGGCTTCGTATGTATATAATGGAAAGGTCAGAACCCGGCGGTTACAGTAAAAGATGCCGCTGGGAATATTCTGACAAAGAATAAGGATTACAAGGCCACCTACAGTGCGGGGAGAAAAAATGTAGGAAAATATTCGGTCAAGGTCACATTGTGCGGAAATAAATATAAGGATTCGAAGACAATGTATTTCACCATCAATCCGAAGGGAACCACCATTGCTGCGACTGCGTCCGGCAAGTGCCGCATGACAGTCAGATGGAACAAGCAGATGACACAGACAACGGGTTACCAGTTACAGTATTGTGCAAATAAGAATTTCAGAAGTGGCACAAAGGTAAAGACTGTAAGCAAGAACAAGACGATCAGAACAAGTGTAAAGAAGCTTGCGAGTAGAAAGACATACTATGTACGTGTGAGAACCTACAAGACAGTAAAGATAAATGGAAAGTCAGTGACATTTTACTCTGCGTGGAGCAAGGCGAAATCAGTTAAAGTAAAATAGCTTAATAACATCCTTTTGAACAACGGGGCGTATACAGAACATAACAACAGTTTTGTATACGCCCCACTTTTTGTGTGCAAAAATTGCAGATGGTATTATAATATACAAAGGCGATGTGAAGCTTCAGCCATGTACAAAGATGGATGACTGGTGCTTCAGTATACAGACAGGAGTTATTATGAAGAAGATACTTGTGGCGGTTGACTCTTTCAAGGGAAGCATGACGAGTCTTGAAGCGGGGAATGCCATAAAAAAAGGGAATAAAGTCAATATTACCGGATACAGAGGTCAGGGTACGCCCTGTGGCTGATGGCGGAGAGGGCACGACTGAGGCCATTATATATGGAAAGAATAATGTCAGCAGGGGGAGCTGTATTGTGACAGGGCCGCTGGGGAAAAAGATCACTGCGGAGTATACGATATACGATGCTGCGGATGGAAGAACTGCTGTTATGGAGATGGCCGCTGCTGCGGGACTTCCTCTTGTCCCTGAGGATCAGAGAGATCCGATGCACACTACTACCTATGGTGTTGGCGAGATGATAAGGGACGCTATCTTAAAGGGATGTGAGCGTTTCATTGTCGGAATCGGAGGAAGTGCGACAAATGACGGCGGCATCGGAATGCTTCAGGCGCTTGGATTTTCCTGCCTTGACGCGAATGGTCATGAGGTGCCATATGGGGCAGAGGGGCTTGGAGTTCTTGAAAGGATTGTTATTCCGGGGAAGATGCTTGTCCGTAAGAATTCATCAGAGCTGGCTGTAGCAGATCCTGTCGATACGCCAATTGTAGGCACTGCTTTGCGATATCTGGTGCAGGTGCTGTTGATGAGTCATGTGTAGATGATGATGACTTTGCATCCAGACTATCACGCTGTACATTTAGTATCGCCTGTGACGTGACTAATCCCCTTGTGGGGGAGCTAGGGTGCAGCCGTGTATTTGCACCGCAGAAGGGTGCAGATGCGGAGACGGTGGAAATCATGGATGGCTACATGAAAAACTATGCTGACGTTGTGGAAAGATCAGCAGAAGAAAAGTTTGACAGATATACTAAAGGCGTTGGCGCTGCGGGTGGTCTCGGATATGCATTTCTCATGTTCCTCGGCGGAAAACTAATGCCGGGAATTGATATAGTTTTGTCTGAGACAGGGCTTGAGGCAGATGTAGATTGGGCGGATACAGTCATAACCGGTGAGGGCAGGATAGATGCCCAGACCATGATGGGAAAGACACCGGCGGGAGTTGCAAGGCTTGCAAAGGAACATGGTAAATATGTGATCGCCATAGGAGGATGTCTTGGGGATGGTGCGGAGAACTGCGTCAAAGAAGGATTGTTCAATGAGTGTTACGCAGTGAACAATGTGCTTGGTATAGATGACAGTGATTCGGAGCAGGTGAGAACGGCGATGAAGCCTGAAAATTCTGCGGCGAATTTGACGACGTGTGCCGCAAAGATCACAGAACTTAAGGAACAGATGTCGGCACGTGTGTGCAGACCTGCACTGCTTAGATAGATATGGGATTGAATTTGTTTGAAACAGAATCAGAGGCGTGTGAATTTTTTCTGCAAAAAATGAAGAGATATGCAAGGAAATAAATTTACTACTATATAATACGAGGAGAATAAAAAAAGATGGCAAGAGAAGAAGCGTGGGAATTACTCACAGAGTACAACAAGGATGAGTTTCATCTGGAGCATGCACAGATCGTAGAGGGAACCATGAGGTATTTTGCAAGGGAACTTGGTTATGGCGATGAGGAAGAGTTCTGGGGAATAGTCGGACTGCTTCACGATCTGGACTTTGAACAGTATCCTGAGCAGCATTGCATCAAGTCCCAGGAGATCATGAGAGAGCACGGTGTTGACGAGAGAATCATACATGCGACGGCAAGCCATGGCTATGGTATCACGGTTGACATAAAACCAGAACATGAGATGGAGAAGGTTCTCTATGCTGTGGACGAGCTTACAGGACTTATCGGAGCGGTTACACTTATGAGACCATCAAAGAGTGTTCAAGATCTGGAACTCAAGTCAGTTAAGAAGAAATATAAGAGTAAGGGATTTGCTTTGCGGGATGCTCCAGGGAGGTCATCGAAAGAGGTGCAGATATGCTTGATTGGTCACTTGATGAATTGATCACCAAGACTATAGAGGCACTCAGGACATTCAGACCATGATCGGGGGTATAAAGAAAATCGGAGAATTTGTCCGCAAAGAGACAGTGCTCACCGTGGCACTTCTGCTGGCGGTGATATCGGCATTTATCGTGCCTCCGGACAGCGCGTATGTGGACTACATAGATTTCAGGACACTTGCGATACTTTTCTGTCTTATGACAGTGGTCGCGGGATTTTCACAGCAGGGGATGTTTGGCATCATAGCGAAAAGTATGATAAATCGTATGGGTTCGCTCCGGGCGGTGACAATTGTCCTGATATTCATGTGCTTCTTTTTCAGCATGTTTATCACAAATGATGTGTCGCTCATAACATTTGTACCGATGACACTCACGGTCCTTGGTATGGCAGGAGAGGAAGTACTCACCAGATGGATGGTGCCGTTGATAACCCTCCAGACCATAGCTGCGAACCTTGGCAGTATGCTGACACCCATAGGCAATCCGCAGAACCTGTATCTGTACGGACTTGCAGGGATCAGCGCAGGCAGGTTTGTATTGCTTATGCTTTGCCATATACAGTGGCATCGGCAGCGCTTCTTGTAATATGTGTCATAGTATGCATGAAAGGAAAAAACAGGCAGCTTGAGATCAGACTTTCAGGCGGTGATATACAGGTGAACAGGAAGCTGGTGGGTATATATAGCATACTATTTGTGCTGTCGCTGCTCACCGTGGCGCGGATCGTCCCATACTGGGTGACATTTGCGGTAGTGCTTGTGGTAGTCCTTATATGCCAGAGAAGATTGCTGCTGCAGGTAGACTATTCGCTGATATTCACATTTGTGGGATTCTTCGTGTTTATCGGAAACATGGGAAGAATAGAAGGATTTAGGACATTTGTGGAGAGTGTTCTTGGCGGGCATGAGATGATCACATCAGTACTTGCAAGTCAGGTCATAAGTAATGTGCCAGCGGCGGTGTTATTGTCGGGATTTACAGATAAATACACAGATCTGATAGTCGGTACCAATCTCGGAGGACTCGGAACTTTGATTGCGTCCATGGCAAGTCTGATCTCATTCAAATACGTGGCGAGACAGGACAAGGGCGCCAGAGGAAGATATCTGGCATATTTCACATTTGCAAATGTGCTGTTCCTGGCGGTGCTTATATGCATGTGGAAAATAATATTTTAGCCAGAAAATTATTGCCCTTAGATGGCAGTAGTCATAAAATAGAAAGGTAAGTTTCTTCAAATTAAGGAGGCAGATAATATGAGTAAGAATCTTGGTGCAAAACCTATGCTGGTGCCACAACCGGTCATGATGATCGGAACATACGATGCCGATGGCAATGCAAATGTCATGAATGCGGCATGGGGCGGAATAGTCGGAGCAAATGAGATCATATTTGACCTTGGAAGTCATAAGACTACCGAGAATATAAAGCTTAACAAAGCGTTCACAGTTGCCATTGCTGATGCAGAGCATGTGGCAGCCTGTGACTATGTGGGAATCGTGTCGGCAAATGACGAGCCAGACAAGATGAAGAAGGCTGGTTTTACAACCAGAAAGAGCGAGTTTGTAAATGCTCCAGTCATCAACGAGCTTTCACTGACAATGGAGTGCAAGCTCAAGGAGATCATAGACGGGGGCAAGTTCCTCGGCGAGATTGTAAATGTTGTTGCAGACGACCGTATCCTGGGCGATGACGGCGAGATCACATATGAAGAGTTCCATCCGATCGTGTTTGACACCATCGGACATGGATATTTTGCACTCGGCGACAGGGTTGGCGATGCTTTCTCAGAGGGTAATAAGTTGAAGTAGGAAAGCTTGTAACTTGGGAAAATCATCAAATTGTACATTGTAACATGAAAAAATTAGCCGTTTTTGGAATAAAAACCTTAATTTTTCAAGCAAATGTTCAATATACATATGGAAAAAGGCGAAATAATGTGATATAACAGACACATACAAAAAGCACAAGCTAAAGTGAAAGGAAGATGTAGATATGGATAAGAAGAATATCGATTGGGCAAACCTTGGATTTGGCTATGTTCAGACAGATAAGAGATTTGTAGCAAATTATAAGGATGGAGCATGGGATGAGGGTACACTCACAGAGGATCCTAACGTAGTATTAAACGAGTGCGCAGGTGTTCTTCAGTACGCTCAGACAGTTTTCGAGGGAATGAAGGCTTACAGAACAGAGGATGGACGTGTTGTATGTTTCCGTCCTGACCTCAACGCAAGCAGAATGGCAGACTCAGCAAGAAGACTTGAGATGCCACCTTTCCCAGAGGATAGATTTGTACAGGCAATAGTAGATACAGTAAAGGCAAATATTGATTATGTACCACCTTACGGATCAGGTGCTACATTATATATCAGACCATATATGTTCGGTTCAAATCCAGTTATAGGTGTTAAGCCGGCAGACGAGTATCAGTTCAGAATCCTCACAACACCAGTTGGTCCTTACTTCAAGGGCGGTGCAAAGCCTATCACAATCAAGGTTTCAGATTTCGATAGAGCAGCACCTCACGGAACAGGACACATCAAGGCTGGTCTTAACTATGCAATGAGCCTTCATGCAATAGTTACAGCACACAAAGAGGGATTCGATGAGAATATGTATCTCGATGCAGCTACAAGAACAAAGGTTGAGGAGACAGGTGGAGCAAACTTCATCTTCGTTACAAAGGACGGCAAGGTAGTTACACCTAAGTCAAACAGTATCCTCCCATCGATCACAAGACGTTCACTGATGGTAGTTGCAAAGGATATCCTTGGACTTGAGGCTGAGGAGAGAGAAGTATACTTCGATGAGGTTAAGGATTTTGCAGAGTGCGGTCTGTGCGGTACAGCAGCGGTTATCTCACCTGTAGGTAAGATCAACGACCACGGCAAGGAGATCTGCTTCCCAAGCGGTATGGAGAAGATGGGACCAGTTATCCAGAAGCTGTATGATACTCTTACAGGAATCCAGATGGGCAGAATCGAAGGTCCAGAGGGATGGCTTAAGGTAATCGAGTAATGATCGAGTAATTCGGTGTAAGATAATAAATATTGAGAACATTATAACCCCACTGATGTCTGATGGTAAGTCGGATGTCGGTGGGGTTTTTGTGTATCCAAGTTAGTTCGGTGTAAGAAAGATTAGCCCCATATACTAACAATTAGAATTGACTTGCACCGACCCTGAAGAGTTATAATTGTGTAGACAATAGAAGAAACAAAAGATAAATTGTATATCGGATAGTGCGTTGATACATAAGATGATTCATGAAATCTATTATTTTGAAGGGGTGGTTACTGTGATGTCATTATCAGATGCAGTAAACGGTTTCTCAGGTGAGATAGCCTGGAATTGTGCGGACAGATCACTGTTCGGCGCATGTCAGCTTGAGACCGGAGATCAGGTGCAAGTCGTATCGTCTTACTTTGGCAATGTGATAATCAAAGTAAAGGGAAAAAGACTAGCGATAACAAGGGACGCGGCGGAGCGGATAAAGCTGGCTTAGATTGAAAGCGGAAGAAACGGAAAAAACGGCAGTTGCTGGAGAACAGCGGCTGCCGGTTTTTTGTCATAAAAATTATTAAATCTTTATAGATATTTAATTGACTGAGAATATATGCAATGATAAACTTTCAAAGATATTCAAATAAAGTAAGAATACGCTTGGAAATGTAAAGGGGAAAACAACGTCAGCTAAAGCATGGCATTTTCTCCGTCAGAAGAAAGCGTAGATATCAGATGAATGTATCCCTGCATAATGTATATTAACGTGTACAACATAACATCACCTGTACAGGACATTTGAGGTCACCGGTTCTTAGTACCGCTGTAGGCCGAAATGAGCGGGAGCGATCCGGTACAGGTGATGTTATGTTGTGCACATAGAAAGACTAGAGGGGGATACATTCATCTGATTAATAATTGTTCAAGGAGGAAATGACATGCAGATATTCAGAAATCTGAAGCCGTATTGGAAGTCGGTCATTATCATAGCCCTTCTTCTCGTTCTGCAGGCATACTGTGATCTGTCACTTCCGGACTACACCTCAAAGCTCATAGATACCGGTATACAGAACTATGGTATAGAGAACTGTAGCCCAAAACAGATCCCGGAGAAAGCCTACAACGTGATAGACGGATTTATGGATGACGATGAGAAAGCCGTATGGAAGAAATATTATAAAGATGGTTCGGATGGTTATTATTACCTGACAGAAGACGGCGAGAAACACATAGACGAAGTGGATAGTGCCTGTATGAAGGGGCTTATGATGTATTACTATCCATATCAGATGGTGAACTCTGACGAGGACAATGCAATTAAGGCAGGACTCGATAAGATGGGAATCACCCTTGACGAGATGTCGGAGGAGATGTGGGCGCAGATCGGTGAACAGATGAAACCTACGGTTGACGGCATGCTCGATAGCATGGGGGAGGATTATATGGAATCCACAGCCATCGCATGTACAAGGATATGCTATGACAGCTTTGGCTACGATTATAAGGCAGGACAGATGTCATATCTGAAGTGGGCAGCGGTGAAGATGCTTGGAATGTCACTTCTCATGGCAGCAGCTGCGGTTCTCATAGGACTTGTGGCGTCAAGGGTTGCGGCAAGCGTTGCCTGCGGACTCAGAGAGAAGGTGTTCAACAAGGTTATCGCATTTTCGGATGCTGAGATCAACAAGTTCTCAACTGCATCTCTTATAACGAGATCTACAAAGGATGTCCAGCAGATACAGATGGTTACAGTTATGATGCTCAGAATGGTTCTATATGCACCGATACTTTCTATTGGAGGAATCGTCAAGGTTGTTGGGAACGGAGCCGGAATGGGCTGGGTAATATTCATCGGTATAGCAGCAGTTGTGATCCTCATGGGAACGCTTATGGTCATTGCCATGCCAAAGTTTAAAGTTATGCAGACACTGGTGGACAGAGTAAACCTTGTGTCAAGAGAGATACTTACAGGTATCCCGGTTATCAGGGCATTTGGCAGAGAGGAACGCGAGGAAGAGAGATTCGATGAGGCAAATAAAGACCTGACGAAGAACACCTTGTTCGTCAACAGAGTCATGACATTTGCAATGCCTATACTCATGTTCATCATGTATGCAATAAGCATACTTATAGAGTGGGTGGCAGCCCACAAGATCGATGCGGGTGTCCTTCAGGTAGGATCAATGACTGCATTTATTACATATACAATGCTTATCATTATGTCATTCCTTATGCTCAGCATGATGTCAGTCATGCTCCCTCGTGCCAGCGTGGCAGCAGACAGAATACAGGAGATCATAGATACGGATGTGACAGTTCAGGATGCAGCCGGAGCAAAGAAGCTTGAAGCACCAAGGGGTGTCGTAAAGTATGACAATGTCGCATTTGCATATCCGGGCGCAGATGAGAATGTACTTGAGAATATCTCATTTGAGGCCAAGCCTGGACAGACTACGGCGATCATAGGAAGTACCGGTTGTGGTAAGAGTACACTGGTTCAGCTCCTCCCGAGATTCTATGATGTTACGGAGGGCTCGATAACGATAGACGGACAGGATATAAGAGACCTCACCATGGAGAGCGTGAGACAGAATATCGGTTTTGTTCCGCAGAAGGGAATTCTGTTCTCGGGAACGATTGCGTCCAATATAAGATTCGGTGCACCAGATGCATCTGATGAAGATGTCAAGCTTGCAGCTGAGATTGCCCAGGCATCCGACTTCATAGAGGAGAAGGAGCACGGTTACGACAGTGCGGTTGCTCAGGGCGGTGGAAATGTGTCCGGTGGTCAGAAACAGCGTCTTGCTATAGCCAGAGCCATAGCGAGAAAGCCGAAGATCCTGATATTTGACGACAGCTTTTCGGCGCTTGATTTCAAGACGGATGTGGCAGTCAGAAAGGCACTTGGCGAGCACGTAAATGACAGCACGGTATTTATCGTTGCACAGCGTGTAAGCACTATACTCTCAGCAGATCAGATACTTGTGCTTGACGAGGGTACGATAGTCGGCAAGGGAACTCACAAAGAACTCATGCAGACCTGTGAGGAGTACAGGCAGATAGCCGAGTCACAGCTTTCTCCATCGGAGATAGCGGCCAGTCTTGGAACTGACTCAGAAAGGCAGGTGTAGGACATGGCAGAACAGAATCAGACAAATAATCAGAGAAGTTTCAGAGGCCCTAGAAGAGGCCACGGTCCTATGATGGGCGGCGAGAAAGCCAAGGACTTCAAGGGAACGATAGGAAAGTTATTCAGATACATAGGCAAGTACAAGGCGCGGTTGTTGTCGTTGCTATATTTGCAATTGGAAGTACGGTATTCAACGTAGTATGTCCGAAGGTACTCGGCAAGGCAACAACAGCTGTCTGAGGGAATCATGAACAAGATAACAGGCAACGGCGGAATTGATTTCACGTATATCGGTAAGATATTGCTGTTCTGTCTTGGTCTGTATGTGCTGAGTGTGGCATTTAGTTTTGTACAGGGCTTCATCATGACCGGTATCACACAGAAGGTGTGCTACAGGATGAGACGTGAGGTGTCCGAGAAGATCAACAGGATGCCGATGAGCTACTTTGAGAGCAGAACCTATGGCGAGGTACTTTCAAGGATCACAAATGATATAGACACCATGGGAAATGGTCTGAACCAGAGTATCACACAGCTCATCACATCGGTTAGTACGGTCATCGGTGTAATCGTGATGATGCTCACGATCAGCCCGCTTATGACACTTATATCAGTGCTGATACTTCCGATAAGTATCATGCTCATGATGTTTGTCATCAAGAAATCCCAGAGATTCTTCAAGCAGCAGCAGGAATACGTGGGACACATAAACGGTCAGGTTGAAGAGGTGTATGGCGGACACAATGTCATAAAAGCGTTCAATAAGGAGAACGACGTTAGAAGAGAGTTCCATGAGACAAATGAGACTCTGTACAAGTCAGCATGGAAGTCACAGTTCTTCTCAGGACTGATGCAGCCTATTATGATGTTTGTCGGTAATCTGGGCTATGTGGCAGTTGCCATATCAGGTGCGGCTCTGGCGATCAGAGGAACTATCCAGATAGGTGATATCCAGGCATTTATACAGTACGTGAAGAACCTCACACAGCCTGTTCAGCAGGTTGCCCAGGTCACAAATATGATGCAGCAGATGGCAGCAGCCGCTGAGCGAGTATTTGAACTTCTTGAAGAGAAAGAAGAGGAGCAGATAGTAGAGAATCCTGTATCCACAGAGGGAATCAAGGGTGAAGTTACATTTGAACATGTAAAGTTTGGCTACAATCCGGATCAGATCATCATCAAGGATTTCTCAGCCCATGTAAAACCAGGACAGCAGGTAGCTATAGTCGGACCTACCGGAGCGGGCAAGACCACCATGGTCAAGCTGCTCATGAGATTCTACGACGTGAATGGCGGTGCTATACTTCTGGATGGACACAATATTAAGGACTTCAACAGACGTGAGCTCAGGGATGTATTTGGCATGGTGCTTCAGGATACATGGCTGTTCAAGGGCACTATCATGGAGAATATCAGATACGGAAGACTGGATGCCACGGATGAGGAAGTCATCGCAGCGGCAAAGGCAGCCCATGCACATAGATTTATCTCGACACTTCCGGGTGGATACAACATGGAGCTCAATGAGGAGATAACAAATATCTCCCAGGGACAGAAACAGCTCTTAACTATCGCAAGAGCAATTCTTGCTGACAATCCGGTCCTGATCCTCGATGAGGCTACATCGTCAGTCGATACGAGAACAGAACACAGGATTCAGAGAGCCATGGACAATCTGATGAAGGGCAGGACAAGCTTTGTCATAGCCCACAGACTGTCAACCATCAAGAATGCAGACATCATCCTTGTTATGAAGGACGGTGATATCATAGAGCAGGGTAACCATGATGAGCTCATGGCGCAGAATGGATTCTATGCGGATTTGTATAACTCGCAGTGGAGTTAAAGAATATTGAATAATAGGGTATGAAAGCCTGTATAAGCCTATATGAAATCATATTTGACGATTGTCATTGTGGATGATTTCACATAGGGATTATGCAGGCTTTTTGTTATAGATTTGGCGGTTTATAGAATTTTAAGCATTGATAGTGGAGTACTCTTATCATATTCCATAGTTTAAAGCTATGGCAAGCCTCAAAATAATAGTATTTTCCATGGACAGCCTATCCTGCTAGAATATCCTCAAGTTAAGAAAACGAGAAAACACTACGGAGGATAAAGACATATGAGCAAATTACAGACACCTTTCAGATACGATTTTGTAGGAAGCTTCCTTAGACCGCAGGCACTCAAGGATGCGAAGGCAAAGATACAGGGACGGAAAGATCGCCAAGGAGGAGTTCGACAAAGTTGTCAATGAAGAGATTACCAAGGTTGTTGCAAAACAGAAGGAACTTGGATTCCATGCGATCACAGATGGCGAGTTCAGAAGAACATTCTGGCATCTTGACTTCATGTGGGGACTTGATGGAGTTGCCCATGAGAACACTGGAAATGGTGTAAAATTCGATGCAGAGCTTGCGGTTCTTGACGACACTTATCTTGTAGGCAAGATAAAGGCAAAGGCGCACCCATTTGTTGAATATTTTAAGTTCCTAAAGCAGTTCGAGGATGAGAATACTGTTGCAAAGTATACGATACCGGCTCCTGCACAGACATTCCAGCAGATGATAGTCCCTGACAATATTGCAAACACAAGGAAGTTCTATCCTACAAATGAGGAGCTTATCCAGGACATTGGAAAGGCTTATCAGGATGTTATTAAGCAGTTCTATGATGCAGGTTGTCGAAATCTTCAGCTTGACGATTGTACATGGGGCGCCATAGTGGGGGATGCCGCAAAGCAGAGATATAAGGCACTTGGAATATCACTTGAGGATGTCAAGAATGAGCTTCTTGCAGTGAACAACCTTGCCCTTGAAAGAAAGCCGGAGGATATGGTCATCACTTCACATATATGCAGAGGAAATTACCACTCAACATTCTTCACAAGCGGTCCTTATGACACAGTTGCAGATTATGTATTTGCAAATGAGAATGTAGATGCGCTGTTCCTTGAGTATGACGATGAGAGATCAGGTGGATTTGCACCTCTTGCAAAGGTTTCAGAGAACAAGAAGGTCGTGCTCGGACTCATCACAACAAAATCTCCGGTTCTTGAGGATAAGGAGAAGGTCATTGCAAGGATCCATGAGGCTGCGAAGTATGTACCACTTGACAGATTATGCCTGAGCCCTCAGTGTGGATTTGCATCTTGTGAGATCGGAAACAAGCTGACAGAGGAAGAGCAGTGGGCAAAGCTCAAGCTCGTTAAGGAGATAGCAGAGGAAGTATGGTCATAAAATAGAGTATTATAAAAGTGAAGTGGCGGCGAACAGAAGCAAGAATCTGTTCGCCGCTTTTTGTGTTATGAAATCTGTTATATACAAGCCTGATCGATATATGATACTATTAAGAAACGCGGAATCCTTGCGGGAGTTATATTCCCAGTGCTTTTGCTCGTGAGGATACTTCTTCTGAGAAAGAAGAATGCTAAAGAAAATGTATGTTAAAAAGCAGAAATATAGATATAGTTAGGAGTTAGATTCATGAAAAAAGATTGTAGAGATGTGGAATAGGGTGTCGCTGATCGCGAAGATATTGGTTGGAATAGTGATCGGTGCGGTGCTGGGACTTCTGGTGCCGGGGGCAACGGGAATAGGCCTGATCGGAACCATGTTCGTCAGGGCGCTCAAGGCAATTGCGCCGATACTGGTGTTTGCCCTTGTCATCAGCTCAATTGCAAATGCAGGAAAGGGAAATGGCCAGCAGTTCCGTATGGTGACGATCATGTATATGCTCAGCACGCTGTGCGCAGCGATAGTGGCGGTGAGCGCAAGTTTTATTTTCCCTGTAACCATGACACTGGACCTTGAATCATATCAGGCGGATGTCGTCCCATCGGGAATCATGGAGGTCCTCCAGAATCTTTTGCTCAACATCACCGATAATCCCGTAAATGCGATACTCAACGCAAATTATCTCTGCATACTTGCATGGGCACTTTTGTTTGGACTTGCCATGCGACGGACAAGCAAGTCTATAAAATCTGCACTTGTATCCATATCGGATGCGGTATCAACCGTCGTGAGGTGGATCATCGGGTGCGCACCATTTGGAATCATGGGACTTGTGTTCACGACAGTATCGGAGAGTGGATTGTCGATATTCAAGGAATATGGCAGATTGCTGCTTGTGCTTGTGGGCGCCATGCTTATGGTTGCATTGATCGTAGATCCGCTCCTTGCGACTATCGTCTTAAGGAGAAATGCATATCCACTTGCGTGGAGATGCCTCAGAGAGTCAGGTGTGACGGCGTTCTTCACCAGAAGTTCTGCGGCAAATATCCCAGTGAACATGTCACTTTGCAAAAGACTTGGACTTGACCCGGATGTGTATTCGGTATCCATACCGCTTGGCGCGACCATCAATATGGATGGTGCCGCCATCACTATAACTATAATGGCGCTTTCCGTTGCAAATACCATGGGAGTGTCGGTTGACGTTCCGACAGCACTCATGCTCAGTCTTATGGCAACCCTTGGCGCGTGCGGTGCCTCAGGTGTTGCGGGAGGTTCGCTGTTGCTCATTCCTATGGCGTGTTCGCTGTTTGGAATCCCACAGGATATATCCATGCAGGCTGTTGCTGTCGGAATGATCATCGGAGTGGTCCAGGATTCACTTGAGACGGCAATCAACTCATCGGGAGATGTACTCTTTGCCGCTACAGCGGAGTACAGACAGTGGCAAAAGGACGGCAGAGAGTTTAAGATAGGCGCCATCGTGAATCCAGATGAGTAGGATATTCCCATATAAAAAATAATCGGGTATGTTCAGGAAGAAACATACCCGGTTGTTTTTGTCTTTATATTCCCCGTATCCCTGATTCTACAATTCCACTTGAATCTTTAGAGATCCCCTCAAGAACATGCGGAATTACCAACATATCCGTTCCGCATTTAGGACATGCCGCAATTCCCAGCAGTTCGCTGGTGCTTTCCAGACGATATTCAGACTGATAGTCTATACCATCTTTCTGCCACATAAAAATGTGTCCGCATTTGAAACACTTAACTTCCCTGAATGTATTCCCCATAATAAATAATAACCTCCGTTGCAGTTTGTTTGTATTGCCTACAGAAACTTGTCCAGCTCCGCATCGACGTTCTTCCTCTTTTTGATCTTTGGGTGGTCGGTGACTCTTTCAAATATACAATATCCTAAACATGGTTTGCAACAGATGAAGAACTTTTATATAATTGTAGACAGTATGCGGAAGCTAAGATAACATATGGGAACTGAAAGAAAAACAGGAAAATGAACACTATGGGGAATGAGCCATTGTCTGGCAGATCAAAGCCAGAGACAGGTAATAACAAAACAGAATACAAGGCACATTACCATCTGCCCGGACTTTTTGAATTCTACGAGCTGTACAAGGTATTCCTGCCACTATACCGTGAGCACAGGGAATATTTTTACGACTGGTGTGATATCGGCTCGGTGTATGGCGCACCGGGTGACTGCCTCTGGGGCGGTGGCAGAGTGGGATATGGTGACAGCGGTGCCAGAGATGTGCTGGAGCTTATGAGTGAGTATGGAATATCGGCGAGGCTGACCTTCAGCAACTCATTGTTAAGACCGGAAAATCTTACGGATAAACGGTGTAATGATTTGTGCAGAGCGTTTGAGAAGGGGGATATTCAAAACGGTGTCATAGTCCATTCGGATCTGTTGCTCGACTATCTTCGGGAGAATTATCCGGGGCTGTATATGGTTTCATCTACAACAAAGGTCATTACGGACTTTGACCAGTTTTCGGCAGAGCTTGACCGGGATGAATTCCGATATGTTGTGCCGGATTTCCGGCTGAACAAATCATTTGACAGGCTGGGGGCGCTTACGCAAAAGCAGAAAGACAAGGTGGAATTCCTGTGCAACGAATGCTGTTGGTTCTCCTGTCAGGACAGGAAAGCCTGCTATGAGGATGTGAGCCGTATGGCTCTCGGTGAGAAATCAATTCACCGCTGTACATCGCCGAACGCAGCAGGTGGCTATCGTTTCTCAAAAGCGATGGAGAATCCGGGATTTATAGGTATAGATGATATAAGGAACATTTGCCTGCCGATGGGATTTTCCAATTTCAAGATAGAGGGAAGAGGTCTTGGAAGTGCCATAGTGCTGGAATTTCTGCTATACTATATGACAAAGCCAGAGTACCAGCTGAGGGTAAGAGAAGAAATATATCTTGACAATACGCTGGATCTGTTCTAGGCACGCGCCAGTAGTCAGGGGCTGCGGATAGCATGGGAGGATAATATAGGCAGTCGATATGTATTTGAAATCTGCAGAGTATGTTTCGTAGCTCGTGGAGATAACAGAAAATTCCTGATCGAAGGGGGAAATGTATATGGAGAGAATAAAGAATTTATCCAGGACGCAAAAGGTTCTGATGAGCATTATAGTGGCAATGATCATAGCATTTTCCATAATTTATCCGATTATAATGTCCATAAAGGGAATAGAATTCAGGGGTGACTTTCTGACCCGAAAAGAAGAACAGGGAAATGTGACATATACAGATGGACATACAAGTATCATAGTATATGATGACCAGAGCATAGAATTTAAGTGTTATCATCGATTTACAGGAGATGGGTATAGAGACGTAACATATGGACCATATAGCTGGATGGAGGATTATTCTGCCATACCGGCAGGGACGGAGAACGGCATGTTATCATCTGATGATTATATCGGAGTAAAGATCATGGCGGGTGATAAGGTGTTTTTTAGAGGCGCTGTCTCAAAAGATGGATACATGGTATACAATGCGGACGGCACGATGACCAACGATTTTGATGTGGTTTTAGGAGATTATTATGCAAATCCGCCGGATATTTATGAAATAGTGAAGTTTATTACTGGTCCGCAGACTACAAACAGAGGAAATATAGTATTATATATATTCGGAATCATTATATGCATCATTGCGGTCGTAAGTATGCTGTTTCCAGATGAACTTTTCAGATTGGCCATGTGGCCCAGGGTGAGAAACCTGTATGATGTTGAGCCGTCTGACTGGGAACTTACAGTCCGTGTTATCGAGTGGTATGTGCTTACGATTGGTGCATTTGTGGTATTTGTGATCGGACTTACGATGGGCAGTGTGACGTGACGACTCCGGACGAGTGATAGACAAAAGCGCTTAGCATATAGACAAATAGATGAAAGGATAACTTGAACAATATGGCATACACACCTAATGATATATATGATTATATAATTGAGAATGACAGGGAATCAGAATTCCTGCAGGCGATAACACTCCATAAACAGAACTTTTCCATAGGAGAGATTACAGACAGGCGTTTTCTCGTAAAAGAAGACAAGACGGTAAAGTTTATATCAAAGATGTATAAGATAAATATACAGATCACGGATGACGACATCATAACAGCGGTCATGAATGGCCTCTATGTGAGTGCATTTATCTCAAGACAGGGCGATGCCTACAATGTGCATTTTCTCGTACATGCGTATCCGGAAAATATGAAGTCGCAGTTTGACGATGAGATCTTAAAGGAAGTGTTGCGGTACATGATCATGATGACTATTGTACGGCTGAGACTGGATACGCCGGAGAAGGTGGAAGAATATCTGGGGGAGCAGGGAGTAGCACTTTATGTAAATAAAGCTTATAGCCGCACCCCCCCTGGCTTTTTTTATGAATAATATTTGGCTGTTATAAAGCGGTTTTGATAAAATAAAAAAGCTGTCTGAATGATTCAGACAGCTTCTGTCACGTGCGCAAGAGGATTCGAACCCCCGACACCTTGGTCCGTAGCCAAGTGCTCTATCCAGCTGAGCTATGCACACATGTTGATTAACAACATCAGTTATATTACAACAGGTTTGAGCAAATGTCAAATAAAAAGTTGCAAATATTTCAATTTTTTCATTCTCCCTGTGGTTGAAAAAATATCAGTAGGAGAAAAATAACTGTAATTATTCTTTAGGTGATTCTCTCTTAAGTTCAGGAATATATCGCTGACCATAAATGCTGTTCTTGATGGACTGCATCTCAAGGTCTGTTGCGGATATCACATCTGCGCATTTCTTAAGTCTTGCGGAGATCATGTCCACGTTCGGGATATCCTTCTTATATCTGAGCTGGTGATCCAGGCTCGCCCAGAAGTCCATCGCGATTGTTCTGATCTGTACCTCCACACGCATATTCCTTGTGTGGTCTGCGAAGAACACAGGAATCTCGACTATGACATGCAGACTGCGGTAGCCATTTGGCTTTGGATGCGATATGTAGTCTTTTGCTTCGATCAGGGTGATGTCATCCTGACTTATGAGCTTTTCTGCCACCATGTATATGTCATCGATGAATGGGCAGATGACTCTTATTCCGGCGACATCATCCAGATTGTTCAGTATACTTGCACATGTAACCGGACAGCCCTTGCTTGCAAGCTTTTTGGCAATGCTGACAGGCTTTTTGATCCTTGATTGTATGAATTCTATAGGATTTCTCTTATATCTTACGCTGAAATCATCGTTCAGCACTTCAAATTTTGTCTTCACCTCTCTGATGGCACATGAATACATCATCATGATCTCCTCAAAACTCTGCATCTCCTGCATGAAAGGATTTTCCTCCGGGCGCAGGAGTGAATTGATGTATTTGCTGTTCAGAGCGTTTGTCTGTATTGATTCCATAACTCCTCCAAAATGTAAAAAAACTGGAATGGTGTGTCCTGTTGCACAACTATGTGTATTATACTACATTCCACTTGTGCTTAAAAATAAAATTTTATAAAATACCTGTGAACGATCAATAAATACTGACAGGCATAACCCTTTTGCTTTATTTGTCAGTTCACAGAGTCAGGAGAAGACAATGAGCTATTTTGATGAGATGATCGCCACGGAGCGTATAACGGATTCCTATGTGGGATGGGAACAGTACAGACGTGAGGTGACGGAATATATAGAAAATAACTGCCGGGTAAAAAAAGAATCCGGGCAGGATGCAGATGCAGCGAATTCAAAGCCTGTGCTTGCACTGTGGGGAATAGGGCCGGCCGGCGATATAGATATAGGAAGATTGGCAGATAATTACAGGCTGGTGCTCATAGACAGAGACAGGGAAGCTGTGCTTTCGGCAGTCAGGGAATATGGGTTGAAGGAACAGGATTATATAATAGCGGATATTCCATTCTGGCATGTAGACGATGACCAGTACCGCTTGTATGAGGCGATGCTTGAGGACTGTGAGGACACCGAGCATATACTTGAGTTCCTGACAGGCATAGCGACTGCCAATTCCGGTAAATATATTGGCAGAACGGAATCTGGGGATATAGTAAATGACACCGACAGGTATCTTGATATATTTGATTACAGTGTGGCGGTCGGGCTTCACAGCCAGCTCAATTCCAGATTTGCGGCATTGCTTTACCACTACAGGGACAATTATCATGACGAGGATCTTAGACTCATAAGCAGTGCCATCTCGGGGCTGAACGAGGCGGCGGTGGAGAGACTCAATGACTACATGTACCATATGACAAAGGATGCCCTCATATATGGATATGAGGTCGCTGCATGTGAGGATCAGACATGCGCAGAGAAGCTTGCAAATGCATTTGACAGGCGGGATGTGGAGACGATGAAGTCGGTGGAGCACATAGAAGGTGTGGCACAGCTCATGAAGGATATGTCGCTTCATATGAACTACGACGTGGAGCTGGTTGACAGCCGCCATATGGTATGGCCATTTGACACGGCTGGTGGCAGGAAAAATTACGTGATGGGATTTGCCGCCATGCGGAAGATATGATGTTGTAAATAGGCGGAAAAGATTAAAAAGTTAAATGACATTCCATAAAAATCAGTTGATATAACGTATATTATCATGAGGAGGGAGCTATGACAGACAGAGAATTTGAACAGTGCATGTCTGCGATGGCGGCGGGCGACAGGGATAGCCTGCGGCACATATATGATGCGTATCTGAAGCTCATATATGCTGTGGTGTACGACACCATAGGACAGCGCGAGGAGGCTGAGGATGTGACATCGGAATTCTTCATCAAGCTGTATAGCATTGCGGGAAGCTATAAGCCGGGAAATGGACATAAGAAATGGTTGGTCACGATCGCCCGGAATATGGCGGTGGACAGGATCAGGAAGATAGACCGTGAGGCTCTGGTGGATGAGATACCGGAGACCGGGCAGAGTGGCAGCATGGAGGAACAGGTTGTGAACAGCGTGTCACTGAAGGTGGCCATGGAGTCGCTTAAGCCTGATGAGCGGGAGATAGTTGATATGAAGGTGGCTGGAGGATTTACCTTCAGAGAGATATCAGAGATAGTTGGCAAGCCGATGGGAACAGTCACGTGGCTTTACAACAGTGCGATCAAGAGACTTAGGAGGTGCAGACTATGAACAGACATGAAGATGAACTGGAAAAGGAAATAGCTGACAAATATATAGAGAATATGGATGCACCTGATCTCTGGGGAAAAATAGAGGCAGGACTTGATGCGGTGGATGCGCATCGGGTGCAGGATAAGAAATCTGGAGATAAGAAGTTTGGAGTCAAGAAAGACCGTAAAGACAGGAACAGAAGAACCATCCAGATCGTTTCCGGTCTTGTGGCAGCGGCAGTGGTGTGTGTGCTGATCGTAGCCGGACCGTTAAGGAACAGCCGTAAGAGGGCAAGCGATAAGACAGCGCAGGACAACAGTGTGAAGGTGACTTCGGATGAAAGTTATTATGCACAAGAAAGTGACGCGGCTGCGGCAGACGATATTCAAAGCGATGCTGCTGAAATGGCAGAAAACGCCACGGCGAGTTATGATGTACAGAGAAATACTGATGCTCAGAATTCTGTGAATAGTGCTGACTATATCCCCATGATCATGTTGGATGGTGTGCTCTACAGGGACACATACGACATGGTCGATGCTGACAGCGTGGATGAGAGCAAAGCGGCCTACGCTGAGAGCTACACCGATGGCGTGCCGGCAAATGACGGCGAGGTCAACTTTGACATGAACCCATCCAGAAACTCAGCCTACATTGTGTGTGATGATGGTAGCCTTGTAGTGAAGGTTGAGGGCAACTGGTACAGATTTGAGAGGGCAGAATAGCACAAACAAATCAAAAATTAAAAAAATACAGAAATTACCATAAAAAATAATAATCCCTTCGTATATAGAATATAAAGCTTGACCGGTAGCTTGAAATTCATATTACGGAGGGATTTTTTATGATGAAATATAATTCAAAAATATTTGCAAGATCCATATGCGCAGTTATGGTAGGGGTTATGATGGTAGGAGGTCTTACGGGCTGTGGTAACGATGATGCAGTAGATGGCAGGGGAATGCGCCTTGAAAAACAAAATGGGGATAAGACAGAGATAACAGGGATCGCAGAAAAGTACAGGGAAAAAAGAAAGTAAGCAAAAAAAAGTCGCTGCAGGACAATGGCTTGAGTGGAATATTCAACAGTACGTCGAATGATGTTATGTATGCGGAGGAAGCTTGTGATGTGGCAACAGTCGCTGGAGATACAGCGATGGTGACAGATACTTCAAATTCTATGTATACAGAGATCGCCTACGATACGAGAGAGTATGACAGCGTGGCGGAGAATGGATTTGTATCCACAGCGGACAGACCTCTCTCCACATTTGCGGCGGACAGGGATACGGCATCATACAGCAACGTCAGGTCGTATATAGAGTCAGGCTGTCTCCCACCGGACGGAGCGGTGAGAATAGAAGAGATGCTGAACTATTTTACCTATGACTACAGAAGGAAGCCTGAGGATGGAGAGAAGTTCTCCATATACACAGAATATTCGGATTGTCCGTGGAACAAGGCCACAAAGCTCATGATGGTTGGGATCAACACGGATGAAATAGATTTTGGAGACAAGAAGCCTTCAAATCTGGTGTTCCTGATCGATACCTCGGGATCCATGTATGAAGATAACAAACTCCCACTCGTGCAGCAGTCATTTGCCATGCTGGCGGAGAATCTGGATGAGAACGACAAGGTGAGCATAGTCACATATGCGGGTGAGGATACGGTGGTGCTCTCGGGCACATCCGGCTCAGAGCAGTACACGATAAATGAGGCGCTTTCAAGTATGACAGCCGAGGGCTGTACCAACGGCGGCGATGCCATCATCACAGCTTACGAGCTGGCGGAGAAGAACTTTATAGAGGAAGGTAACAACCGTGTCATACTTGCAACGGACGGGGATCTGAACGTGGGGCTTACCAGTGAGAGCGACCTTGTGGATCTGATAACCGAGGAGAAGAAGGACAACAATATCTTCCTCAGTGTTTTCGGTTTTGGAACGGACAATCTGAAGGACAACAAGCTTGAGGCTCTTGCTGATAACGGTGACGGAAACTATACATTTATAGATTCTGCATACGAGGCGAAGAAGGTGCTGGTGGATGAGATGGGCGGCACGTTGAACACTGTTGCAAAAGATGTGAAGTTCCAGATAGAGTTCAACTCGGCAAATGTCAAGGGTTACAGGCAGATAGGTTATGAGAACCGCGCCCTTGCGGATGCGGACTTTGCAAATGACGCTGTGGACGGCGGCGAGATAGGCGCAGGACATATGGTGACGGTGCTCTATGAGATAGTGCCTGCGGGATCAGACTTCGATGTGCCTGCAGCCGAGCACAAATACGGACAGGATTCCAATCAGGCAAATACATCGGAGACTGCATCACAAGACGTTAAGGATAAGTCTGATAGCGCAGAGGACTATACCGGTGAGCTTGCGACAGTGAACGTAAGATACAAGGAGCCGGATGGGGATAAGAGCAGTCTTGTGAGCCGTGTGGTGAAGACTGACAGCTACAGCAGCGAAATGTCCGTTGACATGAGTGCGGCAAGTGCCGTGGCGGCCTATGGTATGATCCTCAAAAACAGTGAATATGTGGGTTCTGCAGATTTTGATATGGTTATGGCTCTTGTTGGCGGTAAGGTGGACAGTTCAGCCGGCAGTGGCGATATTATCGATATGCAGTGGCAGGGCTTTGCAGACATGGTACGTCAGACGCAGAATATAACTGACTAGGGAAAATGTCGATAAGAGGAGCTGTTCGATATGGCTTTGTAATCACACTTTGTAATCACATTGTATAAAACTCTTTTATTTTATTGATAATTCTTGTATAATAACAAATTAGAGTGTCAATTAAGACGAAAAAATAAAAACAAGAATATCAATATAGACAGGAAGGGTAAGATTCATGGGCGAAAAAAAGATTATGCTTGGTAACGCAGCCATCGCCAGAGGCTGTTATGAAGCGGGTGTCAAGGTATCAGCGGCATATCCTGGAACACCAAGTACAGAGATCAGTGAGAACATGGTGCAGTACAAAGGAGATATCTACTCAGAGTGGTCACCAAATGAGAAGGTAGCCACAGAGGTAGCGATCGGTGCATCATTTGCGGGAGTGAGATCAATAGTGTCGATGAAACATGTAGGTGTGAACGTGGCATCAGATCCGCTGTTCACCGCAAAGATACACAGGTGTGAACGGAGGTATGGTACTTGTTGCAGCAGATGATCCTGGAATGTACTCATCACAGAATGAGCAGGATTCAAGACTTGTAGCAAGAACAGCCATGATCCCAGTTGTTGAGCCATCAGACAGCCAGGAGGCAAAGGATTTCACAAAGTATGCATTTGAGCTGAGTGAGAAGTATGATACTCCTGTAATGCTCCGTACAACCACAAGACTCTCACACTCACAGGGCGTTGTAGAGCTCTGTGACAGACAGGAGATTCCTGACAAGCCATATGAGAGAAATATAAAGAAATATGTCATGATGCCTGGTAACGCTATACCACGTCATGTATTTGTAGAGCAGAGACTCAAGGACATGGCAGCAGACGGAGCTGACATGCCGATCAACAGAGTTGAGATGAGAGACAAGAGTGTGGGTGTCATCACCAGCGGTATCCCTTACCAGTATGTCAGAGAGGCTATGCCAAACGCATCAGTCTTAAAGCTTGGCATGGTAAATCCACTCCCAAGAAAGATGATCGAGGACTTCTGTGCACAGGTAGACAAGGTGTATGTCATCGAGGAGCTTGAGCCACATATCGAGACTCAGGTCAGATCATGGGGAATAGATGCAGTCGGCAAGGAGCTGCTTACAGTTCAGGGTGAGTACAGCGCAAATATGCTCAGAGAGAAGCTTCTCGGCGAGAAGGTAGAGACAGTCGAGGCTGCTCAGGTTCCAGCTAGGCCACCTATCCTCTGTCCAGGATGTCCACACAGAAGCGTATTCTCAGTCCTCTCAGAGCTGAAGATCCACGCTGCAGGAGATATCGGATGTTACACACTCGGAGCTGTCGCACCGCTCAGTGTTATTGACACAACAGTCTGCATGGGTTCATCCATCTCTACCCTTCATGGAATGGAGAAGGCAAAGGGCAAGGATTATATCAAGAACTGGGTAGCGGTCATAGGTGATTCAACATTCCTTCACACAGGTGTGAACTCACTCATGAACATGGTATACAACCAGAGCACAGGAACAGTCATCATACTTGACAACTCGACAACAGGTATGACAGGACATCAGGATCACGCCGCAACAGGTAAGACACTGATGGGAGATCCTACATACGCCATTGATATTTACAATCTCTGCAAGGCACTGGGAATCCAGAGCGTCCATGAGATAAATGCATTTGATATAGAAGGTCTTAAGAAGCTCATCAAGGAGGAGACAGCAAAGGATGAGGTATCAGTCATCATCACAAAGTCACCTTGTGTACTCTTGAAGACGACTAAGATAACAGGAAGATGCAAGGCAATACCTGAGAAGTGCAAGAAGTGCGGTATGTGCTTAAAGCCTGGATGCCCTGCAGTTATCAGGCAGGAGGATGGAACCATCCGTATAGATGACACACTCTGTACAGGCTGTGGACTGTGCATGAAGCGTTGTAAGTTCGATGCTATAGAAAGGGAGGAGTTCTAATCATGGAGACAAAGAATATTATGATCGTCGGCGTAGGCGGACAGGGAACACTTCTCACAAGCCGTATACTCGGTGGAATCACCACGGCAGCAGGTTATGATGTAAAGCTCTCAGAGGTTCACGGAATGAGCCAGAGAGGTGGAAGCGTTGTTACATATGTAAGATATGGTGAGAAGGTAAATGAGCCTATCGTGGAAGAGGGATGTGCGGATGTCCTCATAGCATTTGAGAGACTTGAGGCACTCAGATATGCACACTTCCTGAAGAAGGATGGAGTTATCATCGTAAATGACCAGAGAATAGATCCTATCACTGTAGTTACAGGCGCAAAGACAGTATCCTGATGGAATCATCGAGGAGCTCAGCGGCAAGTACAAGGTTATCTCAGTTGATGCCATGGACGAGGCAAAGAAGCTTGGCAACAACAAGGTATTTAACACAGTCATCATAGGAATCGCGGCACAGCACATGGATTTCTCACATGATGCATGGGTTGAGGTTATCAAGAACACAGTTCCACCTAAGACAGTGGAGAAGAATCTTGAGGCATTTGAGGTTGGCTACAACCTTAAGTAATTTGACGATTTTTGGTACAAAAGACGGATTTTGGCATAAAAAAAGTCCGTCTTTTGTTGATTAATGGTGGAAAAAAGGACCCTCATATGGTAAAATCAACACATATGATGGTTTGCGGGGTGCGTACACATGAATGATATTAACAAGGATGAGATTGACGCAAGATGGCATATGCTGGTATGGCGTATGATGATAGTTATATGCAGTATTTCTTTTGTTATTGCATGGATATTATTTGGAGTATACAGAGTAGATAAGAGCATAGGAGCAGGCGCATATATAGTAAAGTATATCGTCTTTGCCGATGATAGTACAGGCTATAGCGATCACAATTTGCTATTTTTATATGAAGCACGATGAGGCGGACATAAAGCACAAGAATTATGTCGTGACAGGTATGATATATGTATGTGTCGGTGTTATAGCATTTACATATTGCACCATATACCCGCTTATACTTATTCCGTGTGTCACCATAATTGCCACGGCGTTATTTGCAGATCAGGAGCTGACGGTATGGTCGGGAGTTGCGGTGCTTGCACTCATGGTCATCAATGTTGTGAGATTACATTTGAATGTCGGTGAGCTTGCCACACAGATGAACTGGGTTGGAGCACTGCTCATATACATACTGGTAGTATCTGTTATGTGTGCGATGGTTATGGTCGTCAACAAGCACACGAAGGCACTTATGGAATCGATTGCCGGAAGCTACAACAGACAGGTAACACTGATGAGTGAGCTTATGGTTGATCCGATGACAGGCCTGTACAACAGAAGATCATTTGAGGAGAGCCTTGATAAGGAGATCGAGAATGTGGAGCAGACTGGGGCGAAGTCCTATGTCACCATATTTGATATAGATCATTTCAAGGAAGTCAACGATACATATGGCCACAGCAATGGAGATATAGTTATCAAGGCGCTGTGTAAGATGATGAAGGAGAAGTCGAAGGATATGGGACTTGCCTTCAGATACGGCGGTGAGGAGTTCGTGATACTGTTCCATGATGTGGAACTGTCCAAGGTCATGAATGTTGTTGAGGACATAAGAACAGAGTTCAGATGCTACTATTTCCACTTTATGAACAAGGATGGAATAACCTGTAGCTGTGGTGTCGCTGAGTACACCAAGGGAGAGAGTTCCAAGGCATGGTTCAACAGAGCGGATTCAGCACTCTATAAGGCGAAGGAATCAGGAAGAAACAGAACAGTTATAAGTGAATAAAAAATAACACATTGGGCTGTGCTCAATGTGTTATTTTTTTTTATGGAATTATTCAAATGTTATGATATGTCCGGCGTTACTGGACATAATCGTTCAGCCACTGAACCACACCGTTGGATATTGCCTTGGCGTAGTTCTCAAGATTTTCATTGAAATAGTCCAGATCGTCCTGGTTGGTCATGAAGCCCATCTCAACGATCATGCTTGTCATATCGGTGTCTCTGATGACCGCATAGTCATCATCGCTGTCTCCCTGGGTTCCGATTCGCACCCCTCGGTTGGCGGTTATACCAACTTCCTCGAGATTGCTCAGAATGTCATCTGCGGCCGCATAACTGCGCTCAGATCCTGAGCTGTGTATCCATATCTCAATGCCCTTTGTGGTGTTTGGGTTGGCTGTTGAATTGCGGTGTAGCGAAACGAAGATATCAGCCTTGGCCTTGTTTGCTATCTTTGAACGGGAGTCGAGCTGTGTGTCGCTGTCGTCGGATCTGGTCATTATGACGTTGACGCCGCTCTTTTTTTCAGGGCTTTGGCAACCTCCTGCGCAAGACGGAGATTGTCGTCCTTCTCGTAGCTTCCGTCAAGTCCCACAGCGCCTACATCGCTTCCTCCATGACCAGCATCCACACACACCGTGTATGTGTCGTTGGCCTTCTGGAGCATGACAGTCTGTCCTTTCCCCTTGGTGATCTGTGCCCTTGCCAGAAAAAATCCCATGACAAGTATGCACAATAATAGTATGATGTTTATGGCGACCAAAAAGACGACGAGGGAACGCATCTGTTTCAGCGTCATTTTCTTTTTTCGTTTGCTCATGTTTTCTCCTTCGTGGAAATATCTTTGATAAAGATACCTCAAAATCCGATGTTTTTCAACTGTGGATATGGAGAACGTGAACAGCATGGCCGCGCAGAGGTGTTCTGCGCTTACGCAGTATAAATGTACAGGAGGAATATTTATGATAATAGATTTTCACACACACACGTATCCCGACAGGATAGCAGCCAAGACGGTAGGGCTTCTGGAGAGCAGATCCGGTACAAGGGCACATTCGGATGGCACACTTGATGGACTGGAGAATGACATGAGGAGCAGACATGTGGATGTGTCTGTGGTACTTCCGGTGGCAACGTCTCCGAAACAATATAAGCATATAAATGAATTCGCAGTTGAGGAGAATGAGCGCTTTTCAGAGACACATGTGTGGTCGTTTGGAGGGATACATCCCGACAATGACAATTACAAAGAGATACTCAGGGATATATGCGACAAAGGTCTGAAGGGGATAAAGATCCATCCTGACTACCAGGGGGCTTTTTTCAACGATATAAGATATAAAAGGATAATCAGCTATGCCACAGAGCTTGGGCTTATCGTGGTGACACATGCGGGAACAGACATAGGACTTCCTGATGTGACTCACTGCACTCCTGCAATGGCGGAGGAGGTGCTGGATGAGGTTGGGCCTGACAAGCTTGTGCTTGCCCATATGGGTGGATGGCAGATGTGGGATGACGTGCTGAACAGACTTTGCGGAAGAGATGTGTATTTTGACACGGCATTTTCCTATGGACAGATAGACTGGCGGGAGGGGGCATCGCACAGATGGCAGCTTCTTGATGGTGACATGTTTAAGAAGATAGTGGCAGCTCACGGGTCTGACAAGATCCTGTTCGGAACGGACAGCCCATGGTCTGATCAGGAACAGTCATGTGCGGACATAGAGGCCCTTGATCTGGAAGATGTGGACAAAAACAATATATTTGAGAATAATGCGCGAAAATTGCTTGGATTGAAATTGAATTTTTAGAAAAAATACGCGAAAACCTATTGATAATGTTTTAAAAATGTGTTACATTTTTGTTACGCCAATGAAATTTTTCACAGATAGTAATACACGAAAGACATGTCGGAGCCTAACGACATGTCTTTTTTATGTGCTGTGGAGCGGACTGCCCACTGTAAGTATCATTATATGAAGCGGTTTATGAAATAAAAAAGACTTGAGATAAATCTCAAGTCTTAGTAGCTGGGCTACAAGGATTCGAACCTTGAAAATGCTGGAGTCAGAGTCCAGTGCCTTACCATTTGGCGATAGCCCATTGCCTCAACAAATGGTAGTATATACTAAAGCTCAGAATAATGCAAGCACTTTTTTAAAAAAATTCAAAAAAATTTTTCACCTTGCGATAGCCCTCTAAATAGGGTATAAAATTATAGTAAAATGAGCATCATGGAGGTGGCGTAATGTATTCATATGAAGCGATAGTCAGGTATAGTGAGACTGGTGGAAATAAGATATCCAACATGGCGACCATAGCGAACTATTTCCAGGACTGTGCTATACTGCAGTCGGAGGAGGTCGGCATAGGGCTGGATTATCTGGCAGAACACCACAGAGCATGGTTCCTGGTTTCCTGGCAGATAGAGGTGGTCAGATATCCTGCGATGGGAGAGAAGATCAAGGTCAGGACGTGGGCATATGATTTCAACGCATCTCTGGGATTCAGAAATATAGATATACTGGACGAGAATGGAGAAAGCATAGTTAAGGCGGCATCCATTTGGAGCTATATGGATACCGAGAGGCTGAGACCTGTCAAGATAGACAAAGAGGTGTCAGACGCATATCCGATGGAGCCTGCCATAGACATGGAGTATGCGCCACGCAAGGTAAAACTGCTGGGCGATGCGGAGACTATAGATACCAGAAAAGTCATGTCTTATCAGATAGACTCCAACAATCATATGAATAATGAAGCGTATATTGCTCTTGCCCAGGAATACGTGGATGATGTTGCGGATATTATTGCAGTCAGAGCGGAATATAAGATGCAATATGTGAAAGATGATGTTATAGTAGTAAAGAGATTTATTGACGACAGATATGTTCAGATAATCCTGGATGAAGAGGACAGGACAAGGTGTGTTGTCCAGTTTGAACGGAGCAGTAAGGATATATGATATACTGTGTCGACAGAAAAAAAAATTAAGAGGACGGTATGACGATGATAAAGATAGGCGAATGGAATGATCTTATAGTAAAGAGAGAAAAGGAATTTGGTGTGTATCTTGGATGTGCGGATTCTGACAGTGAGGTGCTTCTTCCGAGAAAGCAGGTCCCGAATGGCATAAAGACAGGCGAGCACATCAACGTGTTCATATACAGGGATTCTGACGACAGACTCATTGCAACTGTGAATGTTCCATATATAACTATGGGTAAGATGGCTGTTCTCAGGTGTGTGGGAACTACCAAGATCGGTGCATTCATGGACTGGGGACTTGAAAAGGATATTCTGCTTCCGTTTAAGGAGCAGGTTGGCCCGGTGAGAGAGAACCATGAATATCTGGTCAGAATGTACACTGACAAATCGGACAGACTGTGTGTGTCCATGAAGGTTTATGAGTATCTGAGTAGCAATTCCCCATATAAGCAGGGAGATGCTATATCGGGAATAGTTATAGAGTACAGCTCCGAGTATGGTGCATTTGTCGCTGTGGACAACAAATATTCAGCACTTATCCCGAAGAAGGAGATACACAGTGCCATATATGCCGGCGACCACGTTGAGGGCAGGGTTGCGTCAGTCAGGGAAGACGGCAAGCTGAACCTCACCATGCAGAAGCCGATAAAGATGCAGATCAGGGAGAATGCAGAGATGATATTGAATATCATCGATTCATATAATGGAGTGCTCCCGTTCAATGACAAGGCAGATTCAAAGGTGATAGAGAAGGAATTTGGAATAAGCAAGAGAGCATTTAAGACGGCGGTTGGCAAGCTCCTCAAGGACGGTAAGATAAGGATCACAGAGAAGAACATTGAGATACTGTCCGAGGAAGAGCGGGCAGAGCTTGCGAAAAAAAAGGAACAACCAAAGCCGATGTTGTGAAGCGTGCAAAGCCTGAGACGAAGAAGCCGGTATCCAGACGGTCACCGGAGCCCGTGCCAGACAGAAAAGGCACTGTGAAATTTACCAGAAGCAATGGCGGAAGGCGCAACAACAGAAAGGCTCTCATGGCGGAGCTGAGCGAGATGGATGAGGAGTAATAGTTCATCATATATAATAGTAAAAACAGGAGGAACAAAACATGAAGACAATAATAAGTACACCAAAGGCACCAGCGGCAATAGGACCATATTCACAGGCGGTTCTCGTGAATGGAATGCTTTTTACATCAGGAGTTATACCTATCGATCCTGAGACAAATACACTGGTTGAGGGAGATGTCACTGTACAGGCAAGACAGGCGATCGGCAATCTCAAGAATCTCATAGAGGCATCAGGCTCATCTATGGATAAGGTAGTGAAGACAACAGTATTTATCAAGGATATGAATGATTTTGGCAAGATAAATGATATTTACAAGGACTTCTTCACAAGCGATTTCCCTGCACGTTCATGCGTGGAGGTTGCAAGACTCCCTAAGGATGTGCTTATAGAGATAGAAGCCATCGCTACAGTAGAGTAAGCGTATGAGACAGGACAATGTTCAGAGAAAGGTACACGGAGCGTCATGGTTTTTCCTGTCGCTGATATGTGTGTATCTGTGTGTTGTTATGATCCTGTGGAAGACGAATATCGGCTCACATATAACCATGGTTCAGAATCTGATCCTGAGCCAGAGCATGATATTCGTGCCGACGATCATATATATTCTTATAAGCAAATGTGATCTGCGCGAAACGCTCAGACTGAAAAAGACGCACTGGCTGGCGATAATCATCGTTCCGGCATTCGTCGTGGCTCTTGAGCCTCTTATGACACTCATAAATGCCATAAGTCTTCTGTGGGTGGAGAGTGCCACTACCGAGCTTGCAACAGGTCTTGTGTCGAATCATAAGCTGTGGGTGTCAACACTTCTCATGGCGGTCACTCCGGGAATCGTGGAGGAGCTTGCCTACAGAGGCGTCATAATGGGAAGCTACAGATATGGCAGCAGACTGGCGGCTATAATCATAGGAGGAATAATGTTCGGAGCCATGCACATGAATTTCAATCAGATGGCATATGCGATGGTTCTGGGAATGATGCTGGGATTTCTTGCCGAGGCGACAGGAAGTATATTTACGACCATGTATGCCCATTTCTGCTTTAATGAGATATCCGTCATCATCAGTTATATAGCATCACATGTCAGCGTGCTCAAGCAGATGGTGGAGAAACAGGCTTCTGAGGGAATAGCGAAAGCAGATCAGCTCAAGCAGACGATATTGATATATATTCCATTTGCATTTATGGGATTGTGTGCGGCGCGGCGATGATAGTGTTGTTGGCGTACCTGAATGGAAGGCATATGGATATGCTGGCGATGTTCAGAAGAAACAGGAACGCTGAGGTCAAGAGACCGAGGATCATATCTGTGCCGCTTGTTCTGGCACTGTGCGTATGCATAGGATTTATGATAATAACAGAATTTGTTTTATGATATGTAATACAATGCCTGCACTTTTATAGGTGCGGGCATTTGCATATTAATGCCGTTAATCCCTGTTGAGTAACCAGTAGAAGGAGATGGCATACAGTCCGGCAACGCCCACCAGAGTATAGATTATTCTGGAAAATGCAGTTCCGGCACCGAAGATGCCGTCCACTATGTTGTAGCTGAACAGTCCTATAATGCCCCATACGATAGCACCGATTATGGTCAGTGTGAGACATATGCAATTTAGTGTTTTCATTTTTGACCTCCAATATGATCGCGCCAAATGCGGCGTTTCAGTATGATGTAATTGTGTGCAGTTATCATTTGAAATATTCATGAGATTCAGGTGACTTGACACAAAAAAGTAAGTGTAGTAAATTTACATATGAATACTTGTTCAAATGGAACACGTGAGTTGCTTGTTTGGGAGCAGAAAGGACCATAGATATGGCAGAAGATAAAAATATTTTTTTTGACAGTTATGAACTGGAACAGTCGGATCTCGCAGATCTGGCAGACCTGTTCAAGGTGTTTGGCGATGCGACACGTATATCCATCATGTTCGCCCTGCTTAAGCAGGAACTGAGTGTCGGAGACATCGCAGAGCGTTTGGAGATGAATGCATCGGCTATTTCACACCAGCTCAGGGTGCTGAAGCAGGCCAAATTGATAAAAAGCAGAAGAGAGGGCAAGAATATAATATATTCCCTGGCCGATGAGCACGTTGTGACCATCATCAAACAGGGTGTTGACCATATACTTGAATAGAATATACGAGAGGTAGAATATGAAGGTAGAATCACTTATATTTGACATGGATGGAACTCTGTGGGACAGCGCGGCAAATGTGGCTGCGTCCTGGAGTGAAGTCCTCGAAAGACAGGCTGATGTGGACATGAAGGTGACAGAGGCCGATATCAAATCTGTTATGGGTATGCCTATGGATGCCATTGCCGACAAGCTGTTCGGAGCGTATTCGGAGGACAGAATGACTCAGCTTATAGATGCCTGCGGAGACTATGAGAACGAGTATCTCCGTGAACATGGTGGCGTTCTGTACGATGGTGTAGAGGATACCATTGCGAAGCTTTCGGGATCACACAGGCTGTTTATAGTCAGCAACTGCCAGAGTGGATATATAGAGGCATTTCTTGATTATTACGGGTTTGGAAAGTATTTTAAGGATATACTCTGCTGGGGAGATACAAAGGTATCAAAGGGCGAGAGTATAAAGATACTCATGGAGAAGAATGGAATAGAGGATGCTTTGCATATGTCGGCGACATCCAGGGCGACTGCGACAGTGCCAGATTTGCCGGGATAAAGTTCATTCACGCGGCATACGGGTTTGGCAGTGTGAAGGATAAGGATGCGGAGATCCATACATTTGCGGAACTTCTTGACGTGGTGGAGTGATCCGGAAGGTCATTTACAGACCTGCTATAAAACATAATAAACAGAAAAACAGGGTATATCAGCAGTTGATATACTCCCTGTCTCTATATATTATTTATCCATATGCTCAAGTGCAGCGCTACAAATCCTTTGAAAAGAGGATGTGGCTTGTTTGGTCTTGATTTGAATTCCGGATGTGCCTGTGTTCCGATGAACCAAGGATGCTCAGGAATCTCGATCATCTCGACGATATGTCCGTCAGGTGACAGTCCGACAAGCTCCATTCCGTTGTCAGTCAGAGCCTGACGATAGTCATTGTTGACCTCGTATCTGTGTCTGTGACGCTCGTGGATATATTCTGTACCGTATAACTGGTATGACTTTGAATCCTTTGCAAGCACACAAGGATATGAACCAAGTCTGAGGGTACCGCCAAGATCGGTTACATCGTGCTGGTTTGGCATGATGTGGATTACCTGGTGGAATGAGTTTGGATTGAACTCAGAGCTGTGGGCGTCTGAATATCCAAGTACATTTCTTGCAAATTCAACTATCGTGAGTGCATTCCGAGACACAGTCCAAGGTAAGGAACCTTGTGTGTTCTGGCGTAATTGATAGAAGTGATCATTCCCTCTATACCTCTGTCGCCAAAGCCGCCCGGAACAAGGATTCCGTCTATATCGCCGAGGATCTCAGCGACATTCTCCTCTGTTACAAGCTCGGAGTCGACCCACTTGATCTCAACCTCTGCCTTGTTGGCAACGCCGGCATGCTTCAATGCCTCAACTACTGAGATATAGGCATCGTGAAGTGATACGTACTTTCCGACCAGAGCAACTCTTACATTCTTCTCAGGATGCTTCCATGCATCTATCATGCTTGTCCACTCGAGCCATGCCTGTTCTGCAGGTGGAGGACATTCCATATCCAGGCACTCACATACTACATCGGCAAGGTGCTCCTTCTCCATGGCAAGTGGGACCTCATACAGAACATCCACGTCAAGATTCTGTATAACGTTTCTGCTCGGCACGTTACAGAACAGTGCGATCTTATCCTTGATGCCCTGATCAAGAGGAAGATCGGAACGACATACGAGGATATCGGGCTGAATACCCATTCCCTGAAGATTCTTAACGCTCGCCTGGGTAGGCTTGGTCTTGATCTCACCTGAAGCCTTCAGATAAGGGATAAGAGTTACATGGATCATGATGCAGTTCTTAGGACCGACCTCATGCTGGAACTGTCTGATAGCCTCAAGGAATGGCTGGCTTTCGATATCTCCAACGGTTCCGCCGATCTCGATTATCGCTACCTCAGTATCCTTTGCATCGGGATTTCTGTAGAATCTGTCTTTTATCTCATTGGTGATATGTGGCACTACCTGTACTGTGTGTCCTCCGAAATCACCATGGCGCTCCTTCTGAAGGATGCTCCAGTATACCTTTCCGGTTGTTACATTAGAATTCTTGTTGAGACTTTCGTCTATAAAACGCTCATAGTGACCGAGATCCAGATCTGTTTCGGCGCCGTCGTCAGTGACAAAAACTTCGCCGTGCTGGATAGGGTTCATTGTTCCCGGATCAATATTGATATAAGGGTCGAACTTCTGGCTTGTGACTTTATATCCTCTCATCTTGAGAAGACGTCCAAGAGAAGCAGCAGTAATACCCTTACCGAGTCCAGATACAACACCACCAGTGACAAACACATACTTGACTGCCATAATTATATCCTCCATTAATACTTCAAAAAACTACATTAACATATTATAAGCAAGCCATATCTAAAAGTCAATTGAGAAAAACAAGTTAAAAACAAATTAAACTTGGCAAAATAATGCTCTGGCTGTTGAAATGAACGTTTTAGGGTCAGATGACATGAAATAATGAAGCACATTGATGCGTGAAGGCTGTCGCACCTGTGCACGACATACATTATGTCGTTGCACTTGCGTGTATCGACATATACTAATATAATTATAAAAGAGTATGTAAATGTGGGGCGTGCGTCATGCTCACACATAACAAATACGGATTATAATGCATTTTCATGCTTGCGATTGGAATATACAGATTGATGAAAAAGATAACGTTTATACATATATCCGATGTGCTGCTCGGCGCGCTGCCTGACAGGGAGTGTGTATGGAGCGGCGAGAGGAAAAACGAAATATACATGACATTTGAGGCTGTGGTGGCACGTGCCGGGGAGCTTGACGTGGATTTTCTTCTGGTTGCAGGCAATCTGTTTGACCATCAGCCATCTGAGGAAGAGCTTGCATGGCTTGATGAGATATTTGGAAGCTTAAAGCATACAGTGGTCATATATGCTGCTGGATTTCAGGATAATCTGGGAAGTGATGCGCCGCTTCTTGACTATGGTTTCAAATCCCGTGTGTGTGTGATCGGAAGCCCTGGAATAAGACAGATTGGAGACAAACAGACTGGAGACATGGGGTACACAGCGGTCAGGGATGAGCAGGCGACCATGGCACTGGATCATATTCATTTTCCGGACAAGGACGTTGATATATACGGCGTGAGCTATTTTGACAGGAAGATGGATGCCAGGGTGGTGGATGATGCAGAACCGCAGGATGAAGCGGTATGTAATGTGCTGATCGCATGTGGGGGAGACCGGAGACGGATGCCGGTTGACTGGAACAGGCTGCGTGCCAGTGGATTTAATTACATTGCGTTTGGCGGCCGCCAGAAGTATCAGATGAAGATTCCGGGCAAGGCTTATTATTCTGGAAGTCCGGAGGCTGTGTCGAGAGAGTCAACAGGCGCACATGGATATATCTATGGGGGAAATGTCTGACGGAGTGGTTTCGACTAAGTTTGTGCCTGCTGCGGTCAGAGAATATAAAAGAATTGATTATCCGGTGGATAACGATACAAGGGACGGTGCTCTGACGGAGGCCATTCTGGGTATCCTGAAGCTTGAGGGACGTGACAATATATATTCCATATGCCTGAACCGTATGGTAGGCTGTGAGAAGAACTTTGATATATCATCCATGCTGAAGGATTACAGAATCCTGACGGTGGAAGGTGAGAGATTTGAACGATCCGACTACAGTGAATACGCCAGAGCCAACAAAAATACAGAATTTGGCAGATTGCTCGATAAACTGAATGTTGCCGATCTTGAAAGCAGAGACGGAATAAAACTTGCGGTCGACATGATGATAGAGGTGTCGGGGCTGTATGCAAGATCGGGCAGAAAAATGGGCAGGGAGCTTTATCACGATACACTGAGACAGGTCAGACAGATACTCAGGATGAAATGTCAGACATACGAGGCGGACGCTGCGGTCAGGGAATATATGAGCCTGCAAAATGACTACGAGGTCAGCTCTGATGTTCTGGGTGAGCTTAACTCGGTATGGGCACAGGAGCGGAAAAGCGAACTTGAGATCACGACGCTCAGACGTCATCTGGAGGAGCTTCCTAAGGAGTACAGACGAAGCTGGATAAGGACTGGAGTAAGAACAGCACTTGTACCGCTCATGGTACTTGGAATATTGTCGATAGTTATAATGTATGCATTGGTCGCACGGGGGGATAATATTCTCCCGGACGGACGACTTGTGTATGCGATGCTCTTCGCTGTCGGAGCTGCGGGACTTGCATACTATATTGGATATGCGTTGTCAAAATACTGGGGACTCTGGAAGAAGAGTGGAAGAAAGAGATTGACAGCGGAGCTTGAGGAAAGCAGGGCGGAACTTGATAAGCTCTGTGCACAGCGGGATAAGATACACAGCCGCAGAACCGGGCTGCAAAGCCTTGACGGACGAAGAAGAGATATATACGAAAAACTCACACACCGGGAGAAGCTTCTTGATGAAAAGCTTCAGGAGATCCGGGTTATGAGATGTGCGATAGATGAACTGGATGGACTTTCATCATGACAGATGGGTCTGTTCAGCTTTTACTATGTGTTTTTCATTGTGAAATGTCATTATGGCAACAACCTGTATGGATCCAAGAATCAGGAGAAAACCGATCAGATCCATGCTGGTGAACTGGGTTCCCAGAAAGATCCACGTCAGCAGGGCACTTGACACGGGCTCGACTGTGACAAAAAAAAAGACTCGCCTTCACGCTTCCGAGGATGCTGATGCCGAGACCGTATATTGTAAATGGGATGAGGGAGCCCACAATGGCTACCGCAAGTGAGGCTGCAATTATCCTTCCATCCATGTGAGGCAGTGAGAATGTTTTCGTGACCAGCGCAAGGAAAATGGAGGCTATGAGTGATGACCAGCCTATGATATTTACCAGACCATATTCATTGTAGAGCTTCTGAGGATAAAGGCAGTATATAGTGAAACATACCGCTGAGGTGAGTCCCCATATGAGCGCCGGCCTGGATATGGCAAGGGAATTCAGGCTGCCGTGTGTGGCGATCAGAAAGATACCTGCAAATGCACATACGACTGAGGCGGCTTCATATATATGAGGTCTCTTGTGCATGAATATTGTTGTGTACAACAGCAAAGATGATTATGTATGTGAACTGGATCACTGTGCCGGTTGCGGCGTTGGAATGTTCGATGGAAGCGAAGTATGTGAACTGCACGCCCATGACACCTGAGAGTGCAAAGAACAGCATAGATATGACACTTTTTTAGGCTTTGACCATATGGTCAAAGCCCTTTTATCTCCCTTTACGGCGGCGATGACAAGCAGTACGACACCGGATATAAACTGTCTGATTATGGAAAGCTGTGTGGCATTTACATCTGACGACTGGAACACGTATTGTCCAAGGACTCCGCTTATGCCCCACATGATTCCGCATGACAGAACCAGTATGATTCCGAATCTCTGTGAGTGGTTGATCTGTTTTTCTGACATAACACCGCCTCTTCTCTTGTTAAAAGTGACATCATTTTACCACCGATATTTCTAATTTTCAATTATTCTTTAAACAAGGTGCCTTGGTGTCAAATGAAGGGTTGAATGCATAGAAATTCTTGTGATCGAGGGTATCTTTTACAGCCTCAAGGCATTCGCCAAATCTCTGGAAGTGCACGACCTCCCTCTCGCGCAGGAATTTGATAGGCTCATATACGTCCGGGTGATCCTTGCACAGTCTGAGAATGTTGTCGTAGGTCGACCTGGCTTTCTGCTCAGCGGCCATATCCTCAAAAAGATCTGTTATCGCGTCGCCCTTGCACTGGAATTCGCAGGCGTTAAATGGAATTCCTCCTGCCGCCTGGGGCCAGATGCCGATGGTGTGGTCGATATAATATTTGTCAAAGCCCGATGCCTTGATCTCCTCGATGCTCAGATCCCTTGTGAGCTGGTAAATGATGGTCGCAACCATCTCGAGATGGGCAAGTTCCTCGGTTCCGATGTCGGTCAGAGCCGCCTTGACCTTCTTGTCAGGCATGGAATATCTCTGCGACAGGTATCTCATCGAGGCACTCATTTCACCGTCCGGACCGCCGTAGCCTGAAAGTATTGGTTATTCTCCAAACAGGAAAAATTCCATGGAGTCGGTGTCCTTGTGATATACAATATGATCGATGATTGATCGTATAGCTTCTGTTTTTTCTACTGTGTCAGGTGTAGATTCCTGTGAGGACAGGTATTCGTACACATTTTCAAATTGTTCAAGTGATACAGGCTGAGGCGCTGGGCGGTTGCTTTTATATCTGTCAGTTTTTTCTCCAGAGCATCTATCTCTTTTTTTATATGAAGTCTATTTTCCTTGTATTCTTCAATAGTATCTATTCCGGCCAGATATGATTGACGCAATCGATCAGTACATTTGGAAAGATAGTCAATTCTGTCCCGGATATTCCGTGATGGATCAGTCTCGGCAGCGGGAAGCTTCTCCAGCTTTTCAAGTCTTTTGTTTTCAATAATATTCTGTAGTCCCTCAAGTACGCTTTTTTCTGCATTTGAGACAGTTATTGATGCTATTGGATTTATTGTGCACTGTCCTTTTACTCGCTTGTAGCATTTGAAGCTTTCATAGCCTCTGACATTGGAATACGCCAGAGTTGCACCGCAGTATGGACATTTGAGAATCCCGGCCAGCCAGTGCCTTGTATTCTTATGTACACTTTGGTTGCCAGAAACTTTGTATTTACGGGTCCTGTTCTGAAGCTGTAATTGAGCCTCGTCCCATAGTTCTTCAGATACCAGTGGTTCATGCTTTGCCCCTGGGTTATGATTGTTTCACCCACTATTTCTCTGTGAGATCTTCGATCTGTATTATTCCATCTGATTTTACCAAGATAGAATGGGTTTTGAATAATATAGCGAATATCTCGTGATTCCCATAGATTTCCTCGCCTTGTGCGGTATCCCATATCATTAACGGTACGTGTGACACTAAGTATGCTTTTCTTTTCGATGGCGATCATGTGATATACCATACGTATCATTTCAGCGTATTTAGGATCGATTTGAGGGATTGTATGTGCCCCATGTTCCTTTGTATATCCAATGGGCGGTTGTGCGTTATAACCGCCTTTAAGAGCCTTCTGAGTCATGCCACGGCGAACCTCTCCAGACAGACGGATAGAGTAGTATTCATCCATCCATTCCAGGATCCTTTCGATGAGACCTCCGGCAAAACCTTCAGGAATAGGCTCACTTATAGATATGACATCTACTTTTTCTTTTTTTAGTAGCGACTTGTAAACGATGGATTCATCCTGATTTCTGGCAAATCGAGAAAACTTCCACACAAGAATAGCATCATAAGGATGACTTTTGTCTTTGCAGTCAGCTATCATATTGATGAATTCAGTACGTTTGTCTGCACTTCGACCTGATATACCGAGATCCTGATATACGCCGGTGATGATCATATCGTGTGCTTCAGCGTATTCATTGATCAGCCGGAGCTGCATCAGGAGAGTAGTCTTCCTGACCATGAGAGGATACACGTATATACGCGCATACTTCTTTTTTTAATTGATTCATATAAGTCCTTTCCTTGCAAAAGTGACCATATATGATATAATATGTGTGTTCGAATGCTATATTCATATATGGTTTCGCAATCATGTGTATATAGTGTTTATTGCTTGACCGTCATAGCGCCAACTATGACGGCCTTTTTTTATTGTAGTCTATAAGTCATGATAAAGCAAACATTTGTTCTTAAATGTTGGGGTTATATGTTGATATAAATCGAATAAATGGTAATACCTTTTATTAAGTCTGTAAGGATGATTCATATGGTGCATATAGACAAGAGATCAAAAAATTTGCAAACATATAAGATGCTAATCTATATATTGAGGGAAAGTTGTCTTATTATATTTTGTTTTTAAAGAATTTTATATATAGCTTTTTAAAGTGTTTACAATGCTATATTTGTATTGTAAACTGAAAAAAAGATAATATAATTTTGTTGACAAAATAATGTTAAATTGGTAAACTTACGATTTTATGGGGGAAAACGATATGAAAGTGTATGCTGTGAAACGTGGACATAAAACAGGAATATTTTATAACTGGGCAGAATGTCAATCTGCAACAAATGGTTACTCTGGTCCTGAATTTAAAAGTTTTTCCACAAAAGAAGAGGCAGAGGCATATTTGGAAGATAAAGATATATGGAAAGAAAGAGTAGCTGCTGATAATGAAGACGGATATTTAGTAGCATTTACAGATGGAAGTTATAATGCGGAACGCAATGTATATTCATATGGGGTTTGTTTAATATCCCCGGATAAAGCTGAGCATACTATATGCGGATATGGCAACAATAGTAAATATATTGAAAGTAGAAATATTATAGGGGAGATATTTGGGGTAATCAATGCATTGGATTGGGCTATATCAAATGAATTTTATAAAATAAAAATTTATCACGATCTAAATGGATTGTCAGAATGGATTTCAGGAGAGTGGAAGGCTAATGTTCCGGTAACTCAAATGTTTGTAAATCTGTTTAAAGGAAAATATGAGGGGTTGTTGAGTGTTGAATTTGTAAAGATTTCAGGACATAGCAATATATCATATAATGATCGAGCTGATGAGCTTGCAAAGGTTGCTCTTGAAGATAAAAAGAAAAGTTGCTATTAAGGGTGCAAATTGGTTTTCAATTTCTTATGTTCCAAGTAGTGATTTTGAAGCTTTATCCGAGCTGATCACTGAATGTGATGAGAGAATTTCAAAAGAGGAAATTAATAATTCGAATAAGCTTATATATAAATTTAAAATGGATTCGGATATAGTTACAGTTACTCATTTCAAGAATGGGAAAAAAGCAGTAGTTTGGTTCAGGGCAAAGATACATACCTGTTTCAAGTGATAATAGCAATTATAGTGGAATCTTATGATAATATGAAAGTTGAGCAAATTCTCGGAAGTGCATATAGAATTTCAATAAAAAGAAGATGAAATCAATAAAGCGTATGAACCTGTGGTCTGTGGTTTACCTTCCGATTATCCAAATGGTATAAGAAGATTGATAAAACAATCAATAATTAATATAAAATATAAATTAAATGGTGATGTAGATTATTCGCAATATGTTTTTTGCGCACTTAGGGCACTAGAGGGACATATAAAGTACTTGTTAAAGATTGCAGGGGTAAGTGCATCTTCAAATTCTTTTTAGTTGTTTTAATAAAAATTCTGCTGATCAATCATATTATGTTACTGCAAGATTAACAGATGAATCAAAGAGAGAGTTCATTAATCAATGTTATACTTATTACAAATCTCATAGAGATACAATATTTCATTTCGGAGATCTTATAGGAATGACAGAATCAACAAGATTTGTACAAGATAAAGATGAGGCAGATGAAATAATACAAAAATGTTTAGAACTCATAAGTACAAACGTATAAAAAGGGGGAGAACGATATGGCAGAGTGTATCATAGAAAAAATAAATGATAAAGAATATGATAGATATTTGTTATGTTTAACTTTTGAAAGCATTATAAATTATCTGCCAGCTATTGAGGAATCTCCTGACTTAATAGGGTATACGGGAAAGATGTTAATCGATCAATTGCTTGTAGCAGGTAATGGAATAAACAGATTTATAAGTTGTGAGTGCAAATCTGGGAAAATAGAATTGAATACGGCGAAGAATGTTTCACCAGATGCTTCCTTTAAAAAACGATCGTCAAAAATTCTTCATGATAATTATAAATATGTAGAAAATTCTATTTTGACGATAGAGCAAAAGCAATTAGTGAGGTTGTGCGAGATTTTTTAACGAAAAAAAGCTCCCTGGCAGATGTTTCTGCTAGGGAGCTTTTTGTAAATGAGTTTATTGACACTTACTACATTTGTAAATTTAAGAATTATTTATTTAAAAATCCAAAGAATGTTTCAATCCTTAATTCAAAGGGTGACGATATTGAAAAATAGGAATAATCAAGCCTTAAACATAGTCTGTATTTTCAGATATAAGTGGTGAGTGTCATTTATAGGATTGAGAAAATGGAAAATTATATTAGAGAGTCAAAAGGCCCCCATGTTTGCACATGGGGGGCCTTTTGGAGCTCCTAAGCGAAATTTTCCTTGCTTTATAGCATAGTCACGAGTGGCGTTGTAAGGGCACTGTCTCAACATTACACACCTAATGAAATAAAAAATACCTGCGCCTGACGTTTTTTATTTTCAGCCTTACTTGTGCCATATGCAAATCAAGGCGACTATAAGTATGGCAAACTGGATCATTATATCTATTGCTTCATACACAGTCATATAAAAACCTCCCTTTGCACTTAGGAGCAACCATATTATAACACGAAGTTATCACATAATCAATTCAGGAAATTAAATGGGATCTTAGTTTACACATGTTTAGTTTGGGCAGAATATAGCTATATATTGTATCTGTAAGTGATTGGATATGTTCTGGCTAAAATATGGTAAATTATATTATTTGTATTGTCAATTGTGGCAAATGTAATTTGTTATTACATTTGCAGGTGGTTGGACGGAGATAAGTAAATGGGAATGCGTCACCTTGCCCAAGAACGGAGAAACCCCCAGTAGCAGCAACTACTGGGGCTTTCGTTTGTGCGCTAAAATAATAAGCACAGCTAGATTATCGCATCTTTAATCTGCCAATATTATATCATATGTCTGTATGTGTTACACTATGCAAATTCAACAAGAAGATTATAAGTTCCGTCTCGTAAACAATGTAAAATCATATGCCGTGCAACGGAAGCTTTACAAGCCAGTTATATGGATCGAATATTGTCAAATGCTGTATTGTGACAGAAATATGCCTATGATATAATTTATAGCGTTGTCGCACCCAATCTGGCAACAGAAAGGGGGTGCTTTGGTGGATTTACTAATTTCTTTTCTTGTTTCCATTGTGGCAGGTGTAGTTAGCTACTACATATGCAAATGGCTAGATGGTGACAAGTAGCGACAATTAGCCTACGGATGCTCTACCGTTCAAAAAAGAGAAGAACCCCCACGAGTTGCGACCTCATGGGGGTTTGTGCTTTGTGGCACTAATTTCTTTTCTTAGCTGATACCATTATATCATATGTCTGTATGTGTTACAATATGCAAATTCACTAACTATTCCCCATCAAGTACAGTTCCCGGAAAGAAGATCACGTTGCCTTCTTTATACCTTCTTCTTTATATTGCTGTTCTGTATTGTTTTTGCCTTTATCCTCATCTTCCAGCTCAAAGCATTTACCCAAGATAATAGCTTTATTCCTGGCAGATAGTTTTGAGAAAGAGGACAGCAGTTCCATGACTCGTTCCGGATCCTGATTATAAATATTGAGGATTTGTTGCTCTTGTTTAGAAATATATTTATTAGGTTCATGGCAAGACTGATCAATATGTTCGGCACCCAGCAAGTAATCAATAGAAATTTTAAAGTATTCACATATATTTTTTTTTATCTGATCATTTGGTGTACTTTTACCATTTTCGTAAAGTGAAACAGTAGATTTAACTATCCCAAATTTCTGACCAAATTCTTCTTGTGTCATATTAGCGGAAAGTCTTAGTTGTTTTATTCTGTCTGCCAAACTTGCCATATATACATCCCCCAAGTTTAATATTTATAGAGATTATGCTGACCAGTGGTTCGAGCGTTGTTGGTTCGGAATGTTCCCAGAAGCGTATAAGGCGGGTGAGCAACGTATTCACTAAGCTGTCTCTGATATTTCCAATACATTACATAGTTGCAAATGAGACATATATGCGGCATAAGTCCCAGGATCTTGTCAGAAGCAGATTCCAGTATGCAAAAGTGAAGATCCGGCGTATGCAGCAGAATATCGTAGCGGTGACTGCAAACGTATGTAATATGGAGATATCTATAGAGGAAATCAACGGAATGGATCCGGAGCAGCTCAAGGGGCTGATTAAGGATTCCGAATGTTATGAAGCTATGAAAAAAGATAGAAATGGAGAATGAGGTATGATAATAGGAATAGATCACGGATATGGATATATAAAGACATGTCACAGCGTATTTGCATCAGGGGTGGCAGCATTTGACGCAGAACCGGCATTTTCAAAGAGGCTGGTGGAGCTTGATGGAAGATTCTATCAGGTAGGCTGCCAGCCCGATGGACTTGCTGCGGACAAGACAGCGACAGAGGACTACTACATAATGACACTGGCTGCCATAGCAGAAGAGATGAAGGCTGCTGGCACGACAGGTGCTTATGTTACACTTGCGGTTGGCTGTCCCTTAACCAGGTATGGAAGAGAGAAGAGTCAGCTTGAAGCATACTTATCAAAGAACACAAAGATAACATTCAAATATGAGGGAACTGAATACAAGGTGTATGGAATTTCTCATATCTATACATATCCACAGGGATATGCAGCCATAGTGGACAGGCTGTCACGGATCAAAGGCGCCTGTTATCTCATAGATGTAGGCACAGGAACAACGGATATATCGCCTATATCTTCAGACAAATCCATCGACCTTGCAAAGGCAAGGACTCTGCAGATGGGAGTCAGCAACTGTATCAGTATGATAAACGAAGCTATATCAAGAGAATATCAGACCGAGCTTCCGGCAAATGTGATCATAGACGTGATGGTTGGAAGGGATGTTGTGCTTCCGCCGGTGATCATAAGCCTTATCGAGGAGACCATATCATCCTGGTGTGAGATATTACTGAAGCAGCTCAATCAGAACAAGATAGACTACAGACTTACACAGACATTTTTTGCCGGTGGCGGTGCACTTCTGCTTTCCAAGTATGCGAAGTCTATAGATCCTGAGAGAAGCTGTATCACATACATCACGGATGTCACAGCAAATGCAAAAGGCTATGAGCTTCTTCTTTGCAGCGCAGAGTCAGAATAAACAGGGCAAATAATATAAAAGAAGGACAAGCCAAATAAGAGAACAAGAATAGAAAGAGGTGCTTAAAATGGGCGACAAGAAGGAAATAAGGTTTGCCATCGATGCGACAAGTGAAGATAACAGAAGGCTTGTATCTGCCCTTGAGAAATACCGCCCACATGAAAGAAACAAGCTGATAATAGATGTGCTTATTTCACATTTTGTATATGGAGGTATAGCAAGCGGTGAGGCAGGAATACGTGCATATATAGGACCTGACAAAGTGGTGGAGCTTGAAACGGAGCTTCAGAAGCTGCAGAGCAGAGTGGATAAGGTTGAACATTTCCTTTTTAACAGCTCAGGCAATTATCCGGCAGATGCTACAGGAGTTCAGTCACAGCAGAAACCGAAAACGGCACAGGCTGTAAAGCAGGAAGAGCGAGAAATAACAGGCACAGAAAGAGTGGAAGATATTCGCCAGCCAAAAGAATATATGCAAAGCAGGAGTTTATGATGAGCCCACGCAGTAGAAGAGAAGATGGAAATGCTCTGCATGACAGCAAGCCCGATACGACAGAGAATGACACAGGAGAGACGCAAGCACCACAGTATCAGGATATCCCGGACGAAGTGATGGCCATGATAACGGCATTGCAGGATTCACAATAAAAAAAGGAGTCACGTACCAGGTGACTCCAAAGGGTGGACAAACATAACTACATATACATCTACTACATCTACAATATAAGCTGGGCTAAATCTTACTATGCTAAATCGGAAACGCTAGCTACACGTTGTGATATGCTTAAGTTTAATTTCACTCGGCTTAATATGTTACATTATGTCCCCGAATTGAGCATAGTGTAGCAGATAAAAAAGAAAAAAAATCAATAGACTAAAAGTAGAAAACACTATGCAGATAAAACAGACAATAACATTTTCAAAGGAAACTAACAGCAAGGAGGGGAAAATGGTAAGACAATCAAGGAGCTTCATGTATATGCCGAAGATAAAGGAAGTTCCAAACATGGAGACTAAATGGCATGAGGAAGTATACAGGGAAAATAGGGCAGTATGCTAGTGTATAGCAGTGCAATAGACACAGCAGAAGATGATAAAGGCACCAAGCATATATGATAAATACATCACACAGGCTCTATCATTTTGTTGTATATGCCAAGCAAAGCCCAGCCGCCGACAAGTCGGTTGGGCGGATAAATATATATATAGTATTAGTGTAAAGTGACAGTAACTCAGAGGCAGAGAAAAGGCATGAATATATGCTGGTGTCGCTGGTTCGAATCCAGCCTGTCACGTTTACTTATGCAGTGAATCACTGTATAAGGCTGCAATAAAATAAAGGCTGCTACGAAAGATACAGGATGTTGAGAGGAATGGCAAGTAGCAGGATAATATCTGGCCAGGCATAGAGCTATCATCACAAAATAACCTTTTCGTGGCCGCCCGGGAGATTTGCAACCTCCTGATCCACGGAGGAATCCCTGGTTAGAGCAGATAGGAGTCAACTGTCGAGATTATGGGGAGGCTTGCCTGCCCGTCCTGGATGTGTTCCGGAGCTGATCCGGAGCAAAGGGACGTATAGTCAAAGAGTTGCTTGCTACGTTATCTTATGCCAGACCTCAAGCGTTGAAGAGCGTACAGATTGACCAAAGGGGAATTTTACGCTTTTTTGGAGATTATACGGTCTTGAATATACATATTGCGTGATGACAGTGCGCAAGAAACAGGGATAATTCTGCCTTTTTTAGAATGTCCGTGTACCATTTTATTAGGGTGTATATTCAGGGAGGGGGCGAAAAACTGCACACATTGGAAACATTAGTATATGAATAGGCTGATAAAAAAGAAAGCTATCCGTACGGAAGAGAGTGATGCAGTTTTGAGGGGGAAGCCGTGAAAAAAGTTCCAAAAGTTCTAAAAGTTCCATAAATTTTATTTCTGGCTATGATATACTATAATAGGGATTCAAATAAAGAGCTTTACACACATAGTTTTATAACCGCATTATAAAATCTCATCAGGAACCATTACCATTTGTAACAAGACAAGTGGTGATGGTTCTTTTTGTACGGAGATTTTCTTTTTATGCGCATAAGAGCAAGGAGTGGATATGGAATGATATTGAACTATTATGAGCTGCTGAACGTAGGAGCTCATGCAACAGAGCAGCAAATAGAAGCCGCTTACAGAGAAAAGATAATGAAATGTGACAGTGACCTGATGAAACAGCGGTATGACACTGCATATTATCATCTGACAGATGGTAAAAGGCGATACGAATATGATAGGTCACTGGGGATACATAGATATAAAAAGCATGGTGTGTTCTACAGGCTTATGATCCGTCTGATCAGGTCTGTGCTGACCATCCTGGATGCGTTAATGACATTCTACTGGTGTTTCCTGATAGTTGTTGTATGCTGCTCAATATGCGACATCGTTTATCCTGTTCTTACCAGTGGAGCAGTATCGTTATCAGCAGGTGCTAGTGTTGCCACTGAGTTTGCCGGTAAATACGTTGATGAGATATACATACTTAGCATCCTGGCACTGATGGATCTGGCAGGACATTTCTATGTGCGCCGTGCAAACAGATATCTGAAGCATGCCCGGGAAGTAAGCTATGAGGAATATACAAAACAGGAAAAAGGCAGTGATTAAAGAGGGTGACAAAATATGGGAATGGTGCAAAGCCGGAAAGGAAACGTAGGATGAAAGCTGATATAAAAGAAGATTTTGATGAGAGTATGTTAGGCTATGATGAAGCTTATGAGGATATGCTGAAGATGGTGACTCGGATGTATATCTGGATGAGGAGTCAGATGCACCTTATCTGAATGATATGGAAGAAGTTATGAGCACAGGATATATTAAGGAAAAGGAAGAAAAAATAGAATCTGTATCTGACGATATGACAACCGATGATGATGACACTTCCCAGGAGATTCTAACAGATACGGAGTTTTTAGTAGGAAGCCAGAAAAAAGGAGAAATATCAGACGAGATAAACAGCATGACACTTAAGGACTACCTGAAGTACAAGAAAGATCAATACATAGATGACTTTGGTGAAGATGAGGATGGCTGGAATAAGCTTAGATCACAGATCAACTCTGCTGTAATGCTTGGACTAACATTGGCTAAGATTGAGATATTTGCACAGGGCGCCTGGACTACGAGCAGAGAGAGATCCTAAAATATGCTTTGTATGAGTCAAAGATAGACACGAAAGATCTAAAAGATATGGCAGAGAAGAGGTATACTGCTGATGTTCTACGCGTTAAGGTAAATGATAAGAAGATAGATGTAAAAATGAATGAAGAGCTTAGTGCACCACTCAGAATATTGTCTGATAGTATATCGGCGTACAAGTTAGATATAGACGGATATAAGCAAAGAGTCAGAGAATCGGATTAAAGAAATAGAAGAGAAGCTTCGTAGTGCAGAGCAGGAGAGAGATAATTTAAAGGATCAGTTAGAGTCTGAAAGAAGAGAAAATCAAGAGAAGCTGAGGCTTATCAGAGAGAGGGAACAGAGGGAAAGAGAAAAGAAAGAATTTGATGCCAGAGTGGAAAAAAAGCTGCACAGGAAAAAGTTTGCCAGGATGCAGCTTGAGGAGACGGCGAATAGGGAACGCATGGAGATTGAAAGAAGAAAGATAGAAGATGAGTTTCAAAGCAAGCACCGCCGTGGATTCTGGAAAAAGAGGAAAATAGAGCCTGAAAAAGCAAGGAAGAGTATTCCTTTGTCTGCAGTTGAGCAGCTGCCACCGGGATTTAACCTTACGGCTTATATAATGTCTGCTGGGTTGTCGGCAGGACAGATGGATGTGATAAGTCTGGCAGTCAGATCTAAGGTTGATGACAGCATAATAAAGGCTATGATAGATCAACAGTTACCTGCAGCGCAGATGAAACAGCTGCTTGCGGTAGTTTTGGCAAGGGGACATCAGGGTAACTCGATGAGGGAAGAGGATATAAGATATGATGAGATAACTTATATTGAGGATTAGCGAGAATGTATGATATAATTCAAAGATAACTAACAGAGCAGTATATCATGTTTAGAAAAGAGCAGGTGATCTGGTGGAAAAAATATATAATTACCTGATAAATCAAAATCAGATGAGAAGTTGGTGAATAGAGATGGATATATATGAGACAAATGAGAAGTTTACAGAGCTGAGAAAGAGCCTGGGACTTTCGAGAGCTGATGTTGGATATATGCTGGGAATCCCATACAGAACTCTTCAGGACTGGGAGCTAAAAAGAAGAAGAACGGATTATATGTATGACCTTATCCGGATAAGGCTCTGTGAGCTTCCAAAGTACGAGAAAATGGTAGAAGATTACATGGAAGAGCATAACTGTAGCTTTGAAGATGTACAGAAAAAAGTATGGGATAGAGGAAATATGATGAAAAAAAAAAGTTCCAAAAGTTCCAAAAGTTCTATAAAATTCATTTCAGGATATGTTATGATATACTTGTCGAAGGTGTAAGAGAAATACGACAAACCGCGATACTCCCTCCCTGGTCATTCATTTTCATATCTATAAGAAGAACATGATGCAAAGTCATGTTCTTTTTTTTACGGAAATAGATATAAGAGTTGACAAATGCACGCAATGCGTGTATTATATAATCAGAGATACTATATAATGATGAAATATAAAGGGGGACAAAGCGTATGAAAGACACAAAGAAGCTGGATAAGAAAAAAAAAAATATTGATAATAACATCGGCTATAGCACGCGATACTGCTTGTCATGACACTGAGCCTTGTGTTCATACTTCGGGATAAGAAGGATGGAGACACAGCGCAGACGGCAGAGCGTACATGGGCGGATAAGTTGACTACAGAAGCGGCTGGCAAGAAGTCTGAGGCTTCGACAGCGATTGCCAGCGGTAAGAAGAATGAGAAGACAGCGAAGAATAAAACGGCATCAGGCAAGTCCTCTGTCAAGACAAATGCAGGCAAGGGCGATAAAGATACAAAGTCATCATCCAAGGATAAGACCACAACAGAAGCTGGCTCGCAGAAAGCAGGCGTTAGAGCCACAACAGAAGCAGGAACGCAGAGTGAGACAAAGCGACCAGCCACAGAAGCTCCAACCGAGAGAGCTACAGAGAGGACTACGACAGAAGCTCCAACCGAGAGAGCTACAGAGAGGGCAACGACAGAAGCTCCGACTGAGAGAGCTACAGAGAGGACTACCGAGTGTCAGCACGACTGGGTGGCTCAGACCAAGACAGAGAAGGTACTTGTAGAAGAGAGCTGGATGAAGAGATATATGAAACCCGTTTAAAGTGTGCGTACTGTGGCAAGGACGTGACAGATGATGGGGATGGAGTACATGTAAGCGAATGCGGAGAAATGGTGTATGACCCAAGAGCAGACCAGTGGTTTCCGGAAGGAGCCGCAGCAGTGACTTATCAGAAGCTGGTCAAGACCATACACCATCCCGATGAATACGAGGACAGGACAGTTACGACGGGTTATAGGTGCAGCAAATGTGGTGCAGTGAAGTAGAGCAATATCACAGATGTATGACAGGGAACATGAGTTATTCCTTATAAGAGGAAGGCATGTTCCTTTTTTTATACTTTTTTTTAATTGAATATATGAAATTTCAGGCAGTCATCCTTTGTGTCTTGTGGGATGACTGCCTTTTATATAGATGTAACTTATAGACATTGGACAATAAATCAGGGAGGATAGACGATGAAGATGAGAGCAAAAATCAGATCAGTAATTGCGCTGCTACTGTCAGTTGTAGTAGTCATGTCAAGCCTGCTTCCGGGAGTAAGCGCGGCAGCGCCTGTGGCAACTCCAACGGATGCAGAACAGAGCGGCACTGTTGTATTCGTGCCGGAAAGTGAAACACATAGCAGCTATAAGCCGGAGGCTATGGGAGCGTATGGTGTTGTATATGAGATATATGACAGTGATGACAGGAAGGCAGGCGAGTTTGCACTGTCATATGATGGAAAAAGCATATGTAGATGCAGATGGTGAAAACTATGTGTACAGCCAGGAGGAAAAGAGCCTGGCAAAAAGGAAAAGGTGCTTGAGCTTACAGAAGGAAAGTACACGCTAAAGCAGAGTGATAAGCTGTACAGATCACAGGACACTGTAGCAGATGCAGGCTCAGTTGAGAGAGATAAGAATGAGTACAGCTTTAAAGTTGATGCGGGAAGTGAAGTAAAGCTGAAGGTTGTAATCAGGAACAAGACACAGGCATCACCTCTTGCGGCAGCCACAGCTACAGATGCGGCAGGCTATAGCAGATATAGCAGCAACAGACTCAGAGTACTGGGTTGATGGTGACTGGTGCAATCAGAGCTACAATGATTACGGTAACTATCACATAGGTACAACGGCGAATGTTCCGAACAAGTACAGCTCAGGAGCGGACAAGAACAGAGTATTCTGTGTGTGGCATTCAGCTATCGGGCCGTGTGGCAGGAACAACGCCGGAAAGCCGGTGCCGTATGCGAAGAGCAGCAGGAAAGTAACTGCATCTATGAAGAGGGTCATCGTATATTATTACGAAGTGCTTGCAAAAAAGGCAGATTACAGCAGTAACGCGGGAAAATATCTTCGTGAGACACAGCTGTATCTCAGTTATCTGGCAGGCTATGACGGAGAGGTGCCATCCTGGGCATCGGCGGCCATGAAGCACATGACAGTGCCGGTAGGCGAGTCGAATATAAGCATTGACAATGAAAATCCAACAGCAAAGGTATATGCAAGCTATCGTTTCTTTGACAGCTCACATAAGGTACAGGCTACAGAGACAGGCGTTATAGTCAGTGATCCGGTTAAGGTTACAGTAGGAGCAGCGCAGCAACGGGTTAATTTTAAGGTGCCGGCTAACTGTAAGCTGTATCTGTACAGATCAGGAAAATGGATCATATATACGGCAGATGGCAATGAGCATGAGCTGATGAACGGAGACAGATTCCGCCTGGTTACGGATATTTCAAACGGAGGAAAGAGCAAAGACCTTAAAGGGAACAGGAAAATATGCTATATGGGAAACCAGCTACTATGTGCCAAAGAGTCTGCCACTAGGAGGTAATCAGTTTCAGCCTGTTGTAAAGGCGGAGTCCAGCACAAGAAGCATAAGTGTAAAGGTAAGCTGGCCAAGAGTATCAGGTCGATTTTCTATGCTTAAGCTTATGATGAAAAATGATGGAAGCACAGTTCACAAGGCCGGTGCTGTATATACCATGTACAACAGCAAGAATGAGGTGCTTGCCAAGTTCAAGACAAGAGAAAGAGGCTATGCACTCATCACAAAGATGGATAAGAAAAAATGCAAGACACTCAGTATGCTGACAAGCGCAGGAGCTGCGACCTCCAAGAAAGGAACGATCCTTACCGGTATACCGATAGGAACATATACTATAAAGGAGACCACAGTGCCTGATGACTGTGAAGCAGAGGGTACAGGCAGATATGCAGTACTGCGTGTAACTGCGACAGGGCAGACACTCACATATTCCAAGGCAGAAAAGCAGAAAAAATGGCACAGTAAAGTGGACCAGGGTGACAGACACGAGCACTACATGGGAGACAGCATACACCGCAACTGATACACAGTCAGGAGATCCACTTGCTCTTATAATTCAGAAGGTTGATGCAGAATCCGGCACGTACAAGGAGGCAGGAGCTGCAAGCCTTGAGGGAGCAGTCTTTAAGCTGGAGTATTACAGGGGCAAGAAACAGGATAAGGCTGTGGGTACACCTGATAATACATGGTATATCAGGACAAGATATGTTAACGGAAAATATAGAGCATATTTTGGCAATAATTATATTGTAAATACAGATGAATACCCAAGTGATGTACTACCATCTAATGTAAATTCAAATGGAATATTTCTGCTTGAACCAGGCTCAGTCAGGATCACAGAGGTGAAGCCATCGACAGGATATATGAATATAACTGATGATAATGCCGGATATATAAGAATATCTGCCGGAGGTAAGATTACATATATTGATGACTTGGCAAGTACGACAGTATACCTTGACGGAAGCGGCAATACTACATATTTCAATAACGTGCTTGATAAGAATACCATTCAGATCTATGAGCCTGTAAAGCGTGGAGATATTGAGTTTGATAAGACTTATATCAAGAGTGACGGCACAGCTGCACCGATGGCGGGTGTGGTATTCAGGATCACCAGCAAGACTACAGGTGAGAGCCATTATGTAGTGACCGATGCTGATGGACATTTTTCAAGCAGGACTCTAAAAAATACGAACAACACCAATGCAAACTGCAGTGAATATACTGAGACAGAGGATGGTTATACAGAGGGCGATATGGACAGCACCTATGGTGTATGGTTCTGCGGTGATGCTGATGTCAGCTGCGAGGATATAGATCCTGATACAGTGAGCGATGACAGAGGAGCGTTCCCGTATGATACATACATCATCGAGGAGATGAGATGTAAGGCCAATGAGGGTTATACTCTTGCAGAGCTAAAGGAAGTAACTGTGGCAGATAACAAGGAAGTAGTATCTGTAGACGCGCCATTTGTCAATGTTCCATATCCAAGGATAACTACACTTTCAGAGCATTCAGTGCGAAGAGCTGAGAAGGTTACATTGAAGGATGAGCTGCATACATACTGGCTGAAGGCTGATACATGTTATACGGCAAAGGGAATCGTGTTTGACAAGGAATCCGGCAAGCCGGCAGTGGACGGAGCCGGACAGCTTATAACAGGCAGTAAGGTATTTACAACAACCTCAGAGGGAGCTGTGAATGGGTATCTTCCTGAGTATAACCTTACGGGAGATGATGCTGTGGAGTTTACCTTTAACAGTATAGGAATGGACAGCTCATATGTTATATTTGAATATCTGTATGAGGGCAGCGATGAAGCTGATCTGAAGCTGACTGATGATGGACAGGTGGACACAACCGGAGCTATGACGGATCTTTGCGGGCAATCTGGTATGTCATGCGGATATAAAAAATGAAGATGGTTCACAGACCTTTACAGTGCCTTGGATTGAGACGGATGCATTTGCTGATGAGAATGGCATGCAGGAGATTCAGGCAACTGAGAAAACTAAGATAAGTGACACAGTAATATGCCGTAACCTGGTCAAGGGTGAAAAGTATAGGCTGGTTACAAAGGCTGCATTCAAGAAGAATGGCAATATTGAAAATGTGAAGGATGGCAGTAAGGAGCTTATGGGAACAACCGAGTTTACTGCCGAGAAGACTGAGACGACAAAGACAGTTAAGCTGCCGGAGTTTGATGCAACACCTTACGAGGGATGTACAATAACAGTATATCAGTGGCTGTACATGGTATCTGATGGTGAGGATATTCTGGCTGCGGAGCATACAGACTATGACAACGTGCGACAGCAGATCAATTTCGTAAAGCTGCGTACAAAAAGCAAAGGATCCGGATACAGAAGATAACTTTACTTCATCTGTAGATAAGGTTAAGGAGCGTGTAGATAATGTTATCTGTACGAATCTGACTATAGGTCATGAGTACACACTTACACCGTATCTGATGGACAGAGCTACAGGAGACAGAATAAAGGACAGCAAGGGAAATTACGTCACAGGGAATAGGACATTTACAGCAACTAAAAAGAATATGACAGTACCTGTGATAGTGAAGTATAACCCGGTTGACTGCGGCCTTGTTGGAAAGAAGATAACATTTTTCGAGTATATGACTACTCTTGGCAAAGATGTAGCATGTCATACAGATCTGAATGATGAAGGTCAGGGAATGGGACATCCGAAGCGCACACAGTTCTTCATGAAAGCGGAAGTGCGGTGAAAGAGATCAAGACATCAGGAATTGTAAACCTTACAGATACAGCCGATTATGTTGAACTTAAGAAGGGATATGAATTTGAGTTTGTAGCTAAATTCATGAATGCTGATACAGGCAAGGTAATCAGTATAGATGGTAATGATGCAGTAGTTAGAAAGCCTGTTAAGGCTGATGCAGATAACGGAACTATTCAAATGGATTATTCCTTTGACATCCAGAAATCCGGCCTTATAAAGGCTGATGGTACTGTATCTGATGTAGTCTGCTATGAATATGTATACTATAAGGGTGAGCTGCTTTTTGCTGAGGAAGATATAACTAACAGAGACCAGACTGTCAGCATCAAGCCAATAAGTGGAAGACTTACAGTACATAAGCGTGAGCTTCAGAACAAAACGATACCGGTTTCCGGTGTTACATTTATGCTGTTTAAGAAGGCAGCTACAGTTATTCCTACAGTAGATACAGAGAAGCTTGATGGACTTACAGATGCGCAGCTTAGAGAGATCGCATCCTGGAAGAATAAGACTGCTGATATGTACATGGGCACTTATGTGACTGACAAGAATGGAGATATAGTAGTAGATGATCTGACAGCAGGCGATTACTATGTTGTAGAGACTAAAACTCTTGACACATATAAGCTCTGCACAGAACGACCGGAATTTACCATTGATGGAAAAAATGATGTTGAGATAACAATAACGAATGAGGCAAAGGTAGGTTATGTGACGATCACAGGACCTGAAGATACACCTTCACAGGGTGGATGGCCGGGCAGAACACCGAATACAGGTGATTCAACTCCAATAGCATGGCTGTTATTGTTCTTTGCAATAGCATTAGCAGGTGCTGCAGCAGTGCTTGCAGTTAAAAAGAAAAAGCACAGTAACATGCTTATTCTTATGCTTATAGCCGGTGCGGCATTATTCATGAATCAGACATCAGTATTAGCTGCTGAGAGTGATCCGGATGGAGATTACATCACAGAGACATCAACAGAGGTTTACTATACTGATGATGAGACAGCTTATAATTTTGGATTTGAAGAGAGCAAGGAGGATGATAAGAATACATATTCACTTGACAGAGTGGAGTATGACACCAAAAGGGTCAATAGTGACGAGAAAAAGGCTGAGGAGTCTGTGTCTAAAACAGAGGAGAATGTAGCAGCCGGCTATAAGGCACCTGAGAGCATCAAGCAGAATGGGTATACGTATATTCTGTCAAAGAGTGAAGTTATAAAGCAGAGTAAGCCGGTGCATATTGAGGCTTATAAGGATACGGAGTATGTGAGCAGCGAGCCGGTTCCGGATCAGACGATGCAGTATACTTATGTAGATGCAGATGGAAAAGAGCATGAGCTTGACCTTCCATATACGAGAACAGAAATACTTGATACAGTGGGAAGCACAGAGATTGTATATAACGGGGTTGTAAGCGGACTTAATTATAAGTATATACAGATAGGCGATAAGCTTATATCATCTGAGGACTTTTCGCTTGATGAAGCCACGATGAAGAATATACTTATAGACAATGGATATGATGTGTCAGAGATTGGCAGCCTTAGCTTTTCATTGTCGCCGGATACGTATACTGATTCAAAGGGTAATCTTTGCAGAAATTATACGATATCAGCAGGCAGAACAGGCACGAAGTACAGAATCTATTATACGGATGATGTAGATGACCTTGATGTGACTTATAAGGCAGTAGATGTGTACGTACTGTCAGATGCTGATAAGGATGAGATAGACAAGTACAACAATGAGACACTTGTTACAGCCACGGCATATTACAAGGCAGCCGTCAAGGCAGCTCCTATAGATGAAGAGAAAACAATGTCTCCAGTAAAAAAGGCAGTGCTTGCCGGTTCAATAATACTTGGAGTGCTTGTGCTGATCGCACTTGCATTGTATCTGGTTAAAGGCGGCCGAAGAGATACAGATAGAAAGTCAAAGAGAGATATCAAGAGAGACTACAAGGAATTATAAGGCAAGACATAAACAGAAGAGATAATGAAAAAAAAAAAAGACTGGTACATGACAGCTTGGAAATAGCTGTTATGCCACTGGTCTTTTTTATGCAAAAGAAAGGTGGATTAATTATGAAGAATACCAATAATATCAGGAATTTTAAGCATACAGCAGAAATGGTTTACAGGAAGCTTGTTATGGCTGCTGCATTTTTGTATATAGCATTTAATACTGCATACACAGCGTATGCAACAACAGAAGCCGGGGCAGATGCAACAGCTATAGCTAATCAGGTTACAGGTCCGATCAATACGTTGACAACTATTATTGTAACGATCTTTGCAGCTTTCGGTGCACTTTGGCTTGCAAAGGCAGTACCTGAGCTGATAACAGCTATTCAGGGGCAGGATAACTCAGGTATATTTCATGCAGCGAGAAGTATTGCCTGTGCCCTTCTGCTTGGCGGTCTTCCGCTGATCATCAAGCTGTTTGCTTAGGGGGATAGTCTATGGTAGAAATATTGGCAAAAGCTGCTGAGACTACAACAGAAAGTAAGACACCAGTACTGGATGCTGTAGATACTGTAACATCAACAATATCAGATGTGCTTAGCAACCTTGGCAGATACTGTGTTGAGTGGGTAGATGGAGCCCTTAGCGTTTTTCGAAAGCTGACTTGGAGTGCAAAGGATCTGCTCACATTTAAAACGACAGATTCAACCTTCAGTTCATTTAATACAGTGATCAATAATGTATCCGGAGTGCTCACGATCATCGCATCGTCGCTGCTTGTTCTGTTCTTTCTTACAAGCCTTGCTTCAGATGCGTGGGACAGCAGGCATGATATGGATGTGTGGGGACTTGTTAAGGACATAGCGAAGCTAATCATATCAGTTGTGGTTGTGAATAATGCATTATACTTTACCAAGCTGATATTTAATGCGGGAGCCGGTCTTGCATCTGTAGTTGCTCTTGGCGTAGGAGGGGATGGTTCCGATACAGTCGAGCTGTCAAGTGTTGCCGCGAGATACCTGACATATGGAGTATCCGGCATAAGAGGAGTATTTCTGCTTGTGGTTTATGTGCTTGGCAGCATAGTTATAGTGATGTGCGGAGTCATGATTACGATGGAGATATATCAGAGAATATTTAAAATATATATTTTGATTCCGTTTTCAACTTTGTCATATTCGACATTTGTTATGGGTAACAGAAGCGGAGGCGAGGTGTTTTCTGGGTACCTGAAGAGTATTATTCAGGTGGCACTTGAGGCAATGGTTATAATGCTTGCTATCAGCTTCACGTACAGGCTGTGTAATAATTCAGCGGTTATGCAGAAGCTGTTTCCGGCTAAGTTCAATGATTATGCTGTTGTCGCTGCAACTAGCTATGATGACTATATAGTGCTTAATGAATTTGTATCAAATTACAGTATATCTTACGATGAAGATGCTGGCTCAATGGATTCCGTGATTATATGCAGCAGTACTATGATAATGCAAAGAGACTTGCCGAAAAGAAAAGTGAAAGACATAATATTAATTCTTTTGGGAAAATGCTAGGAAGCTATTTTGAACTCAGCAACGTTAACGGGAATCTGCTTTCCTCGCTAGACAGTATGAAGACAAAGCCAGCAGTCATCCTGTATAATACTGATACGAATTCCGTGCAGCAGAGTGTGCAGGCGGCTACCCTGTTTGCAAACCAGGTAAAAAACGGAACGCCGGGTGAAACCTTCAGGACATATTATTTCTATATGTATCCTGAAGCATCGATAAAGGATGCACTTATGCTGTTAGTTCAGGTATTGTTCCCTTGCATGCTTTGTGTAGGTGCAGTTAAGGCTGCCGGAACATATTCCGGTATGGCAGTTGGCAAGGGCTAAAGTTTACGAGGAGGAATAAGATGGAATTACCGATCAATCAGGATCCGGAGCAGCTTAACAAGAGCGTATATGCAGGCTGGAAATGGTGGCAGTATGCACTCATGGGAATATCAATAGCAGCCGCTGTTGCTTTTGTAGTATTCTTTCAGGGCAGACTTGGAATAACACTTTGCAGCATCATATGTATAGCTATTGTTGCGCCGCCCGGATTCGTAGCAACATACAAGAAGAATGGGCTGAATTTTTTTGAATACCGTCAGAAGAAGAAAATAAATCAGACGGAAACATTTGTATATAAGAACCCGCCTGTTACGGAAACTGTTATGTCCGATGATAATGGCAGTCAGAATAGTGCTGATAAAAAGAAATGCAATCGGATATATAATTAAAAATCTTATAACAGGTGGTAAGAATTTGTAACCTTAGATTGGGCATCACGCGTAAAATGCATGATGCCCTTGCTTTTGGAGGCTTAGAATGAATAATTGGAAAATATATAAGAAATGTGATGATTTCCGTGTTGCAGCACCAAAGAGCGTGAGTGACCTGGTAGAAATAAAATCAATAGCGGAGAATGGTATATTTGAGGTTGGAAAAGGTGGAATATTCACAAAAACCTACACTTTTACGGATATCAACTACGCAACGGCATCTGTTGATGAACAGATCAGTATGCTTGAGAGCTGGTGCAGATGGCTTAACAGTAATTCTGCCCCATTTAAGATAACCTGGAATAACAAGAATAAAAATGAAAAGACATTGCGTGAAGAGGTGCTTTTTCCGCTGCAAAGAGGACAGGTATGATAAGTATAGAGGCGCATTTAATACTGAACTTGAGGACAGGATAATGAATGGCCGGAAGGGTATTGAGCAACAGATGTATCTCACTATCCGCTACGATAAGTCAACTCAGTATGAGGATGCCAGGGTATACTTTGATACTATTGAGAATAACATGGTCAGAAATTTTGCCGAGATCGGTTCTGAACTCAGACCTCTTAATGCGACAGAGAGACTAAGGATATTGCATGATTTCTACAGATTCGGAGATGAAGAGGTATTTAATTTTAATTTCAGGCTTGCAGTTAATTCAGGCTGGGATTTTCTCGATTCCATTGTCAATACAAGACTGGATTTCAAGAGATCAGATGACTATTTTATGACGGATGACAAGTATGTTACATGCCTGTATCTCAAGGATTATCAGACAAGCAGCCTGTCAGACAGATTTCTGACAAGACTAATGGGGCTTAACATCAAGATGATGGGAAGTGTGGATGCAGTGCCTATTCCTGATTCAGCAGTAAATGATTTGCTTAAAGCCAAGTATATAGGTATCGAGAACAGGATCCGCAAGCAGAACAAGAGCAGAGTCAAAGAGATGGACTTTAATTCAGATATCAGTCTGCCGGTACAGATGGAAAGAGACGAAGTAAAAAAGCTGATAAAAGAAAAGAATGACGAGGATCAGCATTTTCTTTATTCGATGCTCAACATCTTTGTTATAGCAGATACACTTGAGGAGTTGAAGAGAGATGTAGCACTACTGATTGAAACAGCAAAGGATAATTCTGTTGTACTTGCCATATCTTACACCATGCAGCGTGAAGCACTTAACACCATACTTCCTATTGGAGTGCGACAGGTGGAAAATGGAAGAAATATGCAGACGAAGGGACTTGCGGCACTGTTTCCATTCAACGTTCAGGAGTTGCAGAACCCACATGGTATATGGTATGGAAGCAACGTTGTGTCTAAGAATCTTGTGATGGCAAACAGAAAGAAGCTTGTAAACCCGCATGGCTTTGTATTTGGTGTTACCGGATCCGGAAAGACAACTACATGTCAGATAGAGATGTCGCAGGTATTCCTTAATACAAATGATGACATCATAGTTATTGATCCTAAGAATGATTATGAGCAGCTTGCGAAGTGCTACGATGGTACATATATCAATATATCACCGCAGCCTTGGCAACCGCTATAATCCTTATGAATTTCAGGGAGACATCCAGGATAGAAACATAGTCGCTGATAAAACAGATATAACCCTTGCAATAGCTGAGACATGTAAGCGTGATTCGCTTACACCGAAGGAGACGAACACTCTTGACCGGGCGTTAAAATTTGCATTTACAGGGGCAGAGCTTCAGGAGAGGCATGCATGCCTTACGGATATATACAATGCTTTGTCAAAGATAGATTCAGTAGAGGCTCGTGACATAATGGAGTATCTGGAGATGTTTGTTAATGGCTCGTTCAATATATTCGCAAAACAGTCAAATGTTAATATCAATGATACACGGCTGCTGTTATTTGGATTGAAAGACATGGGCGATAAGCTGAGAGATCTCACTATGCTTATCATGCTTGAATGTGTAAAAGAGAGAATCATGAGTAATGCACGAAAGGGTAAATGCACCTGGCTTTATATAGATGAATTTCATGAGTCTGCTGCACACAGAGTATCAGCAGATGTTCCTAAAGAAGCTATGGATGCTTGTGCGATCCCTTGGTGGAATATGTACAGGACTTACGCAGAATGTGGCTGATCTGTGCCTTAATGATGTCACAAAGGCAATGATAGAGAATTCAGAGTTCCTTATTATTATGAAACAGAAGAATGGAGCTGTAGATGTAATCAGGGATCAGCTTGATCTGCCAGATGAGATGATAAAGTATGTAACCAGGGAGAGCCGGTCTGGCCGGGGGCTTATAAGATCTGGAAGTATAACAGTACCATTTGACCTTACTGTAGAGGATAAGTCAGAGCTGTTTAATCTCGGTGTGATAAAGCATGACTTCCATACTGTAAATTCCGGGAGGTGAAATACTGAGTGAGTGATGACATTGACAGAAAAGCTGTTTCTCAGAGAAATAAATACATAAGAATAAGAAAGGCATCACAGAACTCACGCATTATAGAGAAAAGACGATCTCTATTAGGAAGGTCAAAGACCGCTACAAGGACTTCTGCAGCTAGGTCAAAAATACTGGGAAAGAACAGGGAATCTGCCGTTAGAAAAAACAGTAAGAGAAAGTCCCTGGCAAAGTATGCTGGCTCAGTAGGGAAAATGCGGCCGGGCTGGCAACTGACACAGCCAGACAGGCAAAAGCACAGATTAAAAATATAGCTGTACAGAATAAGATACAGGAGCTGGCAAACTCTAAAGAACCGGCTGACATGCTTGTCATGCTTGGTGAGAAAGGACTCACAGGAGCCGTGAAGATGTCTGGTATTGTTATTAATTTTATCTTTAAGGTGATAGTAAATGTTCTTAAAGCTGCTGCATCATGTCTGGGATCATATTTTTTTATTGTTATTGCGGCTCTCGCACTTATATTTGTCGTGTATGCGGCGGGAGAAGTACAGTATGTGCACAATGTAACGGCTTATACTTATTCCGAAGACTCAGATACAACAGGAATGGTAGAGGGATCTGTAAAAGTTCCACGTCTGGCAGGTACGGATACCGAGCTGACATACAAGGAAGTAACTCATAACAAGTGGTATTCTGCGCACGTTGCAGAGGGCGGCACTCCGTTTTCCGGAGATATTGGACTTGACAGGTTAGAGGTGACTGGGGCGGCAACTGTACCGCATACGCCTGGGGCAGACGCTGCGAGCTGGAAGGTGAGAGGACGAAGCTTGAGCTGCCGGAGATGCTTATTTCTGGTACGCAAGGGAGCTTGCAGCGGGAATATATAAGTGTGGACAGACGGCTGAAGTGGGGGCTGTATGCGTATGGGACTATGGCACCGGGGCAAATGGTCATGTGGCTGTTATCGAGCAGATCAATAAGGATGGATCAATAATAACCTCAAACAGTGGCTATAGCACTAGAAAGCTGTTTTATAATGATACATTTGCCAGTGAAGATGAGCTAAAAACGAGCTATGGAAATTTTCAGGGATATATATATCTGGAAAAAAAGTAAGGAGGACTGACTGACAGTGAATGATGAAGTATTGAAACAGGAGCTAATAAAGAAAATAGAGTTTGAGCGTAGAAAGTATTTTATGTATTTGAAGCTATGCAAAGAATCTGGATATTGCTACGAGAGCAAAAGAAATATACTATAAGAATCTCATTTATGATCAGCTTATAGCAGATATAAGTGATGATAAGTTATCCGGCTCAGATATGAGGGAATATCTGCTTGCAAGTGATTTGATTGATACATTTTATGCAAGAGCCCAGGATAGCGTAACCATATCAAAAGGCAGAATTGAAGCACGTTCCTGGGATATGTTAAAGAGTGCAGTGAAGTTTTGACACATAAAATACAAAAATTACTAAAACAGCAGTTATGCAGAACTTGTATAACTGCTGTTTTTCTTTTTATCTTGCGTGTTGCGAAAGGAGAATTATTATGTATCGAACAAAAAAGAGCAGATGGCTGAGGAAACAAGAATGTGCAGGAATGCTGACATAATGCAGATAGCAAGGTCTATGGGGATAGAGCTGAGACGCAGAGGCAGCGTATACGAAGATAAAGCTGAACATGGAGTAAGAATATATCCGAACACAAACTCATTTTATGACTTTTTACAACGCTGCAGGTGCCCGATAGATCTCGTATGTAAATATAGAGATTGTGGGATAGGTGAGGCAGTTCAGTATATATTATCTGAGATAGGTTATGACAGAACTTACGAACACCAGCATGACCATGCAACTGATCGCGGCAATAGTGAGTATCTGAGAAGCGGTGTTGTGGGTGGGAAAAACGGCTCAGGACGTACAGAGCTGGATATTCCACCACATGCACTTAATAATCGAAGATTATTTGCATATCTGAACAAGACAAGACATATAGATGCTCCGGTAATACAGCAGATGTTGCACGATCACCTGATATATGAGACAGACCGGCACAATATAGCGTTTGTAGCAAATGATGAGAAAGGACAACCGGCGCATATATTTCAACGCGGAACTGTAACGGATAAGGTGTGGCGTGGAGATATGGCAGGCAGTGATAAGGAGTATGGGTTTACGTATGGCAGCGGCAGCGATGAGCTTGTTGTGTTTGAAGCACCGATAGATCTTATGAGTTATTTATGCCTTAGAAAAGAAGACAGAAACGAAGATCTGCTTGCGCTTGGTATGCTAGATGACGGTCCGATAGATAAATACCTGGCTTTTCATCCTGGCATCAAGACTATTCATTTCTTCCTGGATAACGATGCCCCGGGTACAGCTTTCTCACAGAATATGATGCTCAAGTATTCAGATAAAGGGTACAAATGTACAAACTACCTGATGGGTGAGCTTGCAAAAAAAGGCTGCAAAGATGTGAATGATTATCTGATCCAAAAAAGGGGATCTGTAATTAAAGCAGAAGGGAAGGCAAGATGCTGATGATACAAAAGGTGATAGATGAATATGCAGAGCTTGTGACAGATGAGCAGCAGATGTATAGGACTGAGCTGACAGAAAGTATAGAGGAACAAGTTAAGATTATGAAAAAGAATAATTATGATGAAATATCAAGAAGGAAGAATATGGTAAATGTGCCTAAAAAGAATGTGTAGACACGCATAGTATTGGATTATCGCCATAGGACGAAAGTCTCGTGGCGTCTTTCAATTAATACAAAAAACAAATAAACAGGAGGATGACCAGGTGAGTGACAATGAAAATAAAGAGATAGCAAGCAACGAAGATGAAAGCATTGAAATGCAGATAGCGGCCAACAGGAAGGTGAAGGATTCAATCTTTTGCAGTCTGTTTCGGGAAAAGGAGAATGCATTGTCATTATATAATGCAGTGAATAGAACAAGTTACACAGATCCTGATGAACTTGATGTGCAGGTAGTGGAAAATTCAGTGTATATGGGCTATAATGAAGATAACTCATTCATAATAGACAGTGTGCTTGCGATGTACGAGCACCAGAGCACGTACAACCCAAACATGCCGGTCAGAATGCTTATATACATAGCGGATGTATATAAGAGATACATAGAGGAGCATGCGATACAGAATGAATTGTATGGCACCAGAAAGATAATGCTTCCAGCGCCACAGGCGATTGTATTCTACAATGGGCTTACAGACAAAGGGAGCAGTACGAGCTGAAACTGTCAGACAGCTTCGAGAAAAAAGAGCAAAGATAGAGCTGACAGTAAAGGTATATAACATCAATATAGACAAGAACAGAGAGCTTCTGGCAAGCTGTAAGGTATTGAATGAATACTCAGAGTTTATAGCGCAGCTTAGGCAGAGCAAGAACAAGTATGACAGCCAGATATCAGATAAGAAGACAGCATATAATAAGGCTGTGGATGAAGCAGTAGATTATTGTATCAGGCATGACATACTGAAGGACTATCTGATACGGCACAGAAAGGAAGTGGGCAGTATGGCACTTAGCGATGTGACATTTGAAGATGTACTGGCATATAGATGCGAGCAGGCAAGAGAAGAGGCAAGAGCACTTGGTAGGAAAGAAGGAAGAGAAGAAGGAAGAGAAGAAAGAACAGCTGTCGTTGCCTTCATAAAGTATGTAAACGTGTGAAAGATGTATGGACAGCACAGAGTTATATAGGCTGCTCCGATAAAGTGGTTAGAAAAATATAGAGATTACGTCAAAACACACACGCCGGAAGAGGTAGAAAAGAAGTTCGGAGATACAGACTATAACTGCGGAATAAAGGGAAAAAAGTATTACTTGAGAGTAGTTTATATTAGGGAAGTATTCATAAAAAGTCAGGAGCATATCAAAAAATGTTCCTGGCTTTTTTATATTTGTAGGCACTGGGAAAATGGAAACTTCCGTAAAATACGGAAAAAATTGCATAGAACATAATTTTCCAGATTTTATGGAAAATTCCAAAACGAGGGTTATATTATTCGGGGTATTAGGGGTGTCCCCTAGCAAGATGGTATTTTGTAATACAAAATGCGTGTCTTGCTACTATAAAATCAACTCTTTTTTTATCCGCTAAGTCATAAATTTCATAAATTGCATGAAAAATGGCCGAGCTGATAAATAAAAAAAATACAAAACTTCCATAAAATACGGAAAAGATATGGAAAAATTAAATTGTACCATACAAAACTTCCGTAAAATGCGGAAAATTCCGCAAAAAACGGAAAACGGAAACTTCCGCAAAACATGGAAAATTCCATAAAACGCGGAAAATTCCGAAAATTCCGCAAAAAACGGAAAACGGAAACTTCCGCAAAACATGGAAAATTCCATAAAACGCGGAAAATTCCACAAAAAACGGAAAGTGGAAAATTCTGTAAAATATGGAAACTTCCGTAAAACGCAGAAAATTCCATAAAACATGGAAAAGTGCCATATAGATAGAGAGAGGTACAACAATTGGGTAAATTAGATAAGATAAAATGCATTAGAATGGACGCATCTACGTTGGAGCTGCTTCAGAAAAATCTTGATAAAATTAATGAACAATCTGAAAAGGCAAATAAAAAGAAGATGAATGAGTCAGCTTATATAAGAGATCTGATACATAGAGTCCATCAGGAGAATATTGGATTTTCAACAGACGAATTTGCGAAAATATCAAGGACACTGGCAGGAATAGGAAATAACATAAATCAGATAGCGCATAATACTAATATGCAGGTTTATAATCAATATGATGCAGAAAAACTGCGAGAAGGGTTAAGATACACTTGCTGACATAAAGCAGCCAGACTGGCGGAAATCAGAAAGAAGGTGTGACATGGCATTCTTGCGTTTGGGCTTTATTAGAGAATCAAAGACTGGAAATATAAATAAAGGACTGTATGATGCAATAGCTTATATCTTCAATGAAAAAAAAAAAAGACTGAAGGCAAGTATGTAGGAGGATATAATCTTATCGTTGATATGCAGAATAGTACAGAATCAGCATATAAGCAGATGCTTGACACAAAAAAGACTTTTTGACAAGCTGGATAAGAGACAGGCATATCATTACAAGCTTTCCTTTCCCTCAAATGATGATGTCAGTCCGGAACAGGTGATGAATATAACAGATGAGCTGTGTTCAAGGTGTTTTTCAAACTATGAGTGTGCATATTCAGTTCATACAAATACAGAGCATCTGCATTCACATATAGTGTTCAACAGCGTTGGATTTGATGGGTATAAATATAGGTATGAAAAGGGTGACTGGCAGAGATACATACAGCCTGTAGTGAATGATATATGTATGAAATACGGACTTTCAGGACTTGATCTGGATGTTGATGAAAATTTGAAGCTCAACTATAGGTCGAAGAAGAATATGAATTATAACAGCTGGATGAAAAATAAGGGCACTAAAGTACAGTCTTCAGAGTATACGAATGTTATGATAAAAAAGGATTTGGATGAATGTATAGCTGCCGCACATAGTTACGACGAATTTGTCAGGTTGATGACGAAAAAAAGGCCATGTGTATGATGATAGCCATAAGTATATAACAGTTAAGGCCCCAGGCCGAAAGAGACCGGCGAGAATAATTAATTTTACATCCGATAAAAGTACATATACAAAAAGAAAATATAACAAATATGATAATGGGAATATATCTGGACAGAGAAGAAGTAGTGAGGCGGCTGTTTGCGGACTGGAATGAATATAACAGTACGATAAAGGTACGCTTTATGAAGTATTATAATATAGATATATTAAGATTAAACGAGGAAATTGAGCTTATTGCTGATAATGAAATAAGTGACAAGAAAGAGCTTACAGAATATGCTGCATACATATCGGCTGTTGATAAGGAACTTAATATTATTAGAAAAAAAGATAAATAAAAGTCTGGCAAGGCACGAAGCTGCTTATAAGGCTCTTGATGAACTGCTTGATAATTATGAGGGGTTTGTCAGATATAAGAGTGGTGATGTGAGATGCAAAGAAGCTTATGATACATGTATGGCTGCATATAGAGAATTATCACGATATGATATTAAGCGACTGTATGAATATAAGGAAAAAAAGCGCAGGAAGTGATCACACAGATAGACGACTACAAGAAACATGTATATGTGAATAAGAAGATAGTGAAGAGAATCCAGTCTAAAATAAAATAGTTCCAAAAGTTCTAAAAGTTCTAAAAAAGATAAAACAGGGTATGATACACTATAATCGAGATAGGTGTCAGGATATATTTTTTTTATTTAGCGTCACAGACCGAAAGGTTCGTGGCGTTTTTCAATTAATACAAAAGATAAACAAAAAGAAAATGTTTGGCGATTCAGATATTGGTTTTTTATTGCAAATTTTGAAGGAGGCAAGTTTATAATGCAGGACATTATAGTTGAGAGAGAGCAGCTTTATAAAACAAGGCTGGTTGATGCTCTTATGAATGCTGGGGTAGCTGTTAATGATATGCTTAATCTGAGAAGTGATAATTCTGGTTATGAATTGTTAAGTGAATATCCACTTCAGATGAAACTTATTGCAAAGAAGATAAGGATAGAAGGATATGATAATACCAGAAACCAGATAATAAGGGCATTTGATAAAGGTGATTTTTCTCTTTTGAATTTTGATGATTTAAAAGAGTACACTGTTGTAGCAAATAATGAAAGTCATGACATATACCTAAGGTCAAACAAACTAGATGATGCGTATGAATATGCATATAGACGGAGTTTAAGCCAGAAAGAAGATATCATGATTTTGTTTGGCGCTGCAAAGGAAAACTATTTTATGTCATTACGTGAGAGAGATGGAAAGAATATAAAATATCAAAAAAGACTTTGAATTATCAAGAGAAGGTGTTCCCGCAGAACCCCTTGTAGTATTAAGAAATGGAAAAGTGAAATTTGGTGATGAGAATGCACAGGACATATGGTATGATGGCACACCTGAAAAAATAATGCCACAGATTAAATATTATTCAGATTGGTTTGAACGTACTTATCTTTATAAGGAAAAGTATCCATATATTGTGAGTGGAATATCAAAAGCTGGTGAAAGTTATCTTGATAGATGCGACACAGCAGAAAAAGCAGTAGAGCTGTTTGCAAGATGTCATGATCAGTACAGCGGAGATACATATATCAGTTACGCCATCGAGAATGTGAAAAATCCAGTGCTGCTATTTGCGGTTAATGCTGATAACCAAATAAAAAACTTTGCAGAAAATATTGAAGATGGACAACTGACGAACATCATAAATGACATATCTGTGGAATTATCGAAAAATGATGAGCCTGTTGAACAGGAAGAACAGGAAATTGAGCATACACCACAGATTGAACAGAACGAAGAAATAAATCGGAATATAGGTGATAATGATGAAAATAAGAATGTGACACATGAAGAAAATGATGAAGGTTTAATAGATGATAATGCGGAAGCAATAAGCCTTAGTGTTGCAGATGAAATATGCAGCTTTGTTATATGGTTCGGAGGTAACTGCTGAACAGTATGAGGATGTAGCGGACTGCATATTATATTTTGATGGTTCAACTGAAGGAGACAGAATGCTTGTTGAAGATTTAAGAAAATTGCAGGCAGAGTATTCTGATCATAAAATATCCTTTGAATATATGAAGAGTGAAGAATTGATAGGGTATCTGCTTGCGAAGGCACCACAACTAGATATAAGCCCAAATGTTGTAACACAAAACATTAATATTATTAGAAAAGAAAGCAAAAGGTAGGAGGTAGATCAGATGGAGACACCAGGATTACAGGAGACAGTACAGTTAGCTAATGTTTTTTCCTCGTTTTTAGGTGAGATGATGAGGGCTGGCATAGAAGGCACTGGGTTGTTATTCAGAGGAGCAGGAGGTCTGGTAAAAGGATCATATGCACTTATAATGCTTGCTAAAAGAGAACACGAACAGAACAGGAGGGATCCAAGCATATTCAGAAAAGGAAGTTACTCGATGACTGATATGATCAAGGTATGCAGCCAGAAGAATGTGAAAAATGCAGCTGATGAGAATAAGAAATGATAGCGGCACAATAGAGGAATTTGAGAAATTTGCACGTAAAAATAAGCTTGCATATTCAATTATGCCAGATTTGAATGTTCATGACGAATATATAGAGGTGATGTACCCTTCGACGCAGGCTGTACAGTATCAGAGCTTCATGAATAATATAAATAAGAGGCAGGCATTTAGCATATCAATGGATGACTATATAAATAATGCAACACCAGATAAGCACCAGGAAATACAGACTATGATTAACAATCTGTCAGAAGAGGAAAAGAAGCTGCTAAACAGTTCAGAAACTATAGATAACAGCGAAAAAAAAGCACTGTGGAAGTTTCGAATGTTCCAGATACTTATGATCAGGAGCTGAATATAAGTGGACAGCAGCTGATAAAAAAGAATGAGGACGGCATAGCCGTGATAGCACTAACAGATGATAATAACAAAGAATGCTGTCTCAGGGTGGCGGCAGATGCAGTGACACCGACGGAATATGGGTATAAGGTCAAGCTTAACGGCACAGAACATGTGGCATATACATCAGCTGTGGACATTACGCTATATAAAGATGATATAGCAAGAGAGACAAATTCATCATATATTGTGTCTGTTCCGAATACCAATGGAGAGACATTTATAGCATTTGATAAGAGAAACTGTAAAATAGCAGGAGATGAGATCATAGTTCCTATTAATTCTGCCGAAAGGTATCTGTTGCTTAACAAGGACTACCAGATCAGCGGAGAATCAACAGGAATTGAAGTGTACAAGGGACATTTTGATAGTAAGCTGATCAGTGCAGACACTATAGGTCGGTATAATGCAAACTATCAGAAGCTGAATAGGCTTAATGTACCGCAGCCCTGAACAGCCACAGGAAGACATGCAACAGATGCAGAACGAACAGAAGGAAGGACAGGTACAGACAGACAGTATTCATCCACAGATTGAAGAGAAGGCTGAAAGTGAAAGAACTCTGCCAAGGATCATAGTAGAAGTTGATAGAGAGCGTATGACGGATTCTGATGTAGGTGTAAAATCTGTCAATACCTCACAGGGAACAGTTCATATCAATCAGAGCAAAGATGCTTGATTCAAGAGACAGATATGGTAATCCGAGAACATTTATGCTTTGCTAAATACAGATGATACATTACTATCAGGGATAAGAATGCACAGGAACGGCATATAAGTGGTTCTGAACTGGCTTCAATAGTAAGAGATGATAGATTAAAGGCGTACACATTACAGAGGCAGACACAGGAAAAAAGTAATTTCAACAGCAAAAACACTTGATGAAGTGAGGAGTAGTTCCGTAAATATGCAGAAGAGAAGGTAGGAGATAAAGTGGAAGCTGCAGGAGTAAACGAAACAATGCAGATAGTAAGGGTTACAGAAAATGGCGCAGAAAGGGTTTTCAGAATATCGGGTAAAGTACTTGGAACATCGGGCAGTATAGCAAAAAATATAACTAAGGTAATTGCTGTAATAGTAAAAAATGCAAGAAAAAAATCTCTTCAAAATGGTGAAGCATATTTGAATGATATGATGAATACTGCATCGATGACTGAAGATAAAGTGCATGCGATTCTGATGAATGAGAACATAAAAGAACGTGATTTTATTAACTATGCAAATAGGAATAAACTGCAATATTCTATTGTAGATGTCGGATCTGATACAGTGGTAGTAGCTTACCCAGGATCCCAGGATAAAGTCATAGAAGAGTATGTAAAAAATAACAGACCAAATGTAAAATACACATCTATAGTCGGAGAGGTCGAAGACAAAACATTTGATCAAATCAATGTTAATAATAAAGAGCAGGTGAAGCTGTATGAGGATAACATAGTGGCTGTTGACAGAAATTCGCAGTATGTTCGTGTGAAGCTGGGTACGCAGAGTAATCCATTATATGCTGACATGCCAGCATATAACATAAAAAGCTGGAAGAGATAAGAGTTATTATATATCAGCAAAAAAGAGATGATATGTTTAACTGTTATACATTAGATGGTGTATGGCGCATTACAGGAATGCAGATGACTCAGCTGATGAGAGACTACCAGAATAGTGAAGAACAGGAATTAAGGTCTGCTATAAAAAAGCTTTCATGTTCGACAAATCAAAAAAAATGAGTGAGTTCATGAATGAGCCACTAAAATATAAAAACATAATTAATTCTATGAGATGGAAGGAACAGTACGGAAGTAGCAAACGTGTTGTTTCTTTTTTTTTAATGGCTATAACAAAAAAGACGATGGTTTCTACAGGCAAACATAATGCCACAATAGCTCATTCAGCTGCAGTAAAAAAGGCCGTACAGATGAAAAAGAGGTGATATAGATATGATACAGCAGGACAAAAAATGGAAACCACCAGTATTCACGTATGTACTACTGTTTATATTTGCATTGTATCTATCACTGGTGTTAGCCGCAACATATCATGTGGGAGACAGCATATATGCTTTTGCACCAAGACTGACAAAGTTATTTAAGGAGACACCGTTTACGTTCAGTTATATAAGTGCTCTGAGAAATACAAAGGTGTTTCTTGTATCCCTGTTGCTTCTTGGAACAGTGGTTGGGTTATACATAGTAATGGATATGGCAAAAATACGTGACTTCATGGCCGGAAAGGAGTATGGAACAGCTCTGGGCGGATATTGACAAGCTGAATAAAAAATTTGCGGACTATACAAAGGAAAAAAAGATAAGGAGACTAATAAGAAAAAAATATGTTTATACCAAAGCAAACAGAGTCTATTCCGATAAACTTAGAATATCAATGGATGGTAAGGCTACAGGGATAAATAATAATGTGCTTGTGATTGGTGGATCAGGTGTTGGAAAATCGTTCAAATTACTTACGCCAAATATATATCAGGCTGATTCTGATTCTAAGTATCCTGGAAGTTATATATTTACAGATCCCAAGGGGGAATTATTGCTAAAAAATGGTGCATATTTAAAGAATGCCGGATACAAGGTTAAAGTTTTGAATCTTGTCCCAGGGAAAATGAAGGAATCCGATCGGTTCAATCCATTTTGTTATATCAGAAGCCAGGCGGATATACGAAAACTTATCACTAATCTTCAAAAGAATACTACAGAGAAAAATTCGTCGTCATCGGATCCGTTTTGGCCAAAAGCTGAGGCATTGTATCTAGAAGCACTGTTTTTAATAGTATGGATGGAGCATGACCGGTTTGGCTGGCCAATGACTATGGGCACAGTTCTAGATTTGATGGCAAAATGCGAGGTAAATGATGATGGTACACCATCGCCACTTGATAACATATTTGAAGAGCTTGTGTATCAGACATCAGGAATTCCAGGACAGGGAATAGAGCATCCGGCGTACGTGGCATATCACAAAGTAATGGGTGGTGCTACAGATACGGTAAGGTCAGTTAAAATAACAGCTGATGCGCGAATGTCTATATTCAACGAGCCGGATCTCAGAAGACTACTTTCGGCTGATGATATGGATCTTGCAAGCATAGGAACTGGTAAGGTGGATGGTAGAGAAAATGTAAAGACCGCTTTATTTTGTGTAATCCCTGATTCTGATACTACATATAACTGTGTTGCAGGCATGATGTACACCTTGCTATTTCAGGAACTTTATTATCAGGCTGACTTTATATACGATGGAGAGCTTCCGGTGCCGGTTTCGTTCTGGCTTGATGAGTTCGCAAATATTGCACTTCCTGATGACTTTATGAAGATGCTTACAACAATGAGATCCAGACTTATATCATGTATTATCATTATTCAGAACCTGGCGCAGATAAAAGCTATGTTTAAGGACACCTGGGAGGAAATTCCAGGCAACTGTGATGTATGCGTATATCTTGGTGGCAATGAGCAGTCTACTTTCAAATATATCAGTGAAAATCTTGGAAAAAAGACTATCCACAAGAAGTCAAGCGGTGAAAGCCTTGGGAAAAACCGCAGCAGCTCAACAAATACAGATACGCTGGGAAGAGAGTTGATGCTTCCTGACGAAGTTAGAGAACTGGACAATGACTATTGTATAGTGTTTGTACGAGGAAAGAAGCCGGTATTTGATAAGAAATTCGATACGCTGCACTCAGCAGACTTTGCTATATCAAAGGAACTTGGTCTGTATGATCATGAAAAGGCAAGGGAGCATGACAAAGCTATCAGAATAAAAGAGATAAGCAGGCAGGAAGCTATGGAAGCTGAAGACAGGGTTATAAATATAAATCTTGATGAGGATTTCGAGCAGAGCGTACCATTTGCAGAGCTTGAGGCAATAGCTGTAAAAAATCAGAAGGATGAAGCGGCAGAGCGGGAGCGTGTTGTTAATATAGATATCTCGGGATGGACACTTGATCAGATATTAAGTTATCCGGATTTTGAGCTGACAGCAGATGAAATTAATGAAGTGACAGCAGGTGTAGATGATGGCCTGTCTGATGAAGAGATAAAGAGCTATATATTATATGAGGATGCTGAGAGAATGAGGGCGCAGCGCCTGCTTATCAACCTCATGCATAAGAGAGAACAGGAGGCAGGCTGATGGATGTAATAATAGCAGAAAAACCCACAATAGCATATATCATAGCTTCCGCACTTGGAGCTGATAAAAAAGAAGATGGATTTGTATCAGGAAATGGACATATAGTAACCTGGTGCTATGGTCATTTATTAGAGCTTGTGCAGCCAGCAGTATATGACGAAAGGTATAAGAAGTGGGAAATGGTAACACTCCCGATTGTCCCTGAGAGATTCAGATATGGGGTTAAGAAGGATGCAGTTAAGCAGTATAAGGTGCTAAAGGGTCTTCTTAACAGAAATGATGTTGATACAGTGGTGTGTGCCACAGATGCTGGGCGTGAGGGAGAACTTATCTTCAGAAACGTGTATAATTATGTAAGATGTAATAAGCCGGTCAGAAGAATATGGGTTTCGTCGATGGAGGAAAACGCATTCCGAGAAGGCTACAAAAACGCTATGGATGGACATAAATACGACAATTTGTACATGGCAACTTGCAAGGGAGCATTGTGATTGGATAACCGGCATAAATCTGACTAGGCTGTTTACAATTCTGTATGGAGCAGGGAACGTGCTTGCTATAGGACGAGTTATGACGCCGACACTGCAGACTTATAGAGAACAGGAGATTGAGGGCTTTCAAAAAGCAGTCATTCTATAATGTACATATAGTTAATGATAATGGCAAAGATCGATGCTGTATCAGGAAAGTTTGATAATGAATCAGAAGCAGTTAACGTAGCCAGGATATGTAATGGACAGAGAGCAGATGTGGTAGAGGTAAAGAAGGAAGTAAAGATGGTTAAGCCACCGCGCTATATGACCTGACTACTTTACAGAGAGACTGTAACAGACTATATGGTTATACCGCAAATGAGACACTTGATATAGCACAGGAGCTGTATGAGAAGAAATTAACAACGTATCCGAGAACAGACAGCACGTACCTGACATCTGATATGGGAGAAAAAATAATAGATACTGTATCAAAGATAAAAGGGTTATATACACTTACAGAGATAGCAGAATTTATTCCGGAAAATCCACAGCGGCTTATGAATGACAAAAAAAAGTGACAGATCATCATGCAATTATTCCAACAGGAAACACATCAGGTCTGGACAGTTTACCGGAGAAAAGCCGACTGGTATACGATCTGGTAAGCGTGCGGTTATTTTTTTCTTTATCAGCTGATTATAAGTACAATTCGCTTAGTGCAAATCTTGAATGCCAGGGATATGAATTCAGGCTGACAGGGAAAAAGCGTAATAGATCAGGGATATAAAAAGCTTGAAAGAGCATTTTTACAGACAAGCCATGCAGAACAGGATGATCAGAGTGATAGTGGAGACAAAGCAGGAAACGAGCTTCCAGATATTATAAAGGGTGACTCGTTCACAGTTAAGACTAGTATAAAAAAGGGCGAGACAAAGCCACCTACAATGTATACAGAAGATACATTGCTGCAGGCAATGGAAAATGCCGGTAAAAATGATGTGAGCAAGGATGTTGAGAGAAAAGGCCTTGGAACATCAGCAACCAGAGCCGGAATAATAGAAAAGCTCGTCTCAAATGGTTATGTAAGGCGTATAAAAAAGAAAATGTCGGTAACAGATCAGGGAAAATATCTGCTGTCTAATGTCCCTGATAAGGTCAAAAGTGTGTCAATGACATGTGACTGGGAAAATGATCTTCTCTTGGTTGCTAATGGCGAAAAGACATATGATGAATTTATGGATGGTAATATATCGTATATCCGGGATATTGTTGAAGAAAGCCGTGGTATAGAACCGAAGAAGCCAGCACCGCCGGATTCTGTATGTAAATGCCCGGTCTGCAGTAATGACATAGTAAAAGGCAAATATGGTCTATACTGCACAGGGAAATGCGGCTTGCTTGCTCAAAGTGTTTGGACAGCAACTTACAGAAGAACAGTGCAGGACTCTTATCGCAGATAAAAAAGAAATATTGTGTAAAGGTCTTAAATCATCAAAGGGAACAACTTATGATGCATACATAAGTTATGATGGTTGTGAGCCACATCAATATACAAACAGGGAAGGAAAGGAGGCAGTATATTACTCTATAAAGTGTAAATTCAGATTCCCAGAAATAAGAAATAAAAAGAGGCAAGTATTCACGGAAAAAAGAAGACAGAAAGTGAAGGTCAGGTATAACAGCCTGGCTATTTTTTTATGTAGTCAGTACAGTAAATAGTGTATGAGAACCATGTGTTCAAAATAAGGAGGACAAATATTATGTATGAAGTTAGAGTAACACCAATTAATGATGAGTCGAAGCTTGTAGGCCTTGCAACTTTAGTGGTCGATGGAAAATTTGCATTCAGCGGTATTAAGCTGCTTGCGACAGAAAATCCGGACGCAAATTCTGGAAGAGGGTATAACGTGGTTATGCCATCCTACAAAAATAAAAATGGAGAATATATTGACTTTTTTATGCCGGTTACAAAGCAGATGCATGATGAACTTACATTTGCTATTCAGAAGTCTTTGGTAAGTGGGGATGTGGTAAGTTTTGGAGCACCAAAGAGTTTTGAGACAGTTAGAGTCAGCGAGATGAATAATAAGACAAATGGCATTTGTGCAACTGCTACGTTGGCATTCAACAAAGAATTTGTATGCCCAACAATACAGGTTCGCGAGAATAAGGATGGAGAAATGTTTGTAGCATATCCTTCATATAAGACCAACCAGCTTGATAAAAATGGAAAGCCTGAGTACAAAAATGTCTGCAATCCAATAACAAAGGAGTGCAAACATGAACTCGATGAAAAGATTTTGGATAAAGTCCCGGTAAAGAGTGTTAAGAAAGATAGTCACAAAAGTACCTATGAGCCAAGCAAAGCAAGAAGATATAGTAGTGAGAGAAAATTGTAGTAAACAGGTATATCAAACTAGGCACAAGAATAAGTATTACTTACCAGGCTATAAGTGAAGCCTGGTAAGCTGTGCTAGCTTGAATATAAGAAAGTAAACTCTTAGATTTTAAATCGTTCGAGAGGATAGTGTATGAATAAAAAACGATTATTAGAATTAAACAGAATATTTGATGAGCAGGTTGAGAGATTGATTGCCAATGAGAATTTGTACAAAAATTCCTCAAGGTATCAAGTAATATATACAGGTATGATTTTAAGGATGCTGTAGTTGTTCAGGCACAGAGAGGTGAAGTTCAGGCTCTGGCTCCATATGATACATGGAAGAGAATTGGCAGGTATGTCAGAAAAGGTACAAAGGGAATAAAAATATATGGTAACAGAGCGTTAAGGACAAGCACAGCAGTGGTCTTTGATTTGAAAGATACAGAAGGGATAAATGTATATGAGACAAATTGGAAGATGAGCCAGGCAGTACGGAAAAAAATATGTTGAAAGATATAACACAAAAAACATAAAAAAGCTGTACAAACCTTGCTTGCGGTGATATGATAAAATTAGGATTTTATACGCAAATTTATGGTGAATTGCTAAAACTTGCCCCAAAAGGAATATCAGTAGAAGCGGCGCGAAAGTTTATATTGCAGTCAATAGTATTTATAGTGTCGCAGAGAACCGGAGCGGATACAGATGATTTGGACTTCTCGATGATAAATCAATTTGACAAAGATTCATTTATAGAGATGGGCGAGCTGGTGAATCAGATATCCTGTGAAATCCTGAAAAAAAAAGTAAGAGTAGAAAATGATGAGATTGAAAAGCAGCTTTGGTATATCAGTTGCAGAGGAAAGGAGAGATTATGATGCGGACACCACATTACGTGCTGAGAAAACCGAAGGTAGAGAAGGACAAGGAGACAGGAATAATCTGGGTAGAGGGGAAGGATTATTTCATGTATCCAACGCTGGACGGAAATCTGACGGAGGAGGATTACGAACCGGTGGAGCTGACGGAGGAGGATCAGAAGAGATACGAAGAGGAAGCCATCGAGGAGGAGACTCTGATCATAGACGAGATGATCAGAAAAGTACAGAACAGATGGGGCAGAATCTGGGCGAACTGGATGCTGGAGAACGAGAGAGAGAAGCTGATAGATTATATAGTGGAGGGCAGTCTGGAGCAGAGGATGAAATCCGTAGGCGAGATGGCATCGGATCAGATCATGGAGCTGACAGAACAGATGAACAAGAATATCCAGGAGAAGGAATGGCTGCCGAAATATCAGCATATGGAGCAGAACGGCAGGATAGTGGAGGAAACAGTGATTCACGAGACACTGATGGCGCTGCACTGATAACAGCAGATGATACGGAGTTAGCGGAAGAACATGATTTTTTAGAAGATGGTGCAGAGAATGTATCATCTTCTTTTTTTATCAGCAGACTCAATGAGCTTGCCATATATAAAATGTGAATATAGCGAATCAAGTGTTTTTGAGAGTGGCAAAATATATACAGTGACTGAATTTGACAGAATAATGAAAGCTGCTGACACCACAAAGCATCAGGGCTGGTTAGCGGGGCTCCAAGAGTATGGCTCTATAGAAGCATGGGAAGCTGCGGATGAGGAATCGTTCTGGGAATATATTGGATATGACAAAACAGGATTTACCGTGTATATGCCTGATGGAAGCAAGATTACGGAAAGACAGGATATTGGGGATGGATTTGGAGGTGTGATAGATTTTCTGTCACAGTATCCGCAGTTTGCAGATAAAGTTGAGATTTTAAAGGCATCAATGGGCAATGATACAGGAGCTGCTTTAAGCAGTCCTAATGATGAGACTATGCTGAGCGTAGAAGCAGAGAAGCATACGGAAGCTTTTAACATATATGATTCAGATATGCTTGTTAATAAGTTTGGAGTAGAAAATGGCTGGCATGTGTTAGTCTATGAATTTATGAGAAGGGGAATAAGTGACACAGAAGCACTTAAAGCTTTATCTGATTATCTGCCAGGGCACAGCACTAAGAAGATGAGTGATGATACAGGTATATATAATATAAATCCATGTATGGTCGGAGTACAGTACAGTGTAGATACGAATAGTGGAACACATTTGACTGGCACATTACATCTGAGTCAGATATATACTAAAATAAAAAAATATCTGAAATCAGGACAGGTAACATGCAGGCATATTAGATCTGAATATATACTTGAGAGTAAGGCGCTTGGCAACCACAAGGTACCTGAGTCAGAGGTTGACAGGATACTGGCAAAATATCCTGATAAAACAGAAAAATTAGATTTTGAATATGACCTGAGTATGTATGAACGGGAATATAGTGGAAGGGGTGCAAAAGCAAGATTTGCGGACAATATCGAAGCAATAAAGCTTTTGAAGGAACTTGAAAGTTTTGACAGACAGCCATCTCATGACGAACAGATGGTATTAGCAAAGTATGTTGGCTGGGGTGGCCTTGCTAATGCATTTGATGTAGCAAATACTGAATGGAAAAAAGAGTCTGCAGAGCTGCGGGAAGTACTAACAGCAGATGAGTATAAAAGCAGCGAGAGAATCCGTAACAAGTGCCTTTTATACTTCTCCAGAGATTACAGCAGAGATAAATAATATCATTATGAAGCTGGGAATAAATGAGGGCAAACTGATTGAGCCATCAATGGGAACAGGCAATTTCCTTTGGAACCCTGAAGGGTAACTTTAACGTGAAAGGAGTTGAGATTGATAGCCTGACCGGAAGAATTGCCAGGAGGTTATATCCGAATGCCGACATAACAATAAATGGTTATGAGAAGGTCAGGATAAAAGATAATGAGTATGATCTGGCCGTAGGTAATGTACCATTTGGAAACTATTCAGTAGTCGATAAGACAGGAAGGTATGATGATAAGCTCTTAATTCATAATTATTTCTTTGCAAAGACACTTGATGTGGTAAAACCGGGCGGGATCATAGCATTTATTACAAGTAAGGGAACTCTTGATCAGAAAAAAATCCGGAATTTAGAAAATACCTGGCACAGCGAGCTGATCTGGTAGGGGCTATACGTCTTCCAAATACAGCATTTAAAAAAAAAATGCAGGAACAGAGGCCACAAGTGATATTATCATTCTTCAGAAACGTGACCGACTGCTTGGAGATAATGAGATACCTGATTGGATATATACCGGTTATACAGAAGATGGTGTCATTGTCAATAACTATTTCCTTGATAATCCACAGATGATGCTTGGCCGGATGCAGTACAGTGGCAATTTTAATATGACAGAATGTGTGGCTGATGCTGATATCAACATTCCAGAAGAAATACACAGCCTTGCAGAGCATGAGTTCTCTAAGGAGAGTTTGAAGTATGATCTTCCAAAGCATGAGATAAGTGAATCTTCAGATACAATAGTAGCTGAAGAAGATGATATCATTGAGGTGCAGGCAGAAGATACAAGAATGTACAGCCATGTATTATATGATGGTAATATATATTACAGGGGCGAGAACGGATTTGAGAAAAAAGAGCTTTCTGCTAAGGATAAGCAAATACTTACAGGACTTATAGAAATAAAAAACTCTGTCAAGAAAACTTGTAAAGCTGTCAATGGATGGGGCAGGTGATGAAGAATTCAATGCTGTCAGAATAGCATTGAATAAATCTTATGATACATTTGTAGTAAATTATGGATATATTAACTCAAAGAGCGTGCAGCGCCTGTTGGAAGGTGACATAGATAAGTATTTTCTGTTATCTCTTGAGAATCAGGAACCGGATGGCAGCTATAGTAAGTCTGGATTTTTTGAAAAACGGACAATACTGCCGGATATAATCATAGAGAATGTAGATAACGCACAAGATGCGCTTCGTGCAAGCTTGTCTGAAAAAGGCTGCGTTGATATTCCATATATGTTAAGAGTGTATAAGCCGGAAATGGCATATGAAAAACGAAAGGAAGCATTATTTAATGAGCTGCGAGGATGTATATTCAGAAACCCTACGAAATATGATGGGAATGACGAATTTAAAGGCTGGGAGACAGCTGATGAATATTTGTCGGGCAATGTCCGTGAAAAGCTTGAAATAGCGGAAGAGTGGAGTTTGCGAACAGAAGAGTTCAAAGAAAATGCGGAAGCACTCAGAAAAAAGTGCAGCCACAGGGGCTCCTTGCAGAAGAGATAAGTGTGAAGCTTGGAGCAGTATGGATTGATGTGAGCGACTATGAACAGTTTATGTATGAGCTCCTTGATATACCGATGTATCTTAGACGGGATTCGTATGGCTATGGCGAAAAAATGACAGTAGATTACAACAAGATCAGTGGAGAGTATTTCATAAAGAATAAACTGGCTGTAAGGAATAGAGTTCTGCTTAACAATACCTATGGTACTAAGGATAAAATAGCAACGGAGTTGATAGAGGATGCACTTAACCAGAGAATATCAACTGTCAGATGTAAAATTGACGATGGTTCAAAGAATGGTAAATATATAGTTGATCAAAGGCTACTACACTGCTGGCCAGGGCGAAGCAGGATCTGATAAAAGAAAAATTCGTAGAGTGGATATGGAAAGATCCAGAACGAAGAGAAAAGTATGTAGCCAGGTACAATAAAGAATATAATAATACTCGGTTAAGAAGTTACGATGGCAGCATGCTTAATTTCCCAGGTATGAGCAAAACAATAAAGCTACAGAAGCATCAGGTAGATGCTGTAGCAAGAGTTTTATTCGGGGGCAATACACTGCTTGCACACGTAGTTGGTGCTGGTAAGACATATGAGATGATTGCGGCTATAATGGAACAGAAGAGACTTGGTCTTGCGAGAAAACCATGTATGGTAGTACCTAAGCCTCTGATCGAGCAGATGGCATCGGATTTTATGAAACTATATCCGGCTGCAAATATACTTGTGGCAACTGAAAAGGATTTTTCTACAAAGAATAGAAAGCGGTTTATAGCAAGGATAGCTACAGGAGAATTTGACTGTGTAATCATGAGTCAGGAACAGTTTAAAAAGATAAAAATATCTCCTGAGAGAGAGCAGAAACTGATTCAGGACGAGATAGATAAGATAGACAGTGAGCTTGTATCGATAAAATATTCTGGAAGTGGTAGGTCGCATACAGTAAAGGCACTTGAGACAAGAAAGAAGCAGCTCCACGCAAAGTTGGAAAAGCTTCTGGCAGATATAGCAGTTAATGCGGATCAGGATAATATGAGCTTTGAGGAGCTTGGTATAGATGCACTATATGTTGATGAAGCACATGCTTATAAGAATATGCCAATCACAACTAAGATGAATGTATCGGGAATTGCATCTTCGAACAGTCAGGCGGCTCTTGATATGCTCGCAAAATGTCAGTATATAAATGAATTGAGTAACGAACGAAATGTTGTATTCGCAACAGGAACGCCAGTATCAAATACAATGGGAGAACTCTATGTCATGCAGACATATCTTCAGCCAAGTGCGTTAAGGCGCGCTCATTTAGACAGATTTGATGACTGGGCAGCAAATTTTGGCGAGGTTGTAACAGAGCTGGAAATGAATGTACAGGGCAGTGACTTCAGGTTTAGAAACAGGTTCTCCAAATTTGTGAATATACCGGAGCTTATGAATATGTACAAGGATATAGCTGATATACAGACTGCGGATATGTTAAAGCTTCCTGTGCCGGAAATCAGAGGTGGAAGGGCGGAAGTCGTAGCTGCCGAGAGAAGTGAGATAGTTAAGCTTGTCATGGATGATTTTTGCAAAAGAGCAGATTTGATACAGTCTGGAGGCGTAGATCCATCAGAAGACAACTTTTTAAAGCTTACAAATGATGCCAGGCTGCTCGGAACGGATGTCAGGCTGCTCCCGGAATATATGGAAAGATATGGCGAGTATTACGAGGATGATCCGGGAAGCAAACTCAATCTTGTGGTTGCTAATATTGTTAAGGAGTACAGCCAGGCAAAAAGACAAGGGCATAGTTGGCACTCAGCTTGTATTTTCGGATATAGGAACTCCAAAGACAGATGGACGGTTTACTGTATATGATTTTGTAAAAAAAAGGAACTGATAGCAAAAGGTATTCCTGCGGGTGAAATAGCATTTATACATGATGCAGATAAGTCATCAGATGCCGGAAAAGCCAGAGATCAGCTTTTTGACAAGGTTAGAAATGGTGAAATAAAAGTTCTTATAGGTTCTACAGGAAAATGTGGTACAGGCGTTAATGTCCAGGATCATTGTATAGCTTTGCATCATATAGACTGTCCGTGGCGTCCATCGGATATCGAACAGCGTGAAGGCAGAGCAATCAGACGCGGTAATAAGAATAGAGAAGTCGCTATATACCGATACTGCACTGTTGGTACGTTTGATGCATACCTTTGGAATACAGTGGAGAATAAGCAGAAATTCATAAGCCAGGTGATGACGTCCCGGGCAGTGACAAGAGAGTGCGGCGATGTAGATGACACAACATTATCTTACGCCGAGATTAAGACTATTGCCACAGGAAATCCAAAGGTCAAGGAACGAATGACTTTGGAAAATGATGTTAACAAGCTTGACCTTTTTGAAGTCTTCATATGTCAAAAATAAAAAAGATGTTAGAGGAAAAAATCAATATCGACCTTCCAGCAAAGATTAATCAGTATTCAGAGAAACTTGAAAATACCAGGATGGATGCTTTGCACAGGCCAAAGAACATGAGAATGAAGACTTTTCAATGAATATATCAGGCAGTTTAGTAACTGAGAGAAAAAAGCAGCAGCAGAACTATTTGACAGATTGCGATCAAAGCACGAAGAGTCAGACTTCAGAAATGGGGTGTTCCTTGGTTCATACAAAGGCTTTTCAGTGTATATTAAGTCGGTGTTTGATATGGCAGCTCTGTTCAATTACAGAAAACTATGTGCGGAAGTCAGAGGGGCAGGGACGTATACCATAGAGCTTGGAGATTCTGCGATAGGAAACATTACACGAATAGAAAATATAGTGTCATCATTATCCTTAAAAGCTGAAAAACTTGAAAATAAAATATCTGAGTGTAAAGCTGAATTGGAGCAGATAAAAAAAAGAATATGACAAACCATTTGATCGTGAAGACGAACTTGTGGAGAAAAGGCTGCAGTTAAAGAAGCTGAATCATGAGCTTGAATTGGCTGTCAGTGTAGATAATGGAATGAGTATTCCATCCCCAAAGTGCGTAAAAACAATGAATAGCGGCAACTGCTAGTGCTTTGCTACGCTATTCATTAATTTAACCAATACTTTTCGGCTACGCACCGCCGTATTGACTGATTATGTCCTGAGCCAGCTTTGCGTTGGTTTCCTTTATATTTATAGGAAATTGTAATCTTTTCTCATAAACCCACATTAGCAGTTACACTCTCCTTCCCATGGCCAAGGGTCATTGACCCAGTTGAAATAGTTGTTGTCAGTGACCTGATATTTGTTCAGCGGCCCATACATGTTCACGTAATCATTTATAGCCTGGGTGCGCATGCTCTGATAGTTGTCATAGCTCGAAAGTGCCTTGGTGCAGTCGGGATGAAGGTCGAGATAGAGCGCAATATCGTCAAGTGCAAAAGAGACCTCTGTGATAAAGCGCAGAAGCTGTTTTTTTGTTCATTTTATTCATGGCTATTTCCCCCTTACCCCGCAGAATATCAGATTGAGATCCTTGAACATGGTGCCCTCCAGTCCGCATTTTGCATCGTACAGATTTTCAAAGAACTGTTCAGGGATATAAGCCATTCCGAGCGGCCTGTCGGTTCTCACTGAAGTGGCAGTGCCGGAGTCACAGGAGCGTGGCTTGGAGCCGGATGACGCGGTGTATTTAACAGAGGTTCCCTGGTTATAGTAGCACCGATTCTGGCCGTTACGGCAGCAGTTTCTGTTTTGTTCCACTATAAAAAGCCTCCATACATAAGTTTTCTCTGTATAAACTATGCTGGAGGCTTAAATATGTTACTGTATTTTGTCGTGTGTTAAATACCCTTCATGGAGAGCTGTATGCGTTTCTTGGCGAGGTCTATGCCGATGACCTTTACCTGGACAATGTCGCCGACGCTCACCACGTCAAGAGGGTGCTTTATGAATTTGTCGGACATCTCTGAGATGTGAACAAGTCCGTCCTGATGAACACCTATATCCACAAATGCACCGAAGTCGATCACGTTTCTGACGGTTCCCTTGAGTATCATTCCCTCTGTCAGATCCTTCATCTCAAGGACATCTCCTCTGAGGATCGGCTTTGGCATCTCGTCACGGGGATCACGGGCAGGCTTTTCAAGCTCCTTTATGATGTCGTTGAGAGTTATCGTTCCTGTTCCCAGCTCCTCAGCTAGCTTTTTGATGTTGCCGGCGGCTTTTGAAAGATCCTTGAGCCTGCCGGATGCAATGTCATCGGTTGTGTAGCCGATGTGGCTCAGCAGGGCAGTGGCTATATCGTAACTCTCAGGATGTACAGATGTGGCATCCAGAGGATTTGAGCCGCCGCTTATCCTCATGAAACCTGCGCACTGTTCAAATGCCTTAGGTCCGAGCTTGGAAACCTTGAGGAGTTCCTTTCTGGTTTTGAAGCGTCCATTTGCCTCTCTGTAATCCACGATATTCTTGGCCAGCGTCTTGTTTATTCCGGAAATGTGCTCCATAAGTGGGGCAGAAGCGGTATTGAGGTCGACGCCGACTTTATTTACAGAATCCTCAACAACTGCGTCCAGGGCTTCTGTCAGCTTCTTCTGGTTCATATCGTGCTGATACTGACCGACTCCGATAGCCTTTGGATCGATCTTGACCAGCTCTGCCAGAGGATCCTGTACTCTCCTGGCGATGGAAGCCGCACTTCTCTGACCAACATCAAAATGAGGGAATTCCTCGGTTGCAAGCTTGCTGGCGGAGTAGACAGAAGCTCCTGCCTCGTTGGTTATCACGTACTGTACAGGTGTGTCAAGTTCACTGATGAGCTCGGCGATCACCATCTCTGACTCTCTGGATGCCGTACCATTTCCCACGGATATGAGAGTTATGCCGTACTTCTTTATTAGAGCATTCACAGTATTTTTAGCCTCTGCAACCTTCTTCTGAGGTGCCGTTGGGAATATGACAACGGTGTCGAGAACCTTTCCGGTCGGATCCACAACTGCGAGCTTACAGCCGGTTCTGAACGCCGGATCCCAGCCGAGCACGGTCTGTCCTGCGATAGGAGGCTGCATGAGGAGCTGCTGCAGATTCGATGCAAATACCTTGATGGCACCGTCCTCAGCGGTCTCTGTGAGGGCGTTTCTGATCTCCCTCTCGATGGCAGGGGCTATGAGCCTGTCGTAGCTGTCTGCGATCGCGTCTGAAAGTATCTGTTCGGTCTCAGGATTGTCTCTGACGATGATCTGTTTTTTCAGATATGATATTATGTCGTTGACCGGTGCCTCGATCTTTACTGTGATGAACTTTTCCTTTTCACCGCGGTTAACGGCGAGGGTTCTGTATCCGGTCATCTTGGATACAGGGGTGGAGAAGTCGTAGTACATCTCGTATACGGATTCAGCCTCCGGGTCCTTTGCTGTTGTTCTCAGCACACCGTGTCTGGTGGTGAGGTCTCTTATGTGAGTCCTGTAATCGGCGGTGTCAGATATATTTTCAGCGATTATGTCCATTGCGCCTGCGATGGCTTCGCTGGTGTCTGCAACGCCCTTCTCCTCAGACACATAAGCTTCAGCTTCCTTGACTATCGGAGTTCTGGTCATCTGCAGCATGATGATGTTTGCAAGCCCCTCCAGCCCTTTGTCCTTGGCGATGGTTGCCCTTGTCTTTCGCTTAGGCCTGTATGGTCTGTAGAGATCGTCGACCAGAACCATGGTCTCGGCCTTCTCAATGTCCGTCCTGAGCTGATCTGTAAGTTTTCCCTGCTCCTCTATACTTGCGATGACCTGAGCCTTTTTGTCCTCGAGATTTCTAAGGTATACAAGTCTTTCGTGAAGAAGACGAAGCTGTTCGTCGTTGAGGGAGCCGGTGGCTTCCTTTCTATATCTGGCGATGAATGGAATTGTGTTGCCCTCGTCGATGAGTTTTACCGCTGCTTCAACCTGGCTGTCACGACAGCCTATCTCCTGAGCAATTTTCTTGATTATGTCCATGTATATACTCCTTTTGTAAAGTGTGATGTGCAAAGTAAAAAATATTTCATTGTAAATGTAAAATTTAATAGAAGCACATTTGTTAAGTATATAAAAAATGGATAGATTATTCAAGGCTGCTATGTTATACTTTGTGTAGGTTGTGATGTACTGAAAGGGATAAGAAGATGGCTGACATGACACTGTGAAAAGGCGTTGATGATATGGTTGGACCGGATGTACAGGTTTCAGAACGCATACAGCAGGCTATGGATATGGCAAAAGCATTTCATGAAGGGCAGATGCGCCGGGGAAATGGCGGTATGAAGCCTTATTATGATGAGCATATACTTGGCGTATACAATATCCTGAGAGAAGAGTGCGGGATAACCGACGAGGATATCCTCATAACTGCACTCCTTCACGACACGGTTGAAGATACAGAATGTACACTTGACGATATAGAGAGTGCATTTGGCTCGGACATACGCGAACAGGTGAGACTTCTGACTAGGATACAGGGGGAACCGTTTTCCGTATATGCCAGGAGGTTATTTTCCCAGGGTTCGTACCAGACGGTGATCGTGAAGCTTGCGGACAGGCTTCACAATCTCAGAACGATAGTTTACATGCCTGATGTGAGGTGGATACAGAAGAAGATAAAGCAGTCGTTTACAGACATTCTCAATCCCCTTCCCGAGGCTATGCGGAGAATAGACGGAAGATATAATGAACAGATATATATGCTCGCAGATAAGATAGAAGAGCAGATACTGGAAGTGCAGAGAGCACTGAACCTGAAACATTCATGATAGGTTGTATCATGGATGAAGCCGGGACAGTGCTCTTTGTTTTTATTATACTGTCTAATAGAAAATTTTTGTCTCGTCGATGATCGTATATACGTTGCCTGAGTAGTCAAGCATTATCACGTTGCAGTTCTGCTTTGCAGCCCCGCCTGACCAGAACTCCTCGAGCGGATGCTTTTTACATGCATCATCATTGCTTTGTTTATCGCTCCGTGGGCAACGATCATGATCCTTGAATATTTTGAGGAGAGTGGCTCCACATACTCAGTCATGAATCTGGCCGCCCGCTGGCAGAGTTCCTCAAATGATTCACCGTTTCCAACCGGGTGATAGAGCTCAGGATGCTTGAAGAAATACTGAAAATCCTGAGCTCCGTCTGCCAGAAGTTCTGACATATTCTGCCCTTCCCAGTCAACAAAGCACATTTCCTTTATGAGGTCATTCTTCACAATTGGAATGTCCCTGCCGCCGACAATGAGGCTGGCTGTTTCGTAAGCCCTCTTAAGCGGACTGGAAAACACCATATCAAAGTGTGTGTCTCTCAGATTTTCTCCTGTGATCCTGGCGAGCTCTCGTCCTTTGTCGCTGAGCTCAATGTCAGTCCGGCCCTGAAGCAGCTTCTTTTTTTATTCCATACGGTCTCACCGTGTCTTACAATATAAATCTCCATGTGTATAGTCCTCCAAAATCAAATGTCCTCGATCTGCCAGTCGATAGGCTCGACTCCGTTTGCAACCAGGAAATCGTTGGTCTTGCTGAACGGCTTGCTTCCCCAGAAGCCCCTGTATACAGACAGTGGACTTGGGTGTGCGGACTTCAGGATCAGGTGGTGTGGGTTGTTCAGAAATGCGGCCTTCTTCTGGGCGTATGCACCCCACAGGATGAACACGATAGGTCTGTCCTGCTCGTTCAGGATCCTGATCGCTGCATCGGTAAAATGTTCCCAGCCCTTTCCCTGATGGGAACCGGCTCTGTGAGCCTGAACGGTCAGCACGGCATTGAGCATGAGGACTCCCTGGTCGGCCCACTTCTCAAGATATCCGTTATTGGGAATCTTACATCCCAGATCATCGTGAAGCTCCTGATATATGTTGACGAGCGATGGTGGTATGGTGACACCTGGTTTCACACTGAAACTCAGACCGTGTGCCTGCCCTGGCTCATGATATGGATCCTGACCGATTATCACACATTTTACATGGGATAACGGCGTTGTGTGAAATGCGTTGAATATATCATCGGCTGGTGGGTAGACAGTTTCCGTTGCGTATGCCTGTCCCACAAAATCAAACAGCTTTTTATAGTAAGGTTTCTTATATTCAGGCTTAAGATATTCAGCCCAGTCATTTGTTATTGCTGGCATATTGATACTCCTTTTTGTATACAAATATAATGATCCGAAACACAGTTATTTTATCACGGGCGGGGTGCAAAGTAAAATAAACTAATTCAAGTTTTAAGTTGTAAGAAGCAATATCACATGATATACTTACTATATCTGAGAATTGATAAAGACTTATAGAAAGGAGCATATGAGTATGGAGAAAGCATATAAGACTATGAAGCAGGTTGGAGCACTCAACATAGCACTTGGGGTTATAACGATAGTTACTGGTCTTGTAGTGGGTATACTGATGCTTACAGCAGGCGGAAGATCTCTCAAGAACAAGAGATTTATTGTCTGGTAGAACTGTTAATATATATAGGATTATAGCTAAAAGGGGTTGACATCTGACACTTGTATGTGTTAGAGTCAGCCTAGATAATGCGATGAAGAGGAGCAGTAGAATTCTGGAGATGTTCAGAGAACCGCCGGTTGGTGTGAGGCGGTGATCGATAGGGTTTGAACTCGCCTTGGAGCAGCCCGCTGAATGGCACGTCAGATGATCGTGTGAAGTAGGAAGGGACGGAGCCTGACCGTTACAGCAGGAGGGTATAAGACGGCGGTAAGTATATCGTTCATCTGTATCTGCGATGAGAGCATACATTATTGTATGAAATAGAGTGGTACCGCGTAACTTACGTCTCTATAGTGATTAGGAGATGTGAGTTTTTTTTTTTAAAGTAGGAGGTTATATCAATGAAGAATTATCAGAATTACAAGCGTGGCTATTACATGCCGCCGGTACAGTGCACAGACTGGGTAAACAAGGAGTATATTGACAAAGCACCTATCTGGTGCAGCGTGGATCTGAGAGACGGTAATCAGGCCCTGATCGTACCTATGAGCCTTGATGAGAAGCTGGAATTTTTCAAGGAGCTTGTCAGGATCGGTTTCAAGGAGATAGAGATCGGATTTCCTGCAGCGTCCGAGACTGAGTACGAGTTCTGCCGAACACTTATAGAGCAGGATCTCATACCTGATGATGTCACGATACAGGTACTTACACAGGCAAGACCACATATCATAGAGAAGACATTTAAGGCTATAGAGGGTGCAAAGAACGTGATCGTACATCTGTACAATTCAACATCATTTGCCCAGAGACAGCAGGTGTTCAGAAAGTCAAAGGAAGAGATACTTAAGATAGCAGTGGATGGAGCAGAGCTGCTCAACAAGATGGCTGATGAGTACGGCGTTCCATATCGTTTTGAGTATTCACCGGAGAGCTTCACCGGAACAGAGGTTGACTATGCACTTGAGGTCTGCAACGCAGTTATCGATGTATGGAAGCCGACACCGGACAGAAAGGTTATAATCAACCTCCCTGCAACAGTCGAGATGTCACTTCCGCATGTTTACGCAAGCCAGATAGAGTATATGAGCAAGAACCTCCACGACAGGGAGAATATTATCCTGTCACTTCATCCTCATAATGACAGAGGCTGTGGAGTGGCAGATGCAGAGCTTGGTATCCTTGCCGGCGCAGACAGAATTGAAGGAACTTTATTTGGAAATGGTGAGAGAACAGGAAATGTGGACGTGATCACACTCTGCATGAACATGTTCACCCATGGAGTTGACCCTGAGATAGATCTCAGCGATATACCATCGCTCACAGAGATGTATGAGAGAGTTACAGGAATGAAGGTTTACGAGCGTTCACCATATACAGGAAAGCTTGTATTTGCCGCATTCTCAGGCTCACATCAGGATGCCATTGCCAAGGGAATGAAGTTCAGAAAAGAGCAAGGTGACGGAATGTTGACCTGTCCATATCTGCCGCTTAACCCTGAGGATATCGGAAGAAAGTATGATGGCGATGTTATTAGAATAAACAGCCAGTCAGGAAAGGGTGGAATTGGATTCATCCTCCAGACAAAGTACGGCTTTGACCTTCCTGCAAAGTTCAGAGAGGATCTGGGCTACACAGTAAAGGATGTGTCAGATAAGGAGCACAAGGAGCTCAGTCCAAAGGAAGTATTGGATATATTCCAGAATACATATGTCAATATAGATGGCCCTATCAAGATGCTTGAGAATCACTTCGTACAGGGAGATGGAATATCCACAGAGATAACTATTCTGAAGAACGGTGTGAAGAAGGTTTACCACGGCAAGGGAAATGGACGTCTGGATGCCGTGAGCAACGCTATAAAGAAGCACTTTGACATACAGTTCAAGGTCGTATGCTACGAGGAGCATTCACTCCAGACTGGCTCAAACTCACAGGCAGTTGCCTATGTCGGAGTCGAGACTGTCGATGGTAAGGTTACATGGGGCGCAGGAATAAAGAACGATATCATAGACGCATCTGTACATGCACTCGTGAGCGCCGTCAACAGAACGGGAGATCTCAATTAGATATTAAATTAGGGATTAAGATATATTGAATTACATTAAAATACCCGGATGTGCAGGCGAAATGCTTACATATCCGGGTGTTTTTTATGATTCGCTGGTCTTAAGTTTCTTATAGCAGTAACCGATGATATCCTTTCGTGTAACTATGCCGATGAACTTGTTCTGATCGTCAACCACCGGAACAAAATTCTGGACCATGGCTCTGGCTATGAGATCCTCCATGTTGGAACTGATGGATACGGAGGCGTACTCGAATTTCTTTGGAATATCATTAAGGAAGATGCTCTCTGCGGTTTTGAGCGCGTTCATCGAATTGCGCTTGCAGTACCAGAGAATGTCGCCCTCCGTTATGGTGCCGACATATTCACCGGTGTTGGATAGTATCGGTATTGCAGAATATCTGTGTATCTCCATCTTCTCAAGTATCTGTCTGAGTGAAAAACTGTCCTCAATATATGCTACATCGCTCTTAGGTGTAAGAAAAAATAAAATGTTCATGCCTCTTCTCCTTGTCATATATAATTTGTAATTTTACAGCCCCATTCTGTAAATGATAAATACCATAAATATTGCTTATCGCCCATATGTAATAATTATAAAATATAATCAGTATGAGTTCAATTAAATTACTGTGAAATAATAGTGACCGGGTGCATGATAAGAAAGTATTTTCAGAATATAATCCGAAATGTGTCAGATGTGTCAGAAATTGCAAAATTATGTTGTTAATTAGTAGGCGATTTGATATTATAAACTTGATATGCACTATTATAAGAGACATAAGGAGGACTGTATGGGATCGGAGAATGTTTTCCAGGAGAATCAGGAATATCTTATAAAGGCAAGGGAGCTGGTGGTGGCTATCGATGATGTGCAGGACAACCTTGAACAGGTGAGAACGGCACAGAGAAAGACCAGCAGGAGTATCTCACAGGAGGAAAAGGGCCTTTCTGATGAGATCAGTTCAACCTTGAAAAACAGAAAGAATGAGATAGATGATGGATACGACCAGCAGCTTTCGGCGAACGGAGCCAAGATAAGGCGCTTCAGTCAAAAAAAGATAAGAAGAAGACGGAGCGTATGGGCAACCGAATAGAGAGCGAGACGGCCTCCCTCAACGAGAGCAACAGACAGCTCAGACTCAAGGCAAAGGAGCTGTTTAAGCAGAACAATGTATCGGGCTTCTGCAATACGGGCTTTTTCTACTGTATGTTCGCTCCGTGCGGAGCAGGCGACGTGTTTAAGCTTATACTGCTTATACTCCTGTTCTGCGGATGTATACCGGCGATTGTATGCGTGGCGCTTTCATACACCATATACCAGACCGGAGTTCACACTTTGACGTATGTGGTGATCAGTCAGGCGATTGTCATAGCAGAATTTATCATATATTTCATAGTGTTCAATCTTGCCAAGGTAAAGAATCTTGAGATCGTCAATGAGGGCAGGCGGATAAGAAACAAGGTCCGCGCCAACAACAAGCAGATAAGGATCATCAGAAACTCGATAACAAGAGACAAGGATGAGAGTGTATATAATCTTGGCAAATATGATGAAAAGCTCAGCGAGCTTGAGGCGGAGCGCGAGGATATAAGCAATCGCAAGCTTGAGGCGATAAAAGTATTTGAGAATGATACAAAACAGGTTATAACTGATGAGATAACAGGAAGACGGCAGCCGAAGATCGACGCACTTAAGGCGGATCTGAAGCAGCTCGAGGAAAAGATCAATGCCATGGAGTCACAGCTTGCTGATATGCAGAGCCATCTGACTGACAGCTATGTCACATTCCTTGGCAAAGATCTGCTCACAGAAGAGAAACTCTCTGATCTTATATCGATCATGGAGGAGGGCACGGCAAGCACAGTGTCAGGCGCCATAGAGGTTTATAAGGGAGAGAGCTAGTCAGTGTGTCGATGATGACAGTATGGCGTCAGAGATGAAGCGTGCCATATTGCTGACGGTATACAGCCTGGTGCTCTGAAGAAGACTCATACCTGGCTTTCCAGACAGATTTACAATCCCGGTGATGGAGATATCTCCTATCGCCGGGAGTTTTTTATTTACACCGATTCCGGGGTACAGGGGGCGTTAGAGAGCGTGATCATACCTACATCTGAAGGACGTCCAAGGGATGCGTCGACGGCGATGATGGCGGGGGAGACAAAATGGTCGTATATATGGTGTATGGTATCGCGCAGATTGAGGGCGTGGACCGGAGCTTTTAACGTTCCGTATACTTTGAAAGGACAGTTGTGCTCTGTCAGAAAGCTGCCTGTCAGAGGGCCGAGAGCATCACCGGTAGCGCGGTCGGTTCCTATGCATAAAACCACGGTGCTGTCAGAAGGTTGCCCGCTGTCTGCCAGAAAATCCGATATTCTGGTTGAAAGCGCACGGCAGGCAAGAATGTCATTTGGATTAAAATATTCTGTTTGTCGCTGCTTCTTTTTTATCATATCAATACCCTGCCTGTGTTTTATAGTATAGAGTATTTCCAAGATTATCAAAGTTTACACAATAGATTCATAAAGCGCTCATTTACGTGATCCTGTAGATATAGGTCGTAATAGGCTGGAATATAGGGCGCAGTTACACACATCAAATGACATGATTTCCTAAAAAAGCGTCTTGTCAACATGGTATTATTCATGCATCGTTGGCGGAGCTATAAGGGCTGATGCTTAAGAGTATAGGAGGTCGGGTGAATGATAGAGATAGTATATGATGAAGCAAATGAGATGATGAGGTCAAGCGACAGGGTGAAATATGAGCTGCCCAAGAATATACGACAGGTGGGAAATGCCCCGGGAAATTACAAGATATATGTAGAAGACTATGTCATGACATATCTGAGGAGAATTGCATCGCCGGGCAATATGAACTGCCGTGGAGCCATACTTCTCGGAAAAGTATATGATGAAAATGGCACAAAGGTGATATTTGTCAGCGGCGCAGTGGATGCACAGAATCTTGAATTTGACATATCCATGATAAAATTTGGTGACAGCGAGTGGAGCGGGATATATGCGGAGATAAACAAATACTTCGATGACCTGTCGATCGTGGGATGGTTCCTGTCCAGAATGGGTTTCTCTGCAGAGATAAACGATCAGATGAAAAGGCTGCACCGCGATAATTTCCCGGGTGAGGGAAAGATCCTGTTCCTTATGGATGCACTGGAGTGTGAGGAGGCATTTTATTATTACGATCACGGGACCCTTATGAGGGAAAAGGGATACTATATATATTATGTGAGAAATGAGAAAATGCAGAACTACATAATCAGCAGAAAGCGTGAGACTGCGGAATCTGCGACAGACAGTGTGGTAATAAAGGATAAGACGGTCGTTGAAAACTTCAGAGAGAGGGGGAAACAGACGGAGAACCGGAAGAAGAGGAGCTGGGGTACAACCGCGGCGTGCTTTGTTGCGGTATGTGCGGTGTCATTTGGCGCATTGTGGTACATATCCCCGGATACAGTGGGGCAGATAACGGACAGGCTGACAAAGGCAAAACACTCCGGTGAGGTTCAGGTGTTCATGAACAGTGCAGACACCATGGCCGGTGCTGAGGAAACAGTGGGAGGAGCTGCATCCGGAGATGCCTATACACAAAAAAATACGCCGGGATCACAGAACACGGAGGCAACTCAGAATGCGGAAGGTGTGCAGGATACAGAGATGGCACAGAAAGCAAATGGATCGCAGGATATATCAGCGGCGCAAGGCGCGGAGAATACAAGTGCTTCGGTGGAGGGAACTTCGGATGGCTCGGAATACACTTCGGACAGTGTTTCAGATGAAGCTGTAACATCAGAGATACCTTCTGTGCCGGAGGATACGGAGAGCATCTATGTGGTTGAACCGGGGACACTCTTGTGAGTATATCGATAAAGATGTACGGAACGCAGGATGGCGCAGAGAGTATAGCGGCGGTAAATGGCCTGAAGATAGATGAACCTATATATGAGGGCCAGAAATTGGTTATTCCCTATACAGATTAAAAATGCTATAATTACCATGTTTTTTATAGTGAATAAAGAACAGAAGGAATACGGATATGAAATTTTTAACAAAAAATAAAAAAAAAACTGCGGATAAGGAAATTGCCTTTGCGGGCAGAGACGATGAAAAACAGGAAGTTCAGAATCAGACAGAAGATGATATGGACGAGGAAAGCCTTGCAAATGGCAGGGATAATGTCATTGAAGTAAAACGTACCATGGGCAAAAAAGGCAAAATGCTCCTCGCTATCGCAGCAATTGTGGTTGTGCTAGGACTTGTCACTGCACTTTTGAGATATAATGCGATAAAGACATACACTCAGTATGATGTGGTGTCAGCGACGGAAACATCAGGTGACAATATAGCAGATTACACGGTATTTGCGGGAAATGTGCTGAAGGTGACCAAGGACGGTGCATCTTACATAGATGAAAAAGGCGTGACAAAGTGGGATGTGAGCTATGCGATGAAGATGCCACACGCAGAGGTGTGCGGAAACTACGCGATAGTTGCGGATATGAACGGTAAAGATGTGTATGTGTTTAATGTTGACGGCGAAGTCAGCCGTCAGACTCTCGCTTACGACATCTCAAATGTTGATATTGCGGAGCAGGGAGTGTACACCCTTGTACTTGTGGGAGAAGACTGCAATTATATCAATGGATACGATAAGGACAGCAACACGATCTATGAGCTCAAGACCACGATAGATAAAAGTGGATACCCTATGGATATAGACATATCGAACGATGGACAGAAGCTGGTCACAAGTTATATGAAGATACAGGGCACAAAGGTACAGTCTGTGATAGCCATGTACAATTTTAGCTCGGTTGGACAGAATGAGAATGCTGATCGTATGATGGGAAGCTTTACAGTGGATGATGCACTGTATCCTATCGTGAAATTTACAGATAATGACAATATTGCATGTTTTGGTAATAACGATATAAGAACATACACTATGACGGAGAAACCGGAGGAGAGAGCTGTTATAGATCTCAGATCCAGGGAGATGCAGGGAGTATTCTATAATTCTTCCTGCGTGGGTTATATTGCTGTCTCGGATTCTGCCTCAAAGGCGAAATACAAAATATATATATATGACAACAAGGGTGCGCTGAAGGCTGAAGTGGACTACGACAATGCATTTGACAAAATATATGCAACTGAAGAGGAGATAATAGTCACGGGAGATATGGACTGCAGTATAATCAGGTTTAATGGAAGTATGAAATTTAATTATTCATTCACCAAGAATCTTGTAAATGTTGTGCCGGACTCAAACGAGGAGGAGTATGTGGTCATATTTGAAAATGAGACGCAGACTATTGCCCTCAAGGGCATGTAAGAGAAAGGAGAAGCGCATATGAATCTGATGTTGCTTGCGTCTGTGGCGGTTATTCTTCTGTGCGCCCTTATCGGATACAGGAGAGGTCTCATCAAAAGTGCGGTAAGTGC